>Ga0224746_10192_pt1 | contig 12609 bp, 12 predicted proteins | sample LIM_F_Water_Bulk_FD_183000 | JGI IMG/M metagenome (GOLD analysis project Ga0224746, IMG submission 183000) | Enriched cells from gastrointestinal tract of the lab mouse from Pacific Northwest National Laboratory (PNNL), Richland, Washington... | ecosystem: Host-associated > Mammals > Digestive... | reverse complement strand
ATCCGGATTTTACCATACAAAAAATCCGCCACGAATCGTTCCAGAAAGGCCATGAGCGGCAGGCCTGGGAATTGGCGAGGGATTTGCTTACGCGGGACGGGGAAAACCTGTCAACGAAATTTTGGTATGTACGTACAGCCATAACGGAAACTTTCGGCATCTTCATGCCGGATCCGCTCCATCAAATAGCGGACAAAGCCCTCCGGAAAATGGCGGTATACTTCCTCTTCGTCGTCTGTCCACCCAAATACCTTGTCAAAAGCCTGAAACCCCTCATGGGGCAGATGGTGGTGGTCCATCAAGAAGCTTAAAAGCGCCCACCCTGCCTCCTTCTGGCTTTCCAGGTCCTGGCATATGGGCAGGGACAAAACCTTTTCCCATTCTTCCGTCCGGATGCGGCGGCTATAATCCTGGTAAACCGCCTCTGCTTCTTTCAAAAAGCCCTGGATTTCCTGGCTGCCTATCATCTGGGCGCCCTGCTGTAAACCTTCCCGCTGGCATTTTTGTTCCCTTGCTTCCTTTAAGGCCTCTTCCAAGGCCTCCCTTAACCGTTTAAAGCCTTCGGGGTCATCCTCCGGATGGTGCAATGGCAATTGGGACAAATACGCTTCCCGGACCGCGTTCTCATCCTCAGTCTGGCTAATCCCCAAAACCTCCCAATGATTCATTTTTTCCTCCATTCTGCGCAAGTTTTCCAGCAAATCCGGTATGGGTAAAATGTTGCCCCGTCCTGTAAATGTGGATGCGCAATATACTTTTCTATCATGTACCCTTCCCCATGTCCACAGCCAAATACCAGGAAACCGTAAAACCTGGCCGCATTTTTGGAGAGGGGAAAATTTTTAAAACCTCTTCCTTTTCCTCCTGGCTAAGGAGCCCCATGGCCTTTTCTTCTTCCTCCGGCGTTATGGCCTTTATGCGGTAATAGCCATACTCGTCCCCTTCATGGAACCGCCCTTTTTCCAAATCCGCCAATACCACCTTGCTGGCTCCGTTTTGAAAGCTATGGTGTATGTTTCGCAGGACAAGCCTGTGCCAGTCTTCCTCCTTGCACCGGCCAATGAAAAAAAACGCCGTTTCCCCTGTTTTAATGTGGGACTGGAGGATATGGTAGCGCCAATCGGAATTGTCGCAAAAATGCCACTGGGGAAGCTCCTGTTCATATTCCATCCCCACCAGCGTCAGGCCTTTGGCCGGGGCCGTCTGCCCCGCCTTGCGGCGGTCCCTGGCGGCCAGGATTTCGGCTACGTATTCCGGTGGGTAAACTCCCATGCCTACCTTCATTAATGTCCCCACCATAATCCTCACCATGTTATAGAGGAAACCGCTTCCACAAAACCGGAAAATAAGCAAATCCCCCGATTTTTCAATGGTCAGCCGGTACAAGGTGCGCACCGTATCCTTTACGTGGCTCCTAGCCGTGCAGAAGCTTTTAAAATCGTGTTCCCCCACCAGGAAAGACGCCGCAAGACGCATTTTCTCCACATCCAGGGGAAAATAGCAAAAATAAGAATACAGGCGCTGTGTCGGTAAGGCTATCCTGCGGTTCAAAATACGGTATTCATAGGTTTTTATGCAATTCGCCTTCCTCGGATGCCAGTTTCCTTCCACCTGTTCTGAACTTTGGATCCGGATGTCTTCTGGCAGGCCCTGGTTTAAGGCCAGGCAGATTTTATCTGCCGCCATGGGGTTCTCCGTGTCGAACACCGCCACATTCCCCAAAGCGTGCACCCCCGAATCCGTCCTGCTGGCCCCGATCACTGCCACAGGCTCCTTTAATAGCCGGGATAATTCCCGGTTGAGCACTTCCTCTATGGTCACGCCGTTGTTTTGCAGCTGCCAGCCACAATAATTCGTCCCGTCATAGGACACAATCAGCTTAATCCGTTTTTTCATCCGGCCCCTCCCGATTATAGCATCACAGTACCCGCGGAATCCAGGCCACGTCCACATAGCGCAAACCGGCCACCGCCCCCAGATACACCAAATAGGCCAGGTAAGCGATCCGGTCACGCCGTTGATAATGAAGGGGCTTCATCTTTGTCCGCCCCTCCCCCCCATGATAGCAGCGTGCTTCCATGGCCATAGCCAGGTCTGCTGCCCGGCGGAAGGCGGAAATAAACAACGGCACCAAAAGGGGCACCATGCTTCTGGCCTTCTGGAACAGGTTTCCGGCCTCGAAATCCGCCCCCCTTGCCATCTGGGCCTTCATAATCTTATCCGTCTCTTCTACCAATATGGGGATAAACCGCAGCGCAATGGACATCATCATGGATACTTCGTGTACCGGCACCCCTACTTTTTTTAATACGCCCAACCCCTTTTCCAAGCCGTCGGTCAGCTGGTTCGGCGTAGTGGTCAAAGTCATGACCGAAGAACCGATTACCAGATAAACCAGCCGAAGCGCCATAAATCCTGCCAGGCGCACGCCTTCCCAGGTCATCCGCAGAAAACCGATACGGAATATCTCCGTACCCGGCGTCAAAAACAGGTTAAAGCTGACGCTGGCCAATAATAAAAACAGCATGGCCTTAAGCCCCTTCACCATAAAACGGAACGGGACTCTGGACAGGCGCACTGCCGAAACCAAAAACAGGGTGATAACCCCGTAAGCCACCAGGCTGTCTGCCAAAAACAGGGAGACAATAAATACCAAGGTCCCAAACAGCTTAGTCCTGGGGTCCATCCGGTGCAGGACAGAATCCACCGGATAGTATTGCCCCAACGTGATTTCCCGTATCATACGCCGCCCGCCTTTCCGCCGCCTCCGTTTCCCAGCAGCTCCAATATTGCCGCCTTGGCCTCTTCTACCGTCGTTACATCCTCCCTTATAGGGATCCCCCGTTCCCGCAAACCCTGTGCCACATAAGTGATTTGCGGGGGGGCCAACCCCACCTTTTCCAATTCCCGGTAGTGGCAAAACACCTCCTTGGGCGGCCCGTCAAAAATCTTTTCCCCATGGTCCATCACCAGGATCCGGCCCGCATACCGGGCAATGTCTTCCATACTGTGGGATACCAGGATAATGGTCATGCCCTTTTCCTGGTGCAGCGCTAAAATCTCGTCCAAAATCTCATCCCGCCCCCGGGGGTCAAGCCCTGCCGTAGGCTCATCCAAAATCAGCACCTCCGGCCTCATGGCCAGCACCCCGGCAATAGCCACCCGCCGTTTCTGGCCGCCGGACAGTTCAAAAGGCGACTGCTCCCAAAACCGCTCTTCCAGCCCCACCTGGATTAAAGCTTCCCTTGCCCGGATGTTAATTTCTTCCTTGGAAAGCCCCAAATTCTTTGGCCCGAAACATACGTCTGAAAACACGTCTACCTCAAACAATTGGTGTTCCGGATACTGAAAAACAAGCCCTACTTTGCTGCGCAGGCTTTTTCTGTCATAGTGATCCGCATAAATGTCTTCCCCGTTATAATAAACCTTGCCGCTGCTGGCCCGTAGCAGCCCGTTCAAATGCTGGATCAGTGTAGACTTTCCTGACCCTGTATGGCCAATGAGCCCGACAAACTGCCCGTCCCCGATCTCAAAGCTCACATCTTTTAAAGCATATTGCTCAAAAGCCGTTCCTTCCCCATACAGATAGTTGACATGTTCTGCCTTAATGGACATGGTATCTTCATCCTCCTGCCTGTCTGGCCTCCAAAGGGGCCTGCCTCGCCCTGCCATAGCCGGGCTTCCCTTTATGTGGGCGGCACATCGCCTCCTGTTTTAGAAACAAACACTTTTGTCAAAGCGTCCAGCAATTCTTCCATCGTCAAAACCCCGTCCGGCATATCCAGCCCTTCCTGTTTCAGTTCATAGGCCAGCTCAGTCACCTGGGGTACATCTAACCGGTAATGTTTCAATTCCTTAACCCGGGAAAAAATCTCCCTGGGGGCGCCGTCCATAACCACGTGCCCGTCGTCCATCACGATTACCCGGTCCGCCTCAATGGCCTCTTCCATGTAATGGGTTATTAGAAGCACGGTAATCCCTTCTTTCCGGTTCAGCTCATGTATGGTCCGGATGACCTCCTTGCGCCCGTCAGGGTCCAGCATGGCCGTAGGCTCGTCGAGGATAATACATTGGGGCTTCATAGCCATGACCCCGGCAATGGCCACCCTCTGTTTCTGCCCCCCGGACAGCTTGTTGGGGGACTTCAGCCGGTAAGCCGCCATCCCCACGGCACGGAGGCTCTCGTCCACCCGGCGCCAGATCTCGTCTGTGGGTACCCCTAAGTTCTCCGGGCCAAAACCCACGTCTTCCTCCACCACATTGCCAATAATTTGATTATCCGGGTTTTGGAAAACCATCCCCGCCGTTTTCCGTATATCCCAAATATGGCTGTCGTCCCTGGTATCCATCCCCGAGACCCACACGGCCCCCTCTGTCGGCAGCAAAATCCCGTTCACCTGTTTGGCAAATGTAGACTTTCCGGAACCGTTATGCCCCAGGATGGCCACGAAATCCCCTTTGCCTATTTCCAGGTCTAACCCGTCAATGGCCCGGTTTACCTCTTCCACGTGGTTTTCTTCGTCTCTGCGGATATAATCAAACACCAGTTTGGACGCTTTTATGATTCCCATGGGCATCCCTGCTTCCTCCTGACCTTTCCTGTGCGCTCACTGTTTTACCTTTTCATATGTTTTTCAATTTTAAGCCATAATGCCATTACCGTCAAGTACTGATGGCCTTTTTCATCATATTAGCCTGCCTGTGGCCTTTGCAGGCATGGCGCCTGCCTTAATCCCCATCCCCGGGGCAGCAAAAAATATGCCGCGCGGCCTTTTATCCGGCCTTGCGCGGCATATCCTTTTACTACCTTTTCCAAACCCCGTTCTCGTCTACATAAAATGTGTCAATCCAGGTATTTACTGCCTTATACCCTTCTCCCGGGTAAAAATAGTACCAGTTTCCCCCCACCTGGTTCCATCCTTCCATCATAACCCCGTCCCCGTTAAAATAATAAGCCTTGCCGTTAATATCAGCCCACTGGTTCTGGAACATAGCCCCTTCATAAGCGTCAGGCGTAGGGTTTAAGTAACGCCAGCGCCCGTCTTTCTGAACCCATCCGATCTGCATATCCCCGTTTTCAGAAAGGAAATAGGTATGGTCCCCTTTTTTCTGCCATCCCCGGAGCATCTTCCCATCCCCCTGGAATAAATACCACTTATCCTGGACTTTCAGCCAGGAGTCTTTCTGGCAAGTTCCGTCCGGGTAGTAATAATACCAATAATTATCCAGGTATTGCCACCCTACCCGGGTATTCCCCGTAGGAGGGGCGCCGGCTACGTCCGACCTGCCTGAACCGTCGGACACATCCTCTTTGGCAATGTAAATTTCATCCGAATCCAGCCACTCGCTGTTCTTGCCGTAGTCTTCATCTTTGCTGGTCTTGGCTATACTCCTGACCCGGAAGGAATACGTGCCTTCCATGGTCATATACGGGTAAAAATTGTAAGATGTGGAAGTAGTTTCAACCATATGCACCTTGGAAGAACCCCTACGCAAGACTACTTCATACTTGCCGGTGCCGCCTTCTTCCGGTTTTTTCCATTGGGCGGTGCCTTTGGCGTTGTTCTTCCAGTAGGCTTCCTCCGGGGCTGGAAAATCCCCCTTAACGGCTGAAACCTTGAGCCGCACCACCAGCGTGTCCTCGTCCTCCCTCTTGGCACTGACAAAATCCCCGGACTTTACCGTCACATTGCTGGAACGGTAACTGCCTTTGAAATAATAATCGGATCCGGCCCGCAGCCAAACCTTCATCTCAGGGCGGTCCCCCACCGCTATGGTGCGGGAAGTGGAAGTCACCCACTCTGCCTTTTCAATGGTATATTTATCCGTGGAGCAGGAAACCCCTATGTCCCCCTCGCCCACCGTCCCGGACTCCAAACTAATATCCGGCAATGAAGACCCGGGCTCCAGTTTAGAACTGACCCGTATGGCCACTCCGGAAACCACATGTTCCGCCGCCGCTGCCGTCATCCCTGGGGCAAGCGCCAAAACCACTGCCAACCCTGTTGCCCAAAGCCAATTCCTCTTTCCCATCGTCATCCCTCTTTCTTCCAAAAAATAAACTACTTTCCCTATGCCAGCCATACTCCTTTTATGGAGAAGGGGGCAAACCGTTATCCATAACCGTTGTGTAATTTTATTATAAACGAGCAGAATCCCATGGTCAACTTACGATATTCTTACCAAAAACACAAAATAATTACTATTTTGGGATATTGTCCATCGAAGGCAGGGAAAGAAAAAGAAAAAGCCGGATGGCAAAGGTTGATTATCCCTTTGCCACCCGGCTTTTGAGGGCTGTGCCCGGATCCTTTAACGGTTTTTCATCTTCATCCTTTATTTTCCAGTTTCTCCAGCATATCCCAGCAGCCCCACATATACATAATCCCTAACGCGCGGTCGTAAAGCCCGTAGCCGGGGCGGCACTTCTCGTCCCAAATATGCCTTCCGTGGTCGGGGCGGGCATAGCCTTTGTAGCCACAGTCATGGTAAGCCCTCATAATTTCCACTATACCGACATCCCCGTCGCAATCCCGATGGGAAGCCTCGGTAAAATCGCCGTTGGGGAAGTGTTTTACGTTGCGGATATGGGCAAAAGCAACCCTATCGCAATAAGTCCGGATAATGTCCGGAATATCGTTTTTGGGATTGGCCCCCAAAGACCCGGAACACAAGCACAGGCAATTGTGGTCGTCATCTACCAGGGACAGGAAATGCCCGATGGCTTCTTTATCTACCAGAAGCCGGGGGAGGCCAAAAATATCCCACGGCGGGTCGTCCTGATGGATGGCCATTTTAATTCCGGTCTCGTGGCAGGTAGGCATAATTGCTTCCAGGAAATATTTCAGGTTTTCCCACAATTTTTCCTTGGTAACCGGCCGGTATTTTTCAAAAAGGTCGTCCAACTGGGCCATACGCTCCGGTTCCCATCCGGGAAAAGTCATTCCATGGAGGTTGTCCAGGATGTATTTTGCCATCTCCTTGTAATCGTCCTGGATTTTTGCCTTCTCATAAAACAACGCTGTGGACCCATCCTCCATGGGGTGGAACAGGTCGGTACGTGTCCAGTCGAAGACCGGCATAAAGTTGTAAGTGACCACCTTCACGCCGAATTTGGCCAAATTCCTCAACGTTTCTTTGTAATTCTCAATATACTGGTCCCTGGTTGGGAGGCCAATCTTAATATCGTCATGGACATTTACACTTTCCACCACATCCATGTTGAAGCCCGCCCCTTCAATCTGTTTGCGGACCTCCTCGATTTCCTCCACTGTCCAGACCTCGCCTGCCTGCTTATGGTGCAGAGCCCATACCAGCCCGGTCACCCCCGGAATCTGCTTGATCTGCTGGGGGGTAATGCTGTCATTGCCTTCGCCATACCAACGAAACGTCATTTGCATAGCCATTTTCTCCTTTCATTTCTTATAATTATTGAATGCCCTCCTAACAAGGGTACCCAATTATTTTGTTTATCTACGCCAATCCGGCAATCATGGGAAGCCCCATACTCAAGAACGGCACGTAAGTTACCAGCATCAGGCCCAGCAAAATGGCCGCATAATACCAAAGCATATACGGTATGGTTTTTGCCAGTGTGCTGTCCCCTACCTTGATCGCCACGAACAGCGTGTTGCCTACCGGCGGCGTGATATTGCCGATACATAGATTATACACCAAAATCAGCCCAAAGTGGATAGGGTTCATGCCAAAACTTTTCACAATGGGAAGGAACAAAGGGGTAAAAATCAAAATCGCCGGGGTCACGTCCATAAATGTGCCTGCAATGAGCAAAATTACGTTCATGATCAACAAAATAATAACGTAATTGTTGGTCAGGCCCAGCAACGCTGCAGACACTGCCTGGGGGATCTGCAAAAAGGCCATAACCCACCCCAAAATATTCGATACGCCAATGAGGAATACTACCATGCCGCTCATCTTTGCACTGTCCACCACGATCTTCCAAAAGGATTTAACCGTAATATTCCGGTAAAAAATCCCCAGTGCCAGGGCATAAACCACGGCAATGGCCGACCCTTCCGTAGCAGTAAAGATACCGCCCACGATACCGCCGATAACCACCACAATCAGGGAGAGGGCCGGAAGCGCCCGAAGGGTACATACCCAAAGGTTCTTCCAATCGTACTTGCCTTTTTCACCTGCATAGCCTTTACGCCTAGCCAAAATAACGCCGACTGCCATACAGCACACTGCCCACAGGATGCCGGGTACGTAGCCGGCCAGGAATAAGGCGGCTACCGATGTACCCCCGGAAGCCAGGGAATAGGTAATCAAAGCGTTGGAAGGGGGGATCAGCAGCCCGGAAGGCGCGGAAGCGCCGTTAGTAGCCGCACACAGCCCGGTATCATACCCCTGCTGCTCTTCCCCCTCTTTCACCATACTTCCAACTGCTGCCGCAGCTGCGGAAGCCGAGCCGGATATGGCGCCAAATAAGGCGTTGGCCCCGGCATTGGTCACTAAAAGGGCTCCCGGAAGCTTCCCCAAAATCGCCATAACGAAATCCACCAGCCGTTTGGCAATGCCGCCCTGGTTCATAAGGTTGCCGGCGAGGATAAAAAAAGGGATGGCAGTCAGGCTAAATTTGCTCATGCCCACAAATGTCCTCTGGGCAGCCGTCACTACGGACACATCCAAAGGGACTGTCTGGAGGATGACCACCAGGGACGAAATCCCGATGGAATAAGAAATAGGGACCCCCAACACCAGCAACACTAACAGTACCAATAAAATCAGGAATAAAGATTGAATTGCCATTTATGCTGCCCCCTCCTTCTTTTTCAAGATATCTGCCATGTTCAATAACGTATAAACCATGTTAAGGACGCCGGCCAGGGGAAGTACCACATAGAAAACGCCGATGGGGACCCCCAGGGACGAAGTCATCTGGCCCATAGCCAAGTTGGCAATCTTATACCCACCATAAGCCAGGATAATGGCAGAGAATAAAAATGCAATGACTTCAGCCAGGCAGAGTAAAAACTTCTGCAACGCCGGGCTGCATTTTTCCACTAAAATCGGGATATTCATATGCCCCCGCTCTGCCGTGACCAGCGAAGCGCCCAGAAGGCTCATCCAGGCAAACATATAAGATACCAGTTCTTCCGACCAGGACGAAGGGTTGTTCAAAACATAGCGGGTCAATACCTGCCAGCAGGTAAGCACCACCATCACAAGGAAACTCCCTCCGGCCAGCACATTTAGCAGCTGCGTCAAAATACCGCGAAGTTTATTCATTGCCCTGCCCCCCTTCCGTCCCCTCCGGTGCATAAGCCTTGTTGTGTGCCTGAATCGCGTCATAAAACGGCTTCAAATCCGGGTATTGCCCCAAAATTGACTGGTGCATGGGAAGGCAAATCTCCTGAAACGGCGCCGTGTCCGGGTATAGGAACTGGACGCCCTGGTCATTGGCTGCCCTTTCCTTTGCCGCTTCCACTGCCTTTGTCCATTCCCTGCGCTCCACTTCATTTACCACCTGGAACCCTTCCTCAAAAACAGCCCTTTCTTCTGGCGGAAGGCCGTCTAAAAACGCGCAGTTCCCGATCAAAATGTCCGGTATCATCTGATGCATGTCATAAGAGTAAAACTTGCAGACGTCCCCATGCCCGTTGGAAGTCAACGCCATCTCATTGTTTTCCGCCCCGTCTATGATTTTGGATTGCAAAGCCGTGTATACTTCGCCAAACCCCATAGGGGTCGCAGAACCGCCCAGCAGCCGCATCATTTCCACATTGGTTGGAGACTGCTGCACCCGGATTTTCAGCCCTTTCAGGTCTGCCGGGGACTCTATCGGCGTGGAAACAGTATAAAAATTCCTAGTTCCTGCATCAATCCAGGTCACGGCCTCAAAACCTGCCTTTTTCGTCGAATCAAAGATGGGCCCGGTAATATCCTGGTCATCCATGGAAGCATGGTAGGCTTCGGCAGACCCGAACAGGTAAGGCATATTAAACAACGTGTAATTGTCTGAAAACGTCTCTAAAATAGAATTGCTGGCCACACAAAAGTCAATCGCCCCGGTCTGGGTCAACTGCACCATGTCTGTCTGGGAGCCGAGAAGTTCGCTGGGATAAACTTCCACTTCATACCGGTCCCCCAGTTTGCCCTCCACGTAGCCCTCAAATTCCAGCAACGCTACATGAGTCGGATGGTCTGTGGCCTGGTTATGGCCAATCCGGACAATCCTCTTGCCACCGGCGCCACCACTGCCCCCACAGCCGGCGAGGGCTGATGCCACGAGTATTGTTCCCAGGGAAAGAGACAACGCCCTGTAAATCCCTCTCATACTTTCATCGCTCCTTTCTTCATTCATGGCAAATTTAATTGTAAATATTACATGATTCTGTAGATGTATTATAACACTATTTCAGCATTTTTGCCAGGTATATCTGTCTTGAAATGTGGTAAATATTGCTGTATAATTAAAATATAAACAAAAAATGAGGGGATTTTTATTAAAGATGTATATAGAAGAATTTACTCACCGGCAGATCATGGCCGAACGTTTTTATGAATACCACCATTACTACAATGACAAACCCATCAACGTAGACTTCCATCAACATGCGTTCTATGAAATCTATATCTTCATTTCCGGCAATGTGAATTACATAATTGAAGGCCGCAATTACCAGTTGCGGCCAGGCGACATTTTGCTTACCAACAACCGCGATATCCACCGCCCGGAGATCCTCCCTTCCCAACAGCCCTATGAGCGGATCGTCATATGGCTGGACCACGCCTTTTTCAATGGCCTGCGGGATATCGGCGAGGATTTAACCGCCTGTTTCCAAGACGCCTCCAACCGCGATTACCGCCTTTTCCGCCCCAATGAATCCCAAATGCCAAAAATCCAATCGGCCTGCCAGGCCATTGAACTGGAACGGGGCAGCAACAAACTGGGCAGCCGGGTCATGGCCTACTCGTCTATTATGGAAATTTTAGTGCTGCTTAGCCGGGCCTACTACGAAATATCAGACTCTGCCCAACAAGGGGTGACTGAAAGCGAACAAGTCAATCAAATTGTCGCATACATCAACCACCATCTAAAGGAAGACTTAAGCCTTGACCATTTGGCAGAACAGTTTTTCCTGAGCAAATACTATTTAAGCCACCAGTTTAAAAAATTTACCGGCCTCTCCCTGTACCAATTTATCATGAAAAAAAGGTTGACCATTGCCCGCAATATGCTGATCGGGGGGAAGTCTGTGACAGAGGCCTTTTCGGAATGTGGGTTTAATGACTACTCGAATTTCCTCAAAGCATTCAAACGGGAATTCGGTGAAAAACCCAGTGACTTTATGAAAAACAAGGTTCTATAAAAAGGGCAAAAAAGCGGCTGCCTAAAGCAGCCGCTTTAAATTGGCCTATACCAGCTCCAGCAATACTTCCATGGCAGCGTCACCTTTGCGCTGTCCAATCTTAACAATGCGGGTATATCCGCCGTTACGGGAAACATATTTGGGGGCAATCTCGTCAAATAATTTTGCGGGAAGGTCTACCTCTTTGGTATTCTTCTTTTTGCCGGCCGGGGTAGCGGGGATTTCCGTCACCCCATACAGGACCTTCAGCATCTGGCGCCTTGCGTGGAGCCTGGACGGCCGGTCCTTCTTGATTTCCTTTTGAACCTCGTCATAAACGGTTACCCGCCTGCCGTTCTTTTCCTCTTTGACCCTCTTGCCATCTTTGTCCTTGCGGGGAACCTTTGCAGTAACGGTAACCATATCATAATTATCTTTTTCCCGGATTGCCATAGCAATCAGGCCTTCTGCAATTTTACGGGTTTCCTTCGCCCTGGTTTCCGTAGTCCGAATCTTTCCATGATACAGCAAAGCGGTAACCTGGCTGCGGAGCATGGCCTTCCTCTGGTCAGAAGTCCTCCCCAGTTTTCTATAACCTGCCATTTTATTTTCCTCCATATTATCCGGAGTGCGGCCTGCGCCAATCGGCCTTACCAAACCACATCGTCCATTTTTTCCGGCAACCGCCGGTCTGCCTGTCCCTGGGTAAACCGCCGGGAAGCGGCTACCCGCCATATAGGCTTAACAGGCGGCATGCCCGATACCCGGCATCGCACATCGGCCTTATATGCCTGGCATCGAAATAACTGTAACACAACAATTCATATTGCCGTCAGGCTTTTAACGCCTTCAAAGGAATCATTCCTCGCTTGGGTTTAACTGCAGCCCCAATTCTTTCAGCTTAGCGAGCACTTCCTCCAGGGATTTCCTGCCTAAGTTGCGGACTTTCATCATGTCTTCCGGAGTGCGGTTGCACAGCTCCTCCACCGTGTTAATGCCGGCCCGTTTCAGGCAATTGTAGGAACGGACGGAAAGTTCCAGCTCATCAATATTCATCTCCAGGACTTTCTCTTTTTCATTGTCTTCCTTTTCCACCATGATCTCTGCCGTCCGGGCATTCTCCGAAAGGTCAATGAATAAGTTCAAATGCTCACTTAACACCTTCGCCGCCAAGCTTACCGCCTCGTCCGGGGCTAGGGTGCCGTTGGTAAACACGTCCAAAGTCAGCTTATCATAGTCGATAATCTGCCCCACACGGCTATTCTCAATGGTCATGTTCACCCGCTCTACC
>Ga0224746_10189_pt1 | contig 12690 bp, 12 predicted proteins | sample LIM_F_Water_Bulk_FD_183000 | JGI IMG/M metagenome (GOLD analysis project Ga0224746, IMG submission 183000) | Enriched cells from gastrointestinal tract of the lab mouse from Pacific Northwest National Laboratory (PNNL), Richland, Washington... | ecosystem: Host-associated > Mammals > Digestive... | reverse complement strand
GAGGGCACATTTCTTGCCCATTGCACTTGCCGGGTAGGAGAGCAGAACCACAGCGTGGTCAATTTTGTTCAGAGGCCCCTTGTAGCGATACACCATATAGGTCCGACCTTTCACCGTTACAGGGCGAAAACAGCCGGGGGCGAGAGAGGCGGCCAGATTGGAGGCAGAGGTACGTTTCCCTTCTGGGAATAGGATACGGTTGGTTTTCATCGCACCGATCAAATGGCACCCCTTCTCCCGGCAGGCGTTGAGAACGCCGGGGTTGGTGTACCAACTGTCCATCAGGATGTAAGCGCCCGCTTGATCCGGGAGAGATCGAATGACGTCCAGGGTCATGTCGATTTTCGTGCCGTTTTCCGGGCAGCAACGTTTCAGGGAATAGCACAATGAGGTATCTCCGGTCCCAACGATGGCAGCATGAACCTGATGTCCATAGACAACTTTTCCCTCCAGGTGGGAGTAGTGCCACCCGGTTCCTTCTGTCGGACGCTTTGCCTTTGAAGAAGGCACTGTTTTGGGCAGGACCGTGTCGTCGATGCTGATAAAAAGAGGTGTTCCATCTCGATGTGAAAGTTCCGAAACAGTCTGAAAAACCTCGCGTTTTTGCGTTTCTTCCAGCCGTTCGTCATCCCACTTTCCCTTTGCCAGAAAATGGCCATAGGTCGTCCGGTGGACTGGACCGCGCCCGCCATAGTCCGACATTTTTCCGCTATGTCCCTTCATACAACTGGACAGGATCATTTCCTGTACCCGCTGCTGGGGTACGCTGGTCAAAAAGTCGAAGTGTTTCTCATAAAAAAATTTGCGTATCTGCTCTCTCGGTGTTATAATCTCCACAAGGCATTCCCTCTCGTGTTTTGTGGTTGGTCGCGCTCCCATTATAACACTTGAGGCTTTGCCTTCTTTTTTGTCATTTTTCAGATTTGCTCATTTATAGATTTATACTCAAATGTACACTTGAATACAGAGCACCCATACAATTTTTCTCACTGGTCAGACCAACAATTTTATATAGATTCTTCTTACGGCCAATAATAGGCAGAAATAGGAAGAAAGTAAGCGTCAAATAGTGAGAGGACAGCCATTTGGGCTGTCCTCTCACTATTTGACGCTTACTATGATAGTGAACAGGGTCAGCGGGAGTTTGCGGAATGGCAGGAAGCCCAGGGCAAAACGAAATAAACCGATAAAACAGCGGAGGTCAAGGCTTTTACACCTTGACCTCCGCTGTTCGTTTTGACATCAGAGCCACACCATCACGGCAAAGCCGCCCTTAAAATAATAGGTGTTCGTCCAATGTCCATCTGGTGGAGGTGGCGGGAGTTGAACCCGCGTCCGAAAATACTTTGACGAGACTTTCTCCGGGCGCAGACGGTGTTTGCGGAGGCCCTAAGCTTCCTGTTCCCCTTCATGACGGCATACCGTCACGCGGTCATGTCAGGTGAGCTTCATGATGTGTGGCACGGGCAAAGCTTACCGTACTCACATTTACCGCTGAACGACGCCCTCCCCGGCTCGCGGTCCTTCCGGGTCGGACGGCTGCCTTTAATCAGGCAGCAACAGCAACAGTGTTGTTGTTATTTGATTTATAAATTGCCCGTTTTATGGCGGTCAGGCGCCGCCGCCCGCTTATCTCGCCTCTATATCCCCGTCGAAACCGGTACACCCCCTCGTTGTTCCGCAAAATTCCGCTTCCCCTCCGTTCCCGGCCTCCAGCGAAATCGCAGTATATAGTTTACCACATCCCCCGCAAGTTTTGTGTTACAATTTGGTGACAGTTTTCCGATTTCTCCCCGCCCCCGGCCCCTCACGTCTCCTCCGGACGCAGACGCCCCTTCAGGTAGTTCTTCAGAATCAGCCGGATGCTCTCCTTTTCCTCTCGGGTCAGCCGCCTGTAGTGCCGGACCAGGGCCGTCTCATCCCGGCTGAGATCCAGGTCCTCCGGACCCGTGGCTCCCGGGTGCTCCGGCGTGCGGCCCACCAGGAAGTCGATGGTGGTGCCGAAGTAGTCCGCCAGCTTCGTCAGGCCGCAGATATCCGGCTCCACGCTGTGGTTCTCATATTTATTGATGGACTGCTGGCTGGTTCCGATCACATCCGCCAGCTGCTGCTGGCTCATGTTCCGTGAAAGCCGCAGTTTCCGCAGGTTTTTTACCATGTAACCACCCCTTGCTATCATGGTAACAACCTGCGCGTGTTATGTGTAAATCTTTATTGTTGTTATATTTTATTGACAACACTTATAAGTTGTGATAGGATTTTTGCAGGTTCCGCAAATATGAATTGACAACGGGGAAACGATCCGCGATAATGGGTGATAATAGGCGGTATGGGCCGTCCGGCGCTGTCAAGAATCAATCAGAAAAGGAAGTCACGATCGTCATGGATGACATTATTTACATAAAAATAGACGCCCTCCCCTCCCTGCCTGGGTATATCATCCTGATCAAGGAGCAGAAGACGAAGCGGCTCCTGGCCAGGGTCAACCTGGGCGAGGTGGCGGAGATTCATTCGGCAGAGGATTTGGAGATTTATTTCTGTGGGATGTCCGATTACTCGATGCTGGTCACGAAGGTGTCGCCCAGGGACGGGGGGCGGTATCTGGCCTCCTGGGGGAATGGGATGTTCGGACCCGCGATTACTTCTTGTAGAAAAGTCGACGAATATTGACGAAATGCGCCGGTGGGGCCTCTTGTAGGGGCGGATCTGTGTGTCCGCCCTGGCAGGGGGTCCCGTTATCGTTATGGGTGCGGTGGGCGCGAGGGACGGGACGCCCAGGGGGGCGTCCCCTACGGGTGCGTTTATTGGGGTGCGGTGGGCGCGAAGGAGGGGCGGACACATAGGTCCGCCCCTACAGATTATTTCTGGTCGTTGATATAATTTTCAAGACGCTCCAGGAGCATCTCTTTCATCATCTCTGAGTTGCATTTCTCAACCAGATTCCGGTATTCCTCAATTTCTGCGGAGGGAAATACGCTCTCGATACAGTGCAGAACGGTCCATTCGATTCCTGCCATGTGATCTGTAGGGCAGCATTTTATGAGGATTTTGGCCTCTTCCCATGTAACGGGCCGGGTGATGGAATCCACTGCGTCCTGGTAGTCCTCCCACAAATCAAGGGTTTCATCGGAGGGGAAGCCCTCGTCTCCGGGGAACGTATCGTCTTCAAAGCCCTCCGGCGGCGCGCCCAGCTTCTGCACCTTCAATACGGCTTCCTGCATCCCGCGTTCCTCCTTTACACAACCTTTGTCGCCTTAATCAGCCACTTCCGCGGCGTCACCTTCGCCAGGAGGCGGTACGCCTTATAGATCAGCTTCGGAGTGTACACGTTCCGCCCCGCGCGGGCGGCCTGCAACGCTCCCTTCGCCACCCGCACCTGGTCGCAGTAGGGCAGCGTTTCAAAGAGCCGGGAGTTCCCCGTGATGCCGCCAATTTCCAGGAAGGCGGTCGCCATCGGGCCGGGGCACACAGCCGTGGCGCTCACCTTCCGGCGGCGCAGCTCCTCGCCCACGGCGGCGGTATAGGCGGAGACGTAGGCTTTTGTGGAGGAATAGACGGCCATGCGGGGCGTGGGGCAGAAGGCGGCGATGGAGGACACGTTGAGAATATGGGCCCCCTCGGGCATATAGGGGACGGTCATGTTGGTCACAGCGGTCAAAGCGCGGACGTTCAGGTCCACCATCCGCGTCTGGGTAGCGGTATCCATCTCCCCCACGTTCCCCAGGTATCCGCACCCGGCGCAGTTCACCAGCAGGACAACCTCGGGTTGTTCCGCGGTGAGCTTCTCCTGAAAAGCGACGTAACTCATAGCGTCGCACAAATCCAGGGGCAGACAGGCGGTCGTTTTCCCGGCCAGCGAATCCGCCAAAGCATCCAGGCAGCTAATCCGCCGTGCAATCAGCCAATAGCACTCGATTTCCGGAAACACGTCAGCGATCTGCCGCACAATCTCCTTCCCCAAACCCGAAGACGCTCCAGTAATAATCGCAGTTTTCATCCAAAGATACCTCCTTCATAGCTCCACCAGACGAGGGACGAGGGACGGGGGACGGGGGCCTCCGGCGGCCAGGGGCTTTGCCCCTGGACCCCACCAGCCCTTTGAAAAGGGCTGGACCCTAAACTTTATCTGTGGCAAATTGAACCAATTTGCCACAGGAGTAATTTTTATATTGTCGTAAAAGAAAATCCCGTGGGTCCTTTCATGTTAATGGAAGGACCCACACGTACATCCTGCGTTACCGTGTGACGGGCCTTAACAACCTCCAGGGTATAGAGCGGATTTAAAGCTCTTTTCGCTTCCTTTTCTCTCGAGAAAAGGAAGCCGCCGGAGGCCCCCCGTATGCAGGCACCCTCAGTGCGTCTCCGGCTCCGGGTAGTCCACCCCGCGGGTGTCAGCGGTGATGGAGCGGATGACGGCGGGCTTTTTGGGTTTGTCGTCCCACATGCTGCGGGGGACGCGGGAGATGGCGATGGCGTGGTCGGTGCCGTCGATGATCTGGCCGAAGGCGGCGTAGTCTCCGTCGAGGTGGCTGGCGGGGGCAACCATGATGAAGAACTGGCTGCCGGCGGAGTTGGGGTCGCCGGTGCGGGCCATGGAGAGGACGCCGGTGGTGTGGCTGAGGTCGTTCTGGGGGAAGCCGTTGGAGGCAAATTCGCCGTTGATTTCGTAGCCGGGGCCGCCCATGCCGGTGCCCTGGGGGTCGCCGCCCTGGATCATGAAGCCGGGGATCACGCGGTGGAAGGTCAGGCCGTCGTAGAAGCCTTTTTTGACCAGGGAGATGAAATTTCTTACGGTGTTCGGGGCCTTGTCGGGGTACAGCTCGGCGGTCATGGTTGCGCCGTCCTCCATGGTGATCGTGATCAGCGGGTTCTTGATGTCTGACATGTCCTTATTTCCTTTCCTTCTCCGGGGGGCCGGAGGGTGTGATGTGATGGCGTTCCGCCAGGTAGGCCAGGAGCTGGTCTGCGTGGGGGGTGGCGGGGCTGAACGTTGCTAATATGACTTCGTCCTTGTCGTAGAGGACGTATGCCTTGTCTAAGTTGCTGACTCTCAGGGCGTCCAGGTTTGTCAGCTCCCGGCGCTTCTTGGTCCAGATGCTTTGGCGGTAGAGGCGTCCCTTTTCCACTACCAGGAGGCCGGGGAAGAGCTGTCCCGCCGCGGCCATGGGGATGCCGCCGATCAGGAGGCCCGCCAGGGGGAAGGTGAAGATGGCCCAGGTGAGATCTACACCGCCGCGGCTGGCTATATACATGGCCATGAAAGCAAGGACCAGGGACGCAATGAGGCACAGGGCCATGACGCCGCCGGCCAGGGTGGTGGTGCGCATGATGACAGAGAAAGTCACGCCGTCGGCGTCGGCGGGTTTGGCGGTTCGTGGGGCGGGAACCGGTTCGCCGAAGCAGTCGTAAAATGGGACGCCGCTCTCCAGAAGGAGCTGGACCAGCATGGCGGCGTTCTTGTTTGCCATGCCGAACTTGGCGAGGACCTGATCCTGGAAGCCGCAGATAACGCAGCTTCCACTGGAGGGACCGATGATGAGGCTTTTGGCGTCCCAGACAGTGAAAGATTTGCCCTTTCGGAGGGATGGGGTAACCTGGATTGTGTCGCCCGTCACCCTGATAGGCCCCACCTGGAAAGAGGGGGGCAGGGGCTGCCAGTCGGGACCGCCCTCGGGCCAGTAGTTGTACATGAGGCCCCCGGCCCGCTGGGCCGCAAGGCGCTGGGGGCTGTGCCAGTAGACGCCGTCGGCGTAGCGCAGGAGGAGGCCCGCGCCCATGTTGGCGCACAGCAGACCAAAGAGCATATGCACCAGGGCCAGGAGAATAGACCGCTTCGCCAGCGCTGCACGGACACCTGCGTAAACGCATTGCAGGAAGTCCGGGGAGGCGGCGGGGGGCCAGCCCATGAGCCGGAGGGCGTATAGGATCAGCCGAACAGGGACGGCCAGGAAGGGGGTCAGGGCCGTTGTGAAATAGACGGTCCGGGAGGCGAAGCGGCGGTCGCGGGGGCCGCGGAACAGCCAGTAGCCGAAGGCAGCTCCGAAGCTGTTGAACAGGCCGAGGAGGATGCCATAGCCCCGCATTTGATCGGGGCCGGAAAACAGCAGCTCCAGGAGTGCAAAAGAGACGGCAAAGCCTCCCAGCAACGCCCCCAGGACGCCCCGGATCTTCGTCCACCCGGAAACCGCGTCCACAATTTCCGGCCCGGAATTCACCGTATTCCCCATAACCTAGCGGGCCTTCATAGCCCGATCCATCTCCCGCTTCGCGTCTCTCTTAGCCGCCGCGTCCCGCTTATCGTAGTTTTTCTTACCGCGGCAAAGCCCGATTTCGACCTTCACCCGCGCATTCTTGAAGTAAACCGACAAGGGAACCAGAGTATACCCATCCTGCTTCACCAAAGCATAGAGCTTCCGGATTTCCCGCTTGTGCATCAAAAGCCGCCGCGGCCGCACCGGATCCTTATTAAAGATGTTCCCCTTCTCATAAGGCGAAATGTGCATCCCCAGCACAAACATTTCCCCATCTTTGACAGAGCAGTAGCAGTCCTTAAGATTCAGCGTCCCCGCCCGAATCGACTTAACCTCCGTCCCCGCCAACTCGATCCCAGCCTCAAACCGCTCCTCAACAAAGTAATCATGAAACGCCTTCCGATTCTGCGCCGCAACCTTCACGCCCTTCTTCTCCATACAACCACCTCGTTTCTTGTAGTGCCTGCCGTTTTCCCCGCGGGGGGACGGGGGACGTTGGACGGGGGCCTCCGGCGGCCAGAGGGCTTTGCCCTCTGGACTCCCACCAGGGAGGCACGCGCCTCCCTGGACCCTGGCAGATCACCCTCTATTGACCCTCTGCGGGACACGTGGAATTCAGTATACCATAGTCTTCCTTGGTCCGCAAGTCACTCTTTGCCCAGCTGCAACAGGGCGCGGCGGGCGTTCTCGCAGATCGGCCAGGCGTAGCTGTGGCCTCCGCCCGTTACGCTGGTTTCGCCTGGGGGCGTTTCCGTCACTTGCAGAGCCTGTTTCAAATATGGCCGTGCTTCCTCGATCCGCCATTGCCCTGCCAGGACAATGCCGCGGTGCTTCACACGCAGATCGTCGCAGGCGATCATCAGGCAGATCATCCGCTCCGCCTCCGGCGGGACGTGCGCCACAGAGTCCGTTAGCTTATAACGCTGTTTCAGCCAATCCATGAAGTGGCTGGCAAAATCCGTGGTTTCCAGCAGTTTCAGAAAGTTTAGACGGATGTAGCCGTCGTTATACTCCTTCTCCGGCTCCGGCGGGAGGCGGCGGTTCGGGTCCTTCGGACCCTGCCGCCAGCGGACTGCCCAGGTCCCGTCTTCGCCGTACCACGTGTACTGTGTCCCCTCCGGCGTGGTGGTGCGCTCGTTTTTCAGCGCACCGGAGGGGTAGTATTCGCGGGTACAGGTTTCCGTGCGCTCTATGGCTAAGGTGCCGTCGCGGTAGTAGTAGCGGACGCCGGTTTCGTCCTTCTGACGGTGGATTACGTCGCCGGGAGGATACCAGAACGTCCCCTTGACCACCGTGCCGTGGTCCACATATTCCTCCGTGGACAATTTACCGCTCTTCTTCCAGTGCCAGACGCAGCGGCCATGAGCCATGCCGTCTATGTAGGGGATTTCATAGGTTTCCTGCCCCTCTTCCCCGCAGGCTGTGCCCGTGAAGGGCTTTCCCTGGTACGCCGCGTTTATGTACAGATCTTCCTCGTCCAGATCCAGCTGGTCCAGGGGGACACTGGGGCCGTCCATCAGTCCAGTACCTCGTGGAAATCGGCGCAGTAGTTGGGGCGGGTCACATCCAGGATGATGGGGAGATCGCGCTCCTTGAAGCGCTCACTCAAGCCCTCCATGCCGTATTTCAGCTTGTACTCGATTTCCTCCTTGTAGGCGGGAATGACCATGTAGCAGAGGATATCGTGCCCGTCGGGCGTCTCGACGCGGCCATACTTGTCCCCAAACCAGTCCAGGACCACCCCGCCGAAGCCCAGGCCCTCGCAGATGGGGGCGTAGTCGGGGCCGTTGGGCATGGTGTGCCCGAAGCCCAGCCAGGTCCTGTACTCGTGGGGGAAGTGGGCCAGGAAGCGCAGGAGGGTGAAGGGCCAGCAGGAGGACTCGGGGAGCTGGCGGAAGTCCTCCATGTCCTCTCCGGTGTCCCAGTCGCCGGGGAGGTACATGTACAGCTCGCCGTATTTCAGATCTTCATTGTCCAGGCCGTCTGGGAGGGTCATGGGCAGGTCGCTCATGCCCGTGGTGTAGACGACGTAATAGTTGTGCTCCGCGGTGGGGCGGATAACGTGGATGTCGATATGGACCCGGCTGCTGGCGATCTCGTGGTAGACGAAGTGGCCGCGGTCGGGGAAGAGCTTCTCGAAGTGGTCCTCCACCAGCTTGGCGTAGACGCGGACGTCCTCGGGGGGCTGGAAGCCCTCGTCCCTGTGGTCCTCGTAGCGGTAGATGGGGGAGCCGCCGGGGGAATATTCGTCGGTTTTGGGGCCGGAGCCTGCCGCCTTCTTCGGCGTATTTCCGGAGGTCTGCTTGAGGGCGTCGCCGGAGGCGGTGGGTTTTTTCTTCATAAATTTATCCAAAAAGCTCATAGTGTGTTACCTCCCTTTTGTACTGTCCATAGTTTACTCCTTTTCCTGCGCGGAGGCAATTGTTTTTTCCGCGGTTTGCAGGTATAATGGGAATTGATAATTGATAATGGATAATTGATAATGGGGGTGGGCGGCGGAGGCTTTTGCCGTTTTTTCGGGGTTTCGGAGTCCGCGGAGGCTTTTCCCCGCAAATATGCGCACCTCCAGGAGGCGTACAGATCCCCAAACCTTGTCATTATCAATTATCAATTGTCCATTATCAATTGTCAATTGTCAATTCGCTCAGGAGGGAGATTTCAGATGAAGCTGGTGTCATGGAATGTGAATGGTCTGCGAGCCTGTTTGAAGAAGGGGTTTCTGGATTTCTGCGAATTCGCGGACGCGGATGTGATCTGTTTGCAGGAGACGAAGATGCGGGCGGAGCAGGCGGATTTTGAGCTGCCGGGGTATGAGCGGTACTGGAACAGCGCCGACAAGGCGGGGTACTCGGGCACCGCCATTTTCACGCGGCGGACGCCTCTGCGCGTCACCTACGACTTCGGGGAGGACGTACACCGCCACGAGGGGCGGGTGATCACGGCGGAATTTGAGGATTTCTACCTGGTGTGCTGCTACACGCCCAACTCCCAGGACGGCCTGCGGCGGCTGGACTACCGCATGTCGTGGGAGGACGCTCTGCGGGAGTACCTTTGCGAGCTGGACGAGACGAAGCCGGTGGTCTACTGCGGGGATCTGAACGTAGCCCACAAGGAGATCGATTTGAAGAACCCCAGCACAAACCGCACCAACCCGGGCTTCACGGACGAGGAACGGGACAAGCTGACGAAGCTGCTGGACAGCGGCTTCACCGACACCTTCCGCGCCCTGTATCCGGACAAGACGGGCGCCTACTCCTGGTGGAGCTACCGCGCCCGCGCCCGCCAGAACAACACGGGATGGCGCATCGACTACTTCATTGTCTCCGATCGCCTGCGGGACCGGATCACCGGCGCAGACATCTGGAATGAAATCCTGGGCAGCGACCACTGCCCGGTAGTCCTGACCTTATCGGAGTAAAAAAACGCAGCGGGCCGGAAAGACGCAAAGTCTTCCAGCCCGCTGAACTTAACAAAAGAAAGCTGATCTGCCAGGGTCCAGGGAGGCGCCTGCCTCCCTGGTGGGAGTCCAGAGGACAAAGCCCTCTGGACGCCGGAGGCCCCCCGTCCATCGTCCCCCGCGGGGCCTAGTTGGCGGCTTCCTCGAATACCAGCGTGCGGTCGGTGATTTCGCCGGAGTGCCAGACGGTCAGGGTCAGTTCGTCGCCGAGGTAGAAGCGGCGGCGGATGCGGAGAAGGTCCTGGCTGGTTTCGAGGGGTTCGTTGTCGGCTTTCAGGATATAGTCGCCGGGTTTTATGTTGGCTTTGTCGGCGGCGGAGTTGGGTTCTACCGTTTTTACTTCCAGGCCGCGGCTTCCGTCTTCTAATGTTTCGGCCTCTAATAGGACGGAGACGCCGATGGAGGGTTCGGGCTGGATTTTGCCCCATTTCAGAAGATCGTTTACCATGCGTTCCGTCAGGGCCGACGGGATGGCGAAGCCTAAGCCCTCTATTGTGGAGTAGTCGGAACTCATTTTGATGACATTGATGCCGACGACCTGGCCGTATTCGTTGATTAAGGGGCCTCCGGAGTTGCCGGAATTTAAGGCGGCGTTCGTCTGAATCAGGGTCATGGTGCGGCCGTCTACCTCCACGTCGCGGTTGATGGCGGAGACGATGCCGTCCGTTAAAGTGCCGCGGAGCTCCCAGCCCAACGGGTTGCCGATGGCGTAAACCGGATCGCCTACCGTCAGGAGATCAGAGTCGCCGAACTCGGCGGGGGTCAGGGTTCCTATATCGCTCAGATCCGCCGGGGCTATCTTTAGAACCGCCAGGTCGTTGGCGGCGTCGCCCGCCACGTAGCGGGCTTCACAGCTCCTGCCCGTGTCCAGAAGCACCGTGCAGTCGCGCCCCCCCCGCCACCACATGATGGTTCGTGACGAAATAGCCGTCCTCCGTAAAAATCACGCCGGTGCCCACCGACATGCGGGCGCGGTCAATGTCCACCATCACCGTCACAACCGACGGGTTCACCTGCTTATAAACCTCCTGGGGTGTCAGGGAATCGCCGTGGGTCCGTAGAACCGACAGCTCGCCGCCCTGCCCCGTGGGCCAGTCGGGAATCGTGATCTCCTCCGCGGTGTCCTCGTCATCCGGGGGCGTATTCCAGCCATAGTGCTCGAAAGGGTCGCTGTGGAAAAAGGCGGGGGTGGGGTCGCCGGTGTCCAGATACTGCGCCGCGACAGTCAGCCCCAGGGCCGCGACAATGCCCAGCACAAAGAGGCGCAGGCCCGTGCGGCGCTTCCGCTTCTGGCGCAGAGGCACCTTTTTCATGCGGGGATTTACGCCGGGCGGCGGAGTGAGCCTGAAAGCGGAATCGTTGGCGCGCTCCGTATTCCGGGCATCCGGCGGGGGCAGCAGATCCGTCAGCAGGTCCGGCAGTTCCTCCGCCTGGGGCGGGGGATTCCGGTGCGTTCCGGGCCTGCCACGCCGCTCCGCATGGGGGTGCGCCGACGGCAGGGCGCGCTCATAGCGCTCCACCACCTCCCGGCGGTCGGGCTGGCGGTAGACCTCGACGATCTCTCCCGGGACCCGCCCCGGACAGGGCGCGGGCCTCCGGTACACCTCTACAATTTCACCGGGGACGCCGTTGGCCCCCCGCATCTGCTCATGCTCTCCCATGGATTCTCACTCCGTCGTCAGCGAGAAGGAAAACGTGGTCACGCCGTTCTCGCTGGTCACATCAATTTTTTCCTTGTGCTGCTCCAAAATGGTCTTCACGATATAGAGGCCCAGGCCCACGCCGTCCTTGTCCTCGCTGCGGGATTTGTCGCTCTTGTGGAAGCGCTCGAAGAGGAGGGGCAGCTCCTCCGCGGGAATGGTGTCCCCCGTGTTCCGGACCGTCACCCGGGCCTTGTGGTCCAGGAGGTCGACGCCCAGATAGAGGGTGGAGCCCTCCCGCGCGAACTTGGCGGCGTTCTCCAGAAGGTTGTAGATGACCTGGGTGATCAGGTCGTTGTCCCCCAGGACGAAGATGGGGGCGTCGGGGATGCCGGCGTCCACGTCCAGGCGGCGGTCGTTGATCTTCTTCTCCATGGAGATCAGGACCCGGCGCATACTCTCGCAGAGGTCGAAGCGGCTTCCGCTGCGGAGGGGGTCAATGGCCTGGAGCTGGCTCACGTCCAGCATCCGGCGGACCAGGCGGCTGAGGCGGCGGCTCTCGTCGGAGATGATTTGCAGGTACTGCCGCTCGTTCTCCGGCGGGACCGCGCCGTCCAGGATGGCGTCGGTGTAGCCGGCGATGGTGGTCATGGGGGTCTTCAGCTCGTGGGAAATGTTGGCGATGAACTCCCGGCGCTGGCGCTCCGTCTGCTGGAGGGATTCTGCCATGGCGTTGAAGGATGCCGCCAGCTCGCCCACCTCGTCGTGGCGTCCGTAATCGTTCATGCGGATGTCGAAGTCGCCCTCCGCGTAGCGGCGGGTGGCCTCTACCATTTCGCGGATGGGCTTTACCTGCCGCATGGCCGTCACGGAGGAGGCCATGAAGGCGATCATGAGGACCACGAAGGCGGTCATAAAGAAGAGGCCGATGAAGCCCTGCCACATGGAGTCCAGGGAGGCCATGCTGGACACGGCCACAACCTCCCCCACTTGCTCCAGGGTCACGGGGTTCACGGAGGCCACGCCGACAGAGAAGCGCTTCTGGGGGTAGAGCCCGCCGAAGTCGTCCCGCCAGGAGTGGGTGCCCTGCTCCAGGATGCGGGCGGTGCGCTCGGGGGGGACGGTGACGGTGAGGCCCTCCAGCCCCGCGTCGGTGGAGAGGAGGACGTGGCCCTCGTCGTCGCAGATGAGGAAGTTTACATCGGAAACCAGGGCGGCAAAGGAGGCCAGACGCTGGAAATCGGCGTCGTTTTGCAGGTCTTCGATGTCCATGTAGCGCCCGCTCTCCAGGTAGCTCACGGAGAGCTGGCTCATGACCCGGGCCTTGGCGGCAATTTCCTCC
>Ga0224746_10188_pt1 | contig 12691 bp, 11 predicted proteins | sample LIM_F_Water_Bulk_FD_183000 | JGI IMG/M metagenome (GOLD analysis project Ga0224746, IMG submission 183000) | Enriched cells from gastrointestinal tract of the lab mouse from Pacific Northwest National Laboratory (PNNL), Richland, Washington... | ecosystem: Host-associated > Mammals > Digestive... | reverse complement strand
GATTACGGCACATAGCTGTATTTGTCGGCAAATGGTGTAATGCGCAAGCACCAATCCTTTCTTTAATCAGAAAGGATGATTTATATGTACAATTTACGGAGAGGCCAGCTGTGGTTGGCAGATTTAGGAGTGATTCACGGATATGATGACCATATAAAGAGAGGCGTTCGTCCTGTGGTCATCGTATCGAACAACAGGGCAAATAAATATAGTCCGGTGATACATGTAGTTCCAGTCACCACCAAAGTGAGAAGAAGGCTGTATCTTCCTACGCATGTATTCCTTAATGGTTTTCATACCAGAGGGTTGCATAGCCATAGTGTTGCGGCATGTGAACAGGTGTAGGCGATTAACGTAACTGATCTAATTGAGAGAATCGGGACTCTCAGTGGGACTCAGATGTTAAAAGTATCTCTTGCGATTGCAGTACAACTTGCAATCGGTACTGACGGGGAGGTGTGATCATGGATATGAATATTGGACAGAATTTCAGAAAAATCCGTGAGAACCTCGGATTGGAGATATTGGATGTCAGCGTTGAAACGGGATACAGTGAGTCGCACATTGCTCAGTTGGAGAGAGACAAGAGAAGACCAAGCTTTGACTGTATGATGGATCTGATGGCTTATTATGGTTGCAAACCGAATGATATTTTTGGCGTTCAAAGTGAAGAAACTTCTTTGACGGAAGGAAATAGTTCTTATGAGGATAGACTGAACAATCTGACGGTAAAGGACAAGCATAAAGCGAAGAAGGCGATAGATGCTGTACTTCGGGCATTCGAGGAGGTGGATTGATATGGCACGAAAAAAAGAAAAGCGAATCAATGTTATTGCCTATCTGTCTACGGACGGCAATATGTACTCTGCACCGGTAAAAGAGAAAAAGCAGTATCGCTATATCGAGGAGTATGCCAAAGCTCATAATATACACATTTCAAAGGTTGTTCATAGAGATATAGCAAGCAACATGGATGTGATTAAGCATTTTAGAAAACTGGCAAGGACTGTGGAGACGGATATTGATATTGACGGTGTGATTGTCGCAAATACGGCAGCAGTATCTGCTTCTGTGTCAGATGCCTATTATAAGGTGGGGCTGATAGTAGAAGCCGGTGGTGTTTTCATTAGTGTTGATGAAGGCAGACTATCACTTAGAAAGGAGGCGTAGATTATGGCAAAGAGTAATAGTGTATTCAAGCGTGGTGATATAGTGTACGCTTCATTGGGCAACTATCCGGGTTCAAGCAAGCAGTCCGGAGACAGACCATGTCTTGTGGTTAGTAGTAACCGCAACAATATTGTGTCTCCGGTCATGACGGTTTGTCCCATAACAACAAGGCTCAGAAGAAATCCGATGCATATTTCTATAAACAAGGAAAATGTGCAAGGATATTTTCCCAAGGACTCCGAGATTATGGTGGAACAGATTACTGTTTTGGATAAGAGAAGTATCATATCCCAATATGGTTATGTAAAACCTGAATTCATGGCAAAGGTGGATGAGATGCTTTATAAGCATCTTGGACTTATTGTTCCTTTGGAATCCGATTGGGAAAATAAAAAGGCAGGTGTTCCATCATGACGGATATTGAGAAAAAAATGCTTGAACAGTGCGGTGGCGACACGGTAGCTTTTCATAATATGATCGCTTTCGGAAATTTTCTTTGTGAAATGATAAATAAGTATGGAGATCAGATTCTGGAGGATATTGAGAAGGAAGAAAAGGAGCAGTCAAAAGAATCAGGAGAGAAGAAAGAAGAATCTCGAAGTAGATAGATTTGGACCGGTAGGAGTTTTCTCTTGCCGGTCTTTTTCCCCTTGCAATTATTCAGGATCTATGGTATAGTTGTACTATAATAAATAAACGATAAAAAGCAGGTCAACAAACAAAAAAGAGGTGGTCGCTTGAAGAAAAAATGCTATATTTATACCAGAGTTTCGACTGCTGTTCAGGTTGAAGGTTATAGTTTAGAGGCACAAAAAGGTGAGCTTCACAGATATGCCGGTTATAATGACCTTGAAGTCGTTGGAGAATACTGTGATGCCGGAATATCGGGTGGCAGTATTCGTGGAAGACATGATTTTCAGCGAATGATGGATGATGTGATAGATGAAAAGGATTCAGTATCTTATGTTTTGGTCTTTAAACTGTCGAGGTTTGGTAGAAATGCTGCGGATGTGCTGAAATCAGTACAATTATTGCAGGATTATGAAGTAGATCTTGTCAGTGTCAATGATGGGATAGACAGCTCGACTTCGGGAGGAAAGCTGATGCTATCTATATTGTCGGCAGTGGCAGAAATGGAAAAGGAGAATATTACTGCACAGTTTCGTGCCGGACAGCTGCATAAGTTTAAGAAGGGAGGTTGGGCAGGTGGTGCAGTTCCTTATGGGTATAGAAATGAAAAGGGGAAATTATACATTGTTAAGGAAGAAGCAGAGATTGTAAAAAAGATATTTGAAATGTATGCCGAGGAAGGCGTTGGGATTGCTACGGTAGCAAGATGGTTAAATGATAAGGGATATAGAACTCGTCGGGATATGCCCTTTAGAAGAGATACCGTTGTATCTATTTTAAGCAATCCAATCTATTGTGGAGACATGTATTATAACCGTAGGACAAATATCAAAAATGCAAAGCCTAAGGAAGTGATATATGCAAAGGGGATTCATGAACCTATTATATCGGAGGAATTATTCTATTGGGTAAAGGATAAATACGATGATAAAAGCAAGGTAAAAGACAGAGTGGAGGATGAAGATAGAATCAGCATTTTGTCAGGACTTCTAAAATGTCCTTTATGTGGTGCCGGTATGATTGCTCATTCTAAAAGGAATAGAAGTCCCATAACAGGCGAATGGGTTAAGACATCCTATGGCTACTGTTGTCCAAACCATCAAAAGATTAATGGAAGAACTTGTCAATATGTAAAACAGCTCAATCAGGAAGTAATAGATGCAGCAGTTCTTGAATATATCATGAGGGTAAGAGAAATGGCATCGTTTACTTCATTTATGGATGAGCAACTTTTAAAAACAGATGATTACAAAAAGATAGAGAACGAGATTCAGTCTCTGAGAAAACAGTATTACCGGGTTGAGAACAAAAAAGACAAGGCAAACAGGTCGATAGATGCCTTAAATGTTCTTGATGATAACTATGATGAAGATTTTGTAGATCTTTCTGACCAGGTAGATGTTCTGTATGATCAACTTGATTTGATTGAAGATAAGATACAGAAAGCGAAAAAGCATCGGGAGAAATTAAGTGCATCTCGCTTTACGTTGGAAAAAATCAAGTCAACATTAGAGCAATTTCCGGAAATATACGAAAAAATGTCCTGCAAGGATAGGCGGGAAATGATGCGTTTGCTGATTGAGAGGATTGATGTGTTCCCGGAAAGACGAGAAGATGGAAAAATCATTAAATCTGTTACTTTCCGTTTCCCTATGTATAAGCTGGATAAGCATGGAAATCCGAAAAGAATGCTTGACCAGACTGTGGGATATAAAATGCGTTGTGATAATATAGGGCGGACAGTTGCAGAGTCGAAAGCCTCCTACACACAGATTAAGCAATATGTTTGGGACATGCATCAGGTTAAGGTCAATAATCTGTATATAGCCCAAATAAAGCGAAAGTATGGCATTATTGAGAGAAAAAACTATAATGTAACAAAAAAAGGTGATGATTTCAGACAGCCGAGTTGTCCGCAGTATAAGGAAAATTTCATCATAGAGGCATTAAAACATTTTAAGATGATTGGAAACGAGGTGAAAGCGTAAATGGCAAAAAAGAAGACACGATGTTATATCTACATTCGTGTGTCTACAGAGATGCAGGTTGAGGGATTTAGTCTGGATGCCCAGCGGGATAAACTTATTAAATATGCAGAGTATAAGGATTATGAGGTAGTAAGGGAATACTGTGATGCAGGTAAATCGGGGAAAAGCGTTACGGGAAGACCACAGTTTATGCAGATGATGGGTGACATTGAAACAGAGCGGGATCCGGATATATCTTTCGTCTTGGTGTTCAAGCTCTCCAGATTTGGCAGAAATGCTGCAGATGTGCTTAATTCTTTGCAGACCTTACAGGATTATGGAGTGAATCTGGTTTGTGTGGAAGACGGCATTGATTCGTCAAAGGATTCGGGAAAGTTGACGATTACCGTACTTTCTGCTGTGGCAGAGATTGAAAGGGAGAATATTCTTGTTCAGACAATGGAGGGAAGAAAACAGAAGGCAAGGGAAGGAAAGTGGAATGGTGGCAGACCGCCATATGGATATAATCTGGATGTGAAGAATAGCTGCCTTGTAATCAATGAGGAAGAAGCAGAGGTGGTGAGAATCATCTTTGATAAATACATTCATACGGATATGGGAGCAGAGAGCATCGCAAGCTATCTGAATGAACACGGATATAAGAAGAATAAGCATTTTCCAAGAGATCTTGACTATTTCGGGACATCAACTGTCAAGAGGATTCTTGAGAATCCAATATATAACGGGAAGATGGCTTATGGCAGACACACTATGGAAAAGATTAAAGGAACAAGAGATCAGTACCGACGTGTGGATTGCGATGATTATATGGTGGTGGATGGCGTCCATGATGCAATCATTGACGATGAAGTGTGGAGAACGGCAAGATTAAAACATGCTGCTCTGGGACATAAATGGGAGAAACGCTATAGCTTAGAGCATGAGCATATTCTTTCGGGTCTTATTAAATGTCCGGTATGTGGAGCAGGAATGACAGGATCTGTCAGCAGAAGGATAAATAAGCAGACAGGAGAGTACAAAGACGATTTCTATTACCGATGCCACAGCCGAAAGAAATATGACGGAGAGCATTTTTGCAGCTTCAGAAAGACTTTCAATCAGAAAAAAGTAGAAGCAGAGATGAAAAATCTGATTTCGCTTTTTACATGGGATAGGCAGAGTAAAGAATTCATATCTCAGATGATGAAGGACAGAGTGGATATTGAGCGGCTTGAACAGGAAAAAGAACAGCTTATGGCGAAACTAAAGCAGGTGGTAGGCTCTAAGAACAAGCTGACAGAGATGCAGGATAATCTTGATGTGAATGACAGGCATTATAATCGTAAATATGCAGATATGTCAAATCGTCTGGAGGATCTGTATGACAAGATTGATGAGATTGAGCAGAGTATTGATAACATAGATATTACATTGGAAGAGGCAACAGCACAAAAGGTTTCAGCGAAAGAAATTTATAAGATTCTTGCCAACTTTGATAAAATCTATGATAATATGGAAGATATAGAGAAGAAGAAATTCTTCCATACTTTGTTAGAAAAGGTAGAAGTACACGATACTCGTGAGAAGCAGAGTGATGGTATCATAAAGAAGGTAGTATTCAAATTTCCGGTGTTTATTGATGGTCAGTTAGCTGATACAGTGATGTTGACCAAAAAATCTACCGTCGAGACAATCTGTCTGTTTGAGAATCGGGGATAACTGTCTGCCGGGCAGCATCTTGAAAAAATGCTTCATATATGGTAGTATATTCCCATCTTTGACAGTTGGAAAGTGAAAAAGCGGCTACAAGCCCCGTAAATATGGTGGTGTAGCCGTTTTTATTTATGTAATGATATGTGCTATATTATGATGTCTTTGATTTTATCTGCTTAGTATCTTTAATAATTGTTCTCATAGAAGATTTTGAGATAAACTCATAATCCGTTCTGAACCCAAATGTTTTGTGTAGTGAATCTGTCAGTTCACTCCGCATATAGGATGGAATATATCCGCTGGCTGTATTTAACAGTGTCATCTGCATAGAGCGTAATGTCCTGAGAATCTGGCTGGTTGTATAAGTATTTCTGAGCTTCTTTTCCAGTAAACGATAAACAAGAAGACTAATGTAACACGTCATGAAGTGAGCTTTGATTCGATCTTCTTTTCTGACATACACTGGTCTTGCTTCAAACTCAGTCTTCATTATTCGGAAGTTTTCTTCGATTTCCCACCGTTGTTTATTAATTCTTATGATTTCTGAAACATCACCTTCCAGATTTGTGATAACAGTGTAAAAACCATCATACATTTCTTCTTTTTCTATTTGTTCTTTATCCAGATCATACACTTGTTTTTCAGCAATCTCACCTTCTGGAGTGACTGAAGTTTTCCTGACGAAACGCATAGGATCATTTTGATTTTTTCCTTTCCGTTTATGACCGGGTGATGCAATGATCTTTTCTGCACGTTCAATCTGGCGGGTACGGATTTTTCTCTGATATGCTTTATATTTTGGAGAATAAGTAACAATCAAAGTTTCATCCATGCGGCCTGTAACAATAGGAACTTCTTTGTAATAAATCGAGTTATAAACTTCCTCGTCTGTTTCATCCAGTGTACGGAGATCTATGAACTTTTGAGAGCCAACTTTACGGAACTGAGTTGGGTTTAAAGCAATCTCACGGTCTTGTTTTTTCATCTTTTTCAGAGAGTGCGTAATGATATATGCACGATTTCCGATGCTGTTAAATCTTCGGTTGCCAGCACTTCCAAGTCCGGAATCAGAGCAATAGATAAACTCACTACAGTTAAAATCCTGGAGAATTTTAGACTCTAAAGGTTTCAGGGTTGTCTGCTCATTTTGATTCCCCGGAAAAATATCAAAAGCAAGCGGAATCCCATCAGTATCCATGAATAATCCCATGGTTACGATTGGATTTGGCCTGTTCTCTTTACTTTTCCCATAACGCCTGGAATCACTTTCTTCTTCAATTTCAAAGTAATAATTCGTACAGTCATAATAAAGAATACGGTTGTTTCTTGGATGAATAAAGTTGGAGTTCTTATAAAGCTCACTTTGAATGAAGTCTGATTCTTCCGCAATCACAGAGAGTGAGCGGTAAACGTCCTGCAGACTGTATTTGGGTGGTTCTAATAAGGACCGGCAATACTCATAACTGGCCAGTTTACTGGAGGGAGAAAGGATTCTTGCATAGACAAGATCCGTAAGTACCGCATGTAAATCATATTTAAATTTATGATGTTCTTTAATGGTTCTACAAATTTTATCCAATCGAAGTTGAGTGCAGAGTACCTGAAGAAAAAGGTAACCAACATTGAAAGAACGTTGTTCATTTAATGGTATGGCTGCAGTTTTAGAAAGCTCTACCGCAACTTTTCCTGTCTCCTGCTTATAAAGCTCAGTTTCTTTGGCTGCCTGTTCTTTCGCCCATGACATTAACTGATTTTTATCACCATCAAAATGTTCTAAGAGAGAATTATATTTTCCAAGCTTTTTGTAAATGCGGGAAGATGATTTACCGTTTTCTTTTCGAAATGACTGGTAAATATAGACATCTTTATTATTTTTGCTGCCTGTAATTGCAATATACATGATAAGAAAAACCCCTTTTCTTTATAGTATAACACACTATTACAAACAAGTACATATAGAATCAAAAAATTTGACAAAAAAATACAGGCATTACAAGGCCTGCAACGTATTTTTCTCTTATTCAACTGTCAAACTCCCGGATAACTGTCTGCCGGGCAGCATCTTGAAAAAATGCTTCATATATGGTAGTATATTGCAAAAGGTCCTGCTTACGGTTCCGGTGAACGAAGCGGTGTACCACAAGGAAAAGTAAGGGAGAAAGAGGTTATTTAAGATGTTGGATGTGAAAACCAGTTTATATAACACCCTGACAAAAAGGGTAGAGGAATTTACCCCCAATGAAAAAGGAAAGGTGGGGATGTATACCTGTGGTCCCACTGTATATCATTTTGCCCATATCGGCAATCTGCGCAGCTATATTATGGAAGATGTTCTGGAAAAATATCTGCGCTATGTGGGCTACGATGTGAAACGGGTGATGAATATCACGGATGTGGGTCATCTTACCAGCGATGGGGATACCGGTGAGGATAAGATGCTTGCCGGGGCCAGAAGAGAACATAAGAGTGTGATGGATATCGCCAGATATTATACGGATGCTTTTATGGAGGACTGCAGGAAACTCGGCATTAAGAAACCGGATGTAGTGGAGCCTGCCACGAACTGTATCCCTGAATTTATCCATATGATAGAAGTCCTCATAGAGAAGGGATATGCCTATGTTTCGGGTGAGAACGTATATTTTGACACCTCCAGGCTGGAACAGTATTACGTTCTGTCTTCACAGAACGAAGAGGATCTGAAGGTGGGAGTCCGAAATGATGTGGAGGAGGATACAAATAAGAGAAATAAAACCGATTTTGTCCTCTGGTTTACGAAATCAAAGTTTGAGAACCAGGAGATGAAATGGGACAGTCCCTGGGGTGTCGGATATCCGGGGTGGCATATCGAGTGCTCCTGTATCAGCATGAAGCATTTGGGTGAATATATGGATATCCACTGCGGCGGCGTGGACAATATATTTCCCCATCATACAAATGAGATCGCCCAGAGCGAATCTTATACCGGACATAAATGGTGCAATTACTGGTTCCATGTAAATCACCTGAATACAAAGTCCGGCAAGATGAGCAAATCCAAAGGAGAATTTCTTACGATATCCCTTCTGGAGGAAAAGGGGTATGATCCGATGGTCTACCGTCTGTTCTGCCTGCAGTCCCATTACAGGAAACCGTTGGAATTTTCCTGGGAGGCTCTCGACAATGTGGCGCAGGTCTATGACAAGCTCTTCCGAAGGATACAGAAGCTGGGCAGCCAGGGAGAGATGGAGGAAGGTGCTTATGCGCAGTATGAAAAGAAGTTTGCAGAGGCGCTGGGAAATGATATGAATACATCCTCGGCGATTACTGTGCTGTATGATATGCTGAAGGAGGATTTCAGCGATGTGGTTAAGAGGAAACTGATTTCCCGTTTTGATGAAGTTCTATCCCTGGGACTGACCAGGGCCTTTGAGGATACAGCGGCAGAGGAAGAAGATTCTGAGCTGACGGAATATGTAGAGAGGCGGATGGAAGAGAGAAGGGCTGCCAAGAAGGAGAAGAACTTTGCCCGGGCAGACGAGATCCGTGATGAATTGGCCGCTCAGGGAATCCTGTTGAAGGATACCAGAGAGGGGACAGTCTGGGAAAAAGTGAACTGAGGCAGGAGGGTCTTGGATTATGAAGAGAGAAAATTGTAAGAAACTTTTATGTATGATACTGGCAGCCGGGCTCTGTCTGGGTCTTCTCACCGGATGCGGGGATGGGATCAGGAAGGAGACTACGGAGGCTGTCATGGCAAAGACAGACACGGCGCTGCAGCTGTATGCAGATATAGAGAAGATGGTACAGGAAAATGCTCTGACAGCAGATGCTAACTTTACTTCCATGAAGACCAGGCTCACGGAGATGTCAGCCAGGGTAAAAGAAAAGATTGCAGATACAACGGAAGAAGACGGGCAGATGACAATTACGGAACTGGATGCGATGATACAGAATCTAACAGAAGTAAAAAATCAGGTACAGAAAAAAATTGACAGCACGGCACAGTAATTGTGCAAAAGAGACAAAAAAAGTTTAACAAAAAAGCATTTGGTTGTGCAATAATAACCAAATGCTTTTTTGTTGCTTTTCCATATTGCATAATTATATATAATAATGTATTATCACTAGTAAGGGACTGGGTTATTTTTCACAAAAAAGGAGGTGGATAGAAAGAAACGTGTACCGTATATGCGGGTGGGGGAGACTCTTACACAACATACGAAAGGAAGATAGACATGAATTACAGACAGAAAAGGCGTGGAGCTTTTCGCAGAGTAAGTGCATTATTGACAGCACTGGTGCTGACAGTGACAGTGCTGTATCCGGGAAACATTCAGACAGCAAAGGGGGCGGCAAGTTCCTCCGCCACATCAGACACGACAAGGATTTCTGTACATGATCCGTCCATTTTTTATGATTCTGCATCGAATACATATTATGCGTATGGTTCTCATCTCGCACAGGCAAAGTCCGGTGATCTGAGAAACTGGTCGGGCCTTGGGACACAAGGATACGACAATCAGTCATTGTACGTGAGTGAAAATGTAGAAGGCGTATACTATATCCAGAATAAATTCAGCGGATTGTATCTGGATGTGGCAGATGGATCTTCTGCCAACGGCGCGAATATCAGGCAGTGGTCGTATAATGGATCGCACGCACAGAAATTCAAGTTCGTATCATTAGGAAATGGTTACTATTATATTTTGACAGGAGCATCCAATTACCGTGCGGGACTGGATGTGGACAGCGGTTCATCAAAGGATGGTGCCAACATTCTCCAGTGGGAATACTGGGGCGGTGAAATGCAGAAATTCCGCGTTGTGAAACAGCCGGACGGAACATATGCGATCCTCACGAAGGCAAGTGGATGTAAGTCGGGACTGGATCTGTATGACTGGTCCAAGGAAGCTGGTGGAAATATCAATCAGTGGAATTTCTGGGGCGGCGACTGCCAGAAGTGGAATCTGGTCAAGGCAGAAAACAACAGCGGAAGCAAGGCGGCATCCAAGGGAGAACCATTAGAGACAGCACTGGCATCTTCATTCCTGTGGGCAGGCTACAACGATCAGGATTGTTCCGGCAGTTATGCGGTATGGGCACCGGATGTTGTGTATAATCCTGAGTACATCTGGAACGATGGAAGCAAGGGTGCTTATATGATGTATTACAGCACTTCTTCCACCTATATCCGTTCCTGTATCGGGTATGCAGTTTCCAAATCTGCCAACGGACCATTTTCTTATGTGGATACGGTTATTTATTCCGGATTTACAAAAGGCAATAACCCAGTAACAACGAAATCATCCTTGGGAACAAAGACAGTGGATACGTTTTATGGAAATACCAATATCCCTTCCCTGATTGAAAAAGGCAAAGTGGGTTCAGTACGGAGCGGCTGGTTTAACAGCAAAGGCAATTATAATAATTCCTTATTCCCGAATGCCATTGATCCTACTGTACTAATGGATGCCGGCGGCAGGATGTGGATGACCTATGGCTCATGGTCAGGCGGTATCTACATCTTACAGATTGACAAAAAGACAGGGCAGCCGATCTATCCCAAAAATGCTTCTGGTCAGACCGACGGGTATTTTGGGACAAGGATCGCCGGCGGCTATGGAAAATCCGGCGAGGCGCCTTATATTTTGTATGATAGTACTTCCGGTTATTATTATCTGTATGTAACATACGGATGGCTTGGATCAGACGGCGGATATCATATCCGCATGTACCGCTCTAAGACCATTGATGGAAATTATACAGATGCCGCAGGAAATTCAGCTATTTTCTCAGCTTCAACGAATCAGGGAACCAGAGGTGTCAAACTGTTCGGTAATTATAATTATTCCACCCTGGGCACGAAGGGTTACAAATCAGGGGGACATAATTCGGCATTTATTGATAATGACGGACAGAGATATCTTGTTTACCATACAAGATTTGATGACGGCTTTGAATATCACGAGATGAGAGTGCATCAGCAGTTCCTGAATGAGGATAATTGGCCGGTGACAGCTGTGTATGAATACCTGGGAAGTAGGATTTCAAATACCGGTTATAGCATGAGCGATATGACGGGAACATATGAAATCGTAAACCACGGACTGGATGCTTCCACGGCAAATGTAGGAATGCTTAAGACAAGTTCTGTCGCCCTGAATTCAAACGGAACGATTTCAGGAGATTACAGTGGTACATGGAGTCATACTCCGGGAACCTATTACTGTAAGATGGTCATCGGCGGCGTTACCTATAAAGGTGTATTCTTCAAACAGAAGGATGAGACGGCGGGCCATAAAAATGTTATGACATTCTCACTCATCGGTTCTGACAACAAATCTGTATGGGCCACAAAGACAAGTGCAGCGGCTTCTGCATCCAACGTGGAAGGAACCTATTATATTAAAAATCAGTATTCCGGACTGTATCTGGATGTGGCAAACGGAAGCGCAGATAATAATGCTAATATCCGTCAGTGGTCCTATAATGGATGTGACGCACAGAAGTTTAAAGTAGTATCGGATGGAAATGGATATTACCATATTCTCACTGGTGCCACCGGATACACAAAGTGTGTGGATGTAGCAGGAGGAAAAGCGGCAGACGGTACGAATATTCTTCAGTACACGTATAAGGGAGCGTATAATCAGCAGTTCAGGATTGAACGGCAGCCAGACGGATCTTATGCGATCCTTACCAGGGCAAGCAATTGTGTCGGCGGCTTGGACGTATATGACTGGAGCAAGGATCCTGGCGGCAACGTCAACCAGTGGAATTTCTGGGGCGGCGAGTGCCAGAAGTGGATTCTTGAACCGGCGAAATAACTCATAAAAATAAGACAGAATAGACAAAGAGGGAAGATGCAAAAACATCTTCCCTCTTTGTCAATCTTTATCATTCAGTTCGAGATAGAAGTTCAGGTAATCATTTCTTTTCTCCTTGGTAGCGGCGATTGCCGAACGGGGATGGCGGTTTGTCTGGCCGGTCAAAAGATATGGTATGTTGTAGCCCCATTCTATTCCCTGATCCTTTAGCGGTTCTATGTGTTTTTCCATAAATTTCAGGATTGGAATTATGTCATATTTGGGATTTTTCAGAAATCCCAGGAGCTGTTCGCTGGCACAGTTCCCAGCGCCGCGTCCCATACCGCATACGGTGGCATCCAGGTAACTGACCCCATGCGTCAGAGCCGAGATGGTGTTGGCAAAGGAGAGCTGCTGGTTATT
>Ga0224746_10187_pt1 | contig 12726 bp, 10 predicted proteins | sample LIM_F_Water_Bulk_FD_183000 | JGI IMG/M metagenome (GOLD analysis project Ga0224746, IMG submission 183000) | Enriched cells from gastrointestinal tract of the lab mouse from Pacific Northwest National Laboratory (PNNL), Richland, Washington... | ecosystem: Host-associated > Mammals > Digestive... | reverse complement strand
TCCTGCTCGCGGGCGTGTTTGTGGTCGGCATGGATCTGCAGATGGCAGGAGACTTTTCCTTTTCTTATATCAGGGAGATCTCATTTCACACAGATCTGTGGAACATGGTGTACACGGTGACAGATAACGGCGGTCAGATGCTGTATCAGGTTCCGGTCGGTATATGGATCGGTCTGCTGCGCGCAGGGGGGATCGTGCTGCTCGCATTTCAGGGGCTTGATCTCATCACGCTGGCGGTCTCCGGGACGGGGCAGGTGCGCAGGCAGCTGCGTCCCCTGAACCAGATCGCGGCGAGGGCGCAGCAGCTCAGCGAGATGGCGTTTGACGAGACAAAGTACCACAACCTGGAGGACGCGATCTCCAACCTCAAAGTGGATGCCATGGAAAACGGGATCCACATGCATGACAAGGATCTGCAGGGCATTGAGACCGCGCTGAACGGACTGCTCGAACGCATACGGGCTTCCTACAAACAGCAGTCGCAGTTTGTGTCGGATGCCTCCCACGAGCTGCGCACGCCGATCGCGGTCATACAGGGGTATGTCAACATGCTGGACCGGTGGGGAAAGGAGGATGCGGCGATCCTCGAGGAGTCGATCGAGGCGATCAAGAATGAGGCAAACCACATGCAGAAGCTTGTGGAACAGCTGTTGTTCCTGGCGAGGGGGGATTCCAACCGCCAGAGTCTCGACATGCGGGAGCATGAGCTCAACAGCATCATGAGGGAAGTCTATGAGGAGTCGCTGATGATCGATGAAAAGCATAGATACCGTTTCGAGGAAGCGGGAAATGTGAGGGTGTACGGAGACAGTGACATGCTGAAACAGTCCGCGCGGATCCTGATCGACAACGCGGCAAAGTACACGGAGCAGGGCGGGGAAATCCTGATACGCGTGGGCGCATGGAAGGATGGATCGCCGTTTTACGGGATCCAGGACAGCGGGATCGGAATGTCGGAGCAGGACGTGGTGCACGCGTTTGACCGTTTCTACCGCGCCGATCTCGTGCGCAACAGCAGGACGGGCGGAACGGGGCTTGGACTGTCGATCGCGAAATGGATCATCGACAGGCATCAGGGGTATTATGATATCGTGAGCCGCGAGGGGCTGGGAACACGGTTCAGCGTCGTGTTCCCAAAAGATCTAGATCAATAATTCCACGGCATATGTTTCCAGCCAGTAGTTGACCTGTAGCAGGTATGCGAGCAGCTGCGGCCCTGCCATGAGCTGCCCGTAGAACGGTCTGCCATAGTCGGAGGGCTGGCTGATGTAGTCGAGCACTTTGGTGAGGTCGACGAGTTCCCGCAGCGGCGCGCGCGTGTCTGAGAGCGTCTCCACGACCGCGGTGCGCAGCAGGTTTTCGTAGGCGGGATCGTACGTCTTTGGGTAGGGGCTTTTTCTGCGGTACAGAACCTCGCCGGGGAGCAGTCCGTCCGCGGCGGCGCGCAGCAGTCCCTTGACGACGCCGTCCCTGCATTTCATCGACCAGGGTACGTTCCACAAGTATTCCACGATGCGGTGGTCTGCGAACGGGACGCGCGCCTCGAGCCCGGCGTGCATGCTCGTGCGGTCCATGCGGTCGAGCAGTGTCTGCATGAACCATTTGATATTTAAATAGGAAATCTCCCGTCTGCGCTTCTCCTCGCTGTTCTCCCCCTCCAGCACAGGAACTTCCGATATGGTTTTTTCGTATGCGGCGTGGGCGTACTCCCTGAGGGGAAGGACGGCGAGCACGCTGTCCTTTAAGAGCATGGTGCGCGGGGAGAAATCCATCGACCACGGGAAACAGTCGGCGTCGAAGCATTCCTTTTTGTGGAACCACGGATAGCCGCCGAAGATCTCGTCGGCGCACTCCCCGGTGAGCGTCACCTTGTGATTTGCGGCGACCCTCCTGCAGAAGTAGAGCATCGACGCCTCGACGTCAGCCATGCACGGCAGATCCCTCGCATCGACTGCCTCGAACAGATACTGGTACAAGTCGGTGTTGGCGCATTCGAGGTATTGGTGGTTTGTATGGCAGTGGGCGATCATCAGATCCACCCACGGTCTGTCCTGTGAGGGCTGAAAGGCGTTTGCCCTGAAATTCTTGTCGTTGTCCTTGAAGTCAAAGGAGTATGTGTCGAGCCTCCTGCCCTGCGCTTGAAGCTCGCTGCTGCATACCGCTGTGACAAGACTACTGTCCACACCGCCCGACAGAAAAGTGCAGACAGGCACATCGGAGAGCATCTGCATCTTGATGGCGTCTGTGACCAGATATCGGGTTTTCTCGACTGTGTGCCGCCAGTCGTCTCTATGTGGATAGCTCTCCAGTTTCCAGTAACACTTTGTGGAGAGATTGCCGGAAAAGTCGGAGCCGCTATATTCGAGGTAATGTCCCGGCAGCAGCTCATCTATGTTTTTAAAAACACCCTTTCCGTAGGTCTTTGCAGGGCCAAGACCGAAGATCTCACAGAGTCCGTCGCGGTCAGCCTGCGCCTTAAAGTCTGGATAGCACAGGATTCCCTTTAACTCCGAGGAAAAGATGAGGGTGTTGCGAAAGAGGGTGTAGAACAAGGGCTTCACCCCAAGTCTGTCGCGGAACAGATATAATCGCCGCAGTGTTTCGTCGTATATGGCAAAGGAAAAAATGCCGTTCAGCTTTGTTATGTAGGAAGTGCCGTGAAGAAGATACCCCATCAGGATGACTTCCGTATCGCATGTTGTTTCAAAAACGACACCTTCCGCCTCCAGCTCTCGGCGGAGGCCGGGCATGTTGTAGATCTCACCGTTGTAGCAGATGACAGCGCGGTGGTTTCCATGCTGCCTTGCCATGGGCTGCTTTCCGTATTCGAGGTCCAGAATGGACAGACGGGTGTGGGAAAGTCCGCAGTTTCTCGACAGATAGACTCCGTTTTCATCAGGCCCGCGGTGGTGCTGGCGGGTATTCATTTTCTGCAGGATGGAGAACCATCTTGCGGATTCTTCCTTATAGTTTACATGAAAGCTGCTAAAGCCTGCGATTCCACACATTTTTCATTTCCTTTTCCAAAATATTGATGTTGTCAGCCGATGTAATCCTTGAGGATCGGCTGGTACTGTCTGTGTTCCAGCGCCATTTCCAGTGTCGGTATCAGCAGTTCGACGTGCGCGACCAGCGAGTTTGGCTTTGTCTGGTAGTTATCCTGCCCGAACGGGACGAAGTAGATATTTTTGCTGTTGCATAACAGCCCGATATTTTTCAGGTTCATGCCGAGTCCGTCGTTGGTCGAGATGGCGATGACGAGCGGTTTGTTGTTGCGCATGTGTGCCTTTGCCGCCATGAGGACCGGTGTGTCCGTGATGCCGTTTGCAAGCTTTGCGGCAGTGTTTCCGGTGCAGGGGAGGATCGCGAGCACGTCGAGGTACGCTTTGGGTCCGATGGGCTCTGCCCCGGGTATGGACACGATGGGATCCCTTCCTGTGATCGCTTTTATTTTTGTGACATAGGTGTCAGGTTTTCCGAACCGACTCTCGATCGTCTGGGATGCGTCTGACAGGATCGGATAGATATCAGCGCCGGCGTCGGCGAGTTTTTGCAGCTCCGCGAAGGTTTTTTCGAAAGTGCAGAAGGATCCGGTCAGGGCAATGCCTATTTTCTTTCCTTTGATTTCCATGTGCTCCATGCCTCCTATAGTCTGTTGATAACGTAGTCTGTCAGATAGTTTGCACAGCTCTCTCCGGCGTACTTTCCGGGAAGTCCTGGGCAGAAGTGGATATTTGCGTTTAGCTTGCGGGCAGCCTCATAGTCGGCTCCGGATTTGTTGGAGGCGATGTCAATGATGATGGCGCCTGGCGAGACTTTCTCCAGGCATCTGCGGTTTAGGACCCGCGCCGGGATGGTGTTGAAAATGTACTCAAAGCAGCAGATATTCTTCCACAGTTTCGACAGGTGCAGCGTCTCGAATCCGAGGGCGCATGCGAGGGCGAGCTCGTTGGCATCGTTGGAGCATACGGTGACGCAGGCGTGGAGCCCCTTTAGGCGGTCTGCGAGGATCTTGCCGCATCTGCCATAGCCGAGCACGAGAGTGCTGCTCATGTGGAGATTGGTGTCCTTGTGCAGCAGCGCTTCCAGGATGGCACCCTCCGCGGTGGAGACGGCGTTGTACAGCGTCATGGGTTCGTCGAGCATAAAGTCGTGGCAGCTGATCTCGCGCTCCTCACAGGTTCTGCGGAAATCCTCGGGTATCACGCCCGCAAATATCTTCTGGTGCTTGTGGATGCCCCGCTGCAGCTCCGAGATGCCGGGGGCAGCGTCGGGAGACTCCGCCTCACAGTAGAGGGCGTCGGACTTCGTAAACGGTATGCCGCCTATGACCACGGGTGCGGCGTCAAGGGCTTCGCGCAGGGAATCGGTGAAGGTCAGTTTGGTTTTTATGGAGGGACTGCAGGGAATGCTGACAGTGCGAAAACATAGGACACGGTAGCCTTTTTCGGCAAAAATGGGTGCCATACATGCCGTCCGCCTGTCGCCGCCTAAGATCGCAATATCATACTTTGCCATATTTCTTGGAGGCATATTGCACCTCCTTATATTGAATCAACTTATCTTTAAAATATGACAAAAAAAGAAAAACGTTCGTCACAGAATCGATCAAAAGGTTGCTGAATCGGGAAAATGACAGTATACTAAGGTAAGGAACTGATTTGGAAAAATCGGACGAGGGAGGGAAGTATATGGGATATGACAGAAAACCGCTGCCGGTCGGCATTGACAATTTTGAGAAGCTTGTGACGCGGGGGTACTATTTCATAGACAAGACAGAGTATGTGAGAGATCTGCTGGATCTAAAAGGGGATGTGAACCTTTTTACCAGACCGAGGCGTTTTGGCAAGACGCTGAACATGAGCATGCTGCAGTATTTCTTTGAGGACATGCGCGACCAGGATGGAGGGATTATCGACAACGCGGGTCTGTTTGAGGGACTGAACATCATGCGTGCGGGGGAAGCGTACCTGTCGCATATGGGAAAATACCCGGTGATCAACATGACGCTGAAGGCGGGAAAGCGCCCGACCTTTGAGAGTGCGTGCACGCAGATCGCGTGGCAGATCGCGATGGAGTATGACAGGCACAGATATGTGCTGGATGCACTTCCGGAAAGCGACAGGGTTCGATATAAAAAGATTATGGAAAGAGACGCAGCACCGGATGAGTATTGCGCTTCCCTGCAGTTTTTATCGATATGTCTGGAAAAATACTATGGAAAAAAGACGATTATTTTGATCGACGAGTACGATGTACCGCTCGAGAATGCCTATCTGAGAGGATTTTACCAGCAGATGGTGGATTTTGTGAGGTCCTTTTTTGAGGCGGCGCTAAAGACGAACTCAAGCCTGGAATTCGCGGTGGTCACGGGGTGTCTCAGGATCAGTAAGGAGAGCATTTTTACCGGATTAAACAATTTTAAGACCATTTCCATTCTGGACGAGAAGTACGATGAATATTTTGGTTTTACCGACAAGGAGGTTCGAAAACTGTGCGGGGATTTTGGGCTGCCTGACAAGTATGACACGTTTCAGAGCTGGTATGACGGATATGTATTTGGAAAGGCAAATGTGTATAATCCGTGGAGTGTGATCCAGTTCATGGATGATCTCAAGCAGAACCCGGACTGGTTTCCGAGATCCTACTGGGCAAACACGTCCTCCAATAGCATCGTACGGAAGCTGATCGAGCGTGCGGACGACAGTGTGAAGGGGGAGATCGAGCATCTGATCGACGGCGGTGTGATCGAGAAACCGATCCACGAGGACATCACGTATGGGGAGATCTACAAGACGATGGACAACATGTGGAATTTCATGTTTTTCACCGGATATTTCCGCAAGGTGGAGGAGCGGATGGACGACAACGATATCCGCTGGCTCACAGTGCGCCTGCCAAACCGCGAGGTGCGCTATATCTTCCGCGAGAAGGTCATGTCGTGGTTTCAGGAAAAGATCCAGGAAAAAGACCTGACGAATTTGTACACGGCGTTCGTAAACAAGGATACGCAGACGCTGGAGGAGGAGCTTTCCCAGATCATGTTCGAGACGATCAGCGCCATGGATGAGAATGAGAGCTACTATCACGGTCTGGTGACGGGACTGCTCTCACCCATGAAAGGTTACCGCACAAAGTCAAACCGCGAGTCCGGAAAAGGGAGGAGCGACCTTTTTGTCAAACCGGTGTCGCGCAGGAAGGAGGCGTTCGTCGTGGAGTTCAAAGTGGCGAAGAAGCTGCGGGATTTAGAAAAAAAGGCGGATGAGGCGATCCGGCAGATCGAGGACAGACAGTATGCGGCGGAGCTTTTGGACGACGGTTATGAGACCGTGGGCAAGTATGGGATCGCATTCTGCGGAAAGGACTGTCTGGTAAAGTTTCAAGATTAGAAATGATTAGGAAAAGGTCGGGAAAAGGTCAGGAAAAGGTCAAAAATAGAAGAAGGAGATGTGGATGAATATGAACAGTCAAAAAGATTATGAGGAATACGGTGTGTGCGACAAGGAGCTGAACGAGCGGTTTGAATTGCGCAGCATCCGTCCGGAAGAGGCAGAGCAGGCGGCAGAGATCGAGCAGATCTGTTTTCCGCCAAACGAGGCGTGCTCCGTGCCCATGATGATGGAGCGGGTCGCGGCGGTGCCGGACCTGTTTTTGGTGGCGGTTGACAGGGAGACAGGAAAGCTCGCCGGATTTCTGAACGGGATCGCGACGTATGAACATATGTTCCGGGATGAGTTTTTCACGGATGCCGGGCTGCATGATCCGGACGGGAGCAACGTGATGCTGCTCGGACTCGATGTGCTGCCGCAGTACCGGGGGCAGGGACTGGCGAGGGAGATCGTGTTCGAGTATCTGCGCAGGGAGCGGGCGCGGGGCAGGAAAAAGGTTACGCTGACCTGCCTGGATTCCAAGGTCGGGATGTACACTAAGATGGGATTTGTCGATAAGGGGATCTCCGGTTCCATGTGGGGCGGGGAACAGTGGCATGAGATGGACTGTATGCTGAACGTATGATCGACAGCCTGCGGAGTCCATGAGAAAGCATAGTGATCGGGATGCATCAAGTCACGCAAATATCACAACAGGATTTGACAGGAGCGGGCTGGCGTGTTACGGTATAGAAAGCGGATCAATTCGTGAAGGGGAGTTGGAGGTTTGATATGGAGAATAACAAGAATGCGGGGGCAGGCAGAAAGTTTCTCGAGGGGATCATGCTCAGCGCTGAGATCATGGCGCTGTTCATGCTGCTGCAGATCCTGGTGAGTTTTGTGGGGGCAGCAGCGGCGATGACGGCATACATGCTGAACACGGGCAGCGATGCGGTGTATGCGCAGTATGCCCTGTTCGACATCATGACAGACAGCAGCTATATGACCATGCTCACGGTAGTGGCGACGCTGGTGTCGGCATTGTTCTCGGTGCCTGCGTACTGGCTGATATGGGGCAGAAAAAAGACGGCGGAGGATAAGCGGTATTTCAGGGAGAAGGTGCTGAGGGTCAAGCCGTTTGCGATGATCGTCATAGCGTCGTGCGGGCTCTATTATCTGGCGATACTGATCGCTGAGATGATCGCCGTCGTCAGCCCTGCGACGATGGAAAACTATAATGAGATGATGGAGATGGCGCTCGGCGGAAGCCAGATGATGGCGCTGGTGGCAGCGGTGATACTGGCGCCGGTCAACGAGGAGTGCATCATGAGGGGGCTGATCTTAAAGAACCTGCAGAGATTCTTCTCGACGCCTGTCGTGGTCATCGTACAGGCGGTGCTGTTTGGGCTCTTTCACGCCAACTGGGTACAGGGGCTCTATGTGATCCCGATCGGGGCGGCGCTCGGATATGTGGCTGTCAGGAGCCGTTCGGTGATCCCGTGCATCTTCATGCACTTGTTTTACAATTCGCTTTCCTTTGCAGCTGCCATGCTTCCCGGGTTCTGCCAGACAGGTGCGTTTGCCGTTGCAGTGGTGGTGGTGAGCGCAGGGGCAGTGTGGTTCATGGGAAGGTCGGAGCGTGCCCCGCAGGGCACATGAGCGCGATATCGGAATATGCGGAAAGGACGTGGATATGAGCAAAGCAAAAGCAGATGATCGAACAGCCATCTTTGAGAGCGTGCCGATACCAAAGGCGGTGGCGCTCCTGTGCGTCCCTACGATCATCAGTTCTCTCGTGATGGTGCTCTACAATCTGGCGGACACTTATTTTGTGGGGATCCTGAACGATCCGGTACAGAATGCGGCGGTGACGCTTGCAGGTCCGGTGCTGCTGGCGTTTAATGCGGTCAACAACCTTTTCGGTGTGGGGTGTTCCAGCATGATGAGCAGGGCGTTGGGGCGCAGGGACTACGACACCGTGCACAGGACTTCCGCTTTCGGATTTTACTGTGCGGCGGTGTGCGGTGCGCTGTTCTCACTGGCGTGCACTGTCGGAAAATCTCCGCTGCTGGCGCTGCTGGGCGCGGACGAGATCACCACGCGGGCGACGGCTGACTATATGCGGTGGACCGTCACATTCGGCGCAGTGCCGGCGATCCTGAATGTGGTCATGGGCAATATGGTGCGCGCGGAGGGCTCCGCGTTCCATGCAAGCATCGGGACCATGAGCGGGTGCCTTCTGAATATCGTGCTGGATCCGATATTCATACTGCCGTGGGGACTGGACATGGGCGCTGCGGGGGCAGGGCTTGCGACGTTTATTTCGAACTGTGTGGCGTGCCTGTATTTCTTCATATTGCTGTATGTCAGGAGAGAGAGCACTTATGTGTGCATCCGTCCGGACAAGTTCTGTCTGAGAAGTATGATCGTGCTGGGCGTGTGCGGCGTCGGGATCCCCGCGTCGATACAGAATCTCCTGAACGTGACGGGCATGACGATCTTGAACAATTTCACTTCCGTGTTCGGTGCGGATGCGGTGGCGGCGATGGGGATCACACAGAAGATATATATGGTGCCCATGTATGTCTGCATGGGATTGTCGCAGGGGATCATGCCGCTGGTGAGCTACAATTACGCCAGCGGGAACCAGAGGAGGATGCGGTCGGCAGTCGTCTTTACAGGGGCGATCAGCATCGGATTTATCACGGCGGCGTCGCTGTTCTTCTATGTGGGCGCTGCGGGCGTCGTGCGGTTCTTCATGGATAATCCTTCCATCATCGCGCACGGCATACGGTTTCTGAGAGGGTTCTGTCTCGGGCTGCCGTTTCTGTGCATGGACTTTCTGGCAGTCGGCGTTTTTCAGGCGCTCGGCTACGGGAAGAATGCGCTTGCCTTCGCCGTCATGAGGAAGATCGTGCTGGAGATACCGGCACTGTATGTTTTAAATCACTTTTTCCCGCTGTACGGACTTGCCTACGCGCAGTTTGTGGCGGAGTTTGTGCTGGCGGTCGCGGCGGTCGTGGAACTGTTTTTGATCTTCCGCAGGCTTGGCAGGACGACAGCGTATGTTGAGGATGTATAGTGTGAGAAGAACTTCTAATCACTCGCAGCAAAGGCTGCTTTGTGAAGAAGTTCTAAGTCTCACACAAGAGAATGCCCAAAGTACGGGCATTCTCCGCATTGATTTGAGATTCCGCAGAGCGGAATCATGGAGGTAGTGTGAGAAGAACTTCTAATCACTCGCAGCAAAGGCTGCTTTGTGAAGAAGTTCTAAGTCTCACACAAGAGAATGCCCAAAGTACGGGCATTCTCCGCATTGATTTGAGATTCCGCAGAGCGGAATCATGGAGGTTAGAATGAGAGATGGAGGATAGGCAAATATGTTAGAGTTAGGAAAAAAGCAGTCGCTGCTGATCGTGAAGGAGCTGGATTTCGGGGTGTATCTCGGGGAGACGCTCAACGCGTCGATGGATGACAGGGTGCTGCTCCCGAAAAAACAGGTGCCGCAGGGCAGCAGGACCGGCGATACCATAGAGGTGTTTTTGTACAAGGATTCCAAGGACAGGATCATCGCCACGACCAACAAGCCGCTGCTGAGTGTGGGCGAGGTGGGAAAGCTGAAGGTCTCGCAGGTGACAAAGATCGGCGCGTTCCTCGACTGGGGGCTTGAGAAGGATGTGCTGCTGCCGTATAAGGAGCAGACCGTCAAGGTCAAGGAGGGCGATGAAGTGCTGGCTGCACTCTACGTGGACAAGAGCAGCCGCCTTGCAGCCACGATGAAAGTGTACCGCTATCTGGAGTGCGCAAGCGGCTACGAAAAGGATGACACCGTGCGCGGCACCGTGTATGAGATCCGTGAGGATATGGGCGCCTTTGTCGCTGTCGATGACCGGTACTCTGCACTGATCCCCAGGAGGGAGCTCTACGGGGAGATCAAGGTGGGAGACGTCGTGACAGCGCGCGTTGCCGGTGTCAAGGAGGACGGAAAACTGGATCTGAGCGTGCGCGAGAAGGCGTATCTGCAGATTGAGAAAGATGCAGTGCGGCTTGTGGAGATCATGGAAAGCCACGGCGGGGTGCTGCCGTTCACGGACAAGGCAGATCCGGATGTGATCCGGCGCGAGACAGATATGAGCAAGAACGAGTTCAAGCGTGCGGTGGGAAATCTGTTAAAGAGCGGCAGGATCGTCATCGAGCCCGGCGTGATCCGGCTTACATAACGAAAGACAGCCCCGAAGGGCTGTCTTAGGTCTTCTAGATACTGATGTCGATGTTTGCTCCGACGTTTGGATTGACAGAGAGTTCCATCGCGGATGCGTCGAGCATCTCTGTCATGGAAGCAGTGATGATGTCTGCCTGCTCCATCGATTTTGCCAGCATCGCAGTGCCGACATCAGTCAGAAGATTTGTCTGAGCCATACTCATTGAGAGAGACGGTATATCCATATAACCAACCTCCTTTGTTGATCGCAGTTTATATTATGCATCTGTATCATATCCCTGTTCAAACAGACACAATACTACACTATGTATTTCGGTAGATCGATCTGAAAATATAATAAGGAAAAGAAGCTTTTTGAAGGACAAAGGCGCTTTTGTGTATCTTGCATAAACACGCGAAAAGGGGTGTTTTTTGTAGAACTTTTCCAAAATGCATAAAAAAATTGCTGATAGCTATAGATTTATTTGTATAAATATATTAAAATGATAACAGAATGCGATGAAAAGGATAGTGTGCATCGGCTATTTTTTGTGGATAATGTATAAGAAGGAGAGTGGCATATGATTTCAAATCAGATCATGCAGAATACCATCGAGGGGATCAAGGCGATCGCAAGGGTTGAACTCTTTGTGGCTGACATCGATGGCAAATTGGTGGCCTCCACCAAAACGACAGGAAACAGCTTTGAAAATTCAGTACTTGAGTTCGTAAAATCAGCCGCCGACAGCCAGGAGATCCAGGGTTGCCAGTTCTTTAAAATCTATGATGACCAGCAGCTTGAGTATATTCTGATCGCCAACGATGCGGGTGAGAATGCTTACATGGTGGGGAAGATGGCGGCATTTCAATTGCAGAATCTGATGGTGGCGTACAAGGAGCGGTTCGACAAGGACAATTTCATCAAGAACCTGCTGTTGGACAATCTGCTCCTGGTGGACATATACAGCCGCTCGAAGAAGCTTCATATACAGACGGATGTGAAACGCGCCGTGCTGATCGTGGAATCCCAAAACGGAAAAGATACCAATATCCTTGAGAAAGTCCGGGAGAATTTTGGTCAGAACGGCAGGGACTTTGTGACCGCAGTGGACGAGAATAATGTGATCGTCGTCAAGGAGATCGCGGACAATGAGACGAACCGTGACATTGACAAGTACGCGAGGGCGATCGAGGACAGCCTTGTCAAGGAGGGCATCAAGAACGTGCACATCTCCTACGGCACGAATGTCAAGGAGATCAAGGAGGTCAGCCGCTCCTACAAGGAGGCGAAGATGGCGCTCGACGTGGGCAAGATCTTTTTTGCCGAGAGGGATATCATCGCGTACAGTGAGCTTGGGATCGGCAGACTGATCTACCAGCTGCCGATCCCGCTGTGCAAGATGTTCATCAAGGAGATCTTCGGCGGAAAGAGTCCGGATGACTTTGACGAGGAGACACTGACTACGATCAACAAGTTTTTCGAGAACTCCCTGAACGTGTCGGAGACTTCGAGACAGCTGTTCATCCACAGGAACACGCTCGTCTACAGACTCGACAAGCTCCAGAAAAGTACGGGGCTCGACCTGCGCATATTTGAGGATGCGATCACATTCAAGATCGCGCTGATGGTGGTGCGCTACATGAAATACATGGAATCGTTTGAATACTAAAAGCGGAGCAGCTCTGGGGCGGCGGAGCAGACTGTTCCGGCTGGGCTGCGTCTTTCATAGAACGCAAGAGCGGATATATAGGAGTGAAGAATAATTTTGAAAACTACAGGAATGAGAAGGCGTGCGGGCTCTGGCATCAGCGATAAGGCGATCATCATGGAGCACGTGAGCAAAGCGTACACGGCGGGCGTGCCGGCATTAAATGACGTCACACTGCATATAAATAAAGGAGAATTTGTGTTTATCGTGGGGGACAGCGGCTCGGGCAAATCAACCCTGATCAAGCTGCTGCTCAGGGAACTTCTGCCCACCTCAGGGCGCGTGATCGTCAACGGCACGGATGTGGTGAGGCTCAAAAGACGCCAGATCCCGAAGTTCAGAAGGAGCCTTGGCGTCGTGTTCCAGGATTTCAGGCTGCTCAAGGACAGGAATGTCTATGAGAATGTCGCCTTTGCGCAGCGCATCATCCAGATGCCCGGCAGGGAGA
>Ga0224746_10186_pt1 | contig 12769 bp, 16 predicted proteins | sample LIM_F_Water_Bulk_FD_183000 | JGI IMG/M metagenome (GOLD analysis project Ga0224746, IMG submission 183000) | Enriched cells from gastrointestinal tract of the lab mouse from Pacific Northwest National Laboratory (PNNL), Richland, Washington... | ecosystem: Host-associated > Mammals > Digestive... | reverse complement strand
TTATCGGAAAACTGGACGGGGAACGGCTCTTCCGGTTTTGGGAGTCGTTCCGGTATTCATTCCTGCAGGCATACCATGCGTCAGATTTCCATCACCGCTGAAGTTCCAGGCAAAACATTCCGGATGTTTCCCATAATCCCGGCATGTACTTTGGGGGGGGCGGCGGGGATATACTGTAACCGGAGGCGATATAAAATGGAACAACAAAAGAAAACAGAACGGACAGAGGAACAGATGGAGGCAGCCCGGCTCCGCTTTGGGATGATCGCGCCGGTGATCCAGGAAACTTACCCAGATGAATCCGTCATGGCTTACTGTCGGAGGGTATCCCGGACGCCAATGCGGCTTCCGGATGGGCGGACTGTGAAATATAAGCCCAAAACAATCGGAAAATGGGTCAGCCTTTACCGGAACGGCGGGATTGATGCCCTGACGCCGAAAACGCGGTCCGACCTTGGAAAGACCAGGGTGCTCACAGAAGAGGCAATTGATGAGATCTACCGGATCAAACAGAAATATCCGAGGTTGAACGCAACACAGATCCACGCCAGGCTGGTACAGGAGGGCTTGATCCCGGCAACGGTTTCTGTGGCAAGCGTCCAGAGATTTGTGAAACGCAATGGGCTGAAAAGCGCAGACGCGGCATTGGCCGGGCGTGACCGGAAAGCGTTCGAGGAGGCGTATTTCGGCGGCATGTACCAGGCAGATACGTGTTACCTCCCGTATCTGGAAGAAAACGGGAAAAAGCACAGGACGTACCTGATTATGATCCTGGATGACTACTCCCGGATGATCGTGGGCGGGCGTATCTTTTACCAGGAGAATGCATACAACTTCCAGAAGGTCCTTAAGGACGCAGTTGCGGCTTATGGGATCCCGAACAAACTGTATGTGGATTCCGGTGCGCCCTACAAAAACCGGCAGCTGGATATGGTGTGCGCATCCATTGGGACAGTGCTTCTGCATACCCCTGTCCGGGATGGGGCCAGCAAGGGGAAGGTGGAGCGGAATTTCAGGACACTCAAGGAAAGATGGCTTTACGGGCTCGACATCAGCCAGATCCGCTCGCTGGACGAGTTCAATGACCTCCTGGCAGCATATATCCGGAAGCACAATACGACAGAACATTCCACGACAGGGGAAACGCCGCTGTACCGTTATCTCCACAGCCCACGCCCGGTAAGGAAACCACAGTCAGCAGAATGGCTGGAGGAATGCTTCCTGAACCGTACGACTCGCAGGGTATCCCGGGACGCCACGGTGGAGCTGGACTCCCGGTGCTATGACGCGCCGATGCAGTTCATCGGCCAGAAGGTAGAGGTCCGCTATCTCCCGGAGGATCCGGAAAAAGTATGGGTGTTCTCGGAGGGGAAGAGATATCCGATGCGCCTGACAGATCGGGTAGGGAACGGGAAAACAAAGCGGGAGAACCATGTATCCATAGATTACAGCACAGCGCTTGGAGGTGGGGAAGATGTACACTGATTATTATGGTCTGGGTTTTAATCCGTTTGATAAGCAGATGGTAAAGGAAAAAGATGCTTTTGAATCCGAAGATTTCCGTGAGATGACAGCGCGGCTGGAATACCTGAAAGAGATCCGCGGGATCGGGGTGTTTACGGCAAGCCCGGGGATGGGGAAGACATTTGCACTGCGGTGTTTTTCAAAGAAACTGAACCCGAATCTGTATCAATGTGCTTATCTGTGCCTGTCCACAGTAAGCGTGCAGGAATTCTACCGCCAGCTGTGTGAAGCGCTGGGGCTGGAATCCGGATTTGGGAAGAGCCAGATGTTCAAGTCGATCCAGGAGCGGCTGTATTATCTGTATAAAGAGAAAAGGCAGCCGTTCATCTGTATCCTGGATGAGGCACAGTACCTGAACAACAGCATCCTGCGAGACCTGAAAATGCTAATGAACCAGAAATATGATTCGGTGAATTGTTTTTCGCTGATCTTATGTGGGGAACCTTATCTGAACCACATCCTGGAAAAACAGGTCAATGAGGCATTGCGGCAGAGGGTTGTGGTGCATTACAACTTCCATGGCCTGACAGACCAGGAAGTGCCGGACTATATCCGGCAGAAGATCCGGAATGCGGGCGGGAGCCCGGAGATCATTGATACTGCAGCGATCAGTTCTGTCCACAGCTACAGCCAGGGGAATGCCCGGCTGATTGACAATGTGATGACAGACGCGATGACTTTGGGAAGCCAGATGGAGAAAAAAGTGATTGATGCCGAGGTAATGTTAGCGGCGATCAATAACCAGGCATTGAGCTGAGAGAATGCAGGGAAAGAGGCATGACCGTGTCGTTGAGATGCGGTTGTGCTTTTTTTCTGGAAAAGTTGGCGATTATAAAGTGCCGTTTAAGTCTACCAGAAAGTGTCGCTCGACAGTCTATGATCCATACCGGGAACATACAAAATAAGCTGGAAGAGGCAAGGGATACGCTGTTTATGGCAGAAAATTATATGGACAGTCTGGGAAAGGAGTTTGAACGCCTCCGCGCTATTACTATGCCGGATAAGAAGGTCATGGAATATATGGAACTGCTCCTGCCTGTGGAGGAAAATGCAACGCCCCAGCAGAAGAAAAATATCCGCCGCCTTCAGGAGGATATGAAAATTCGCTATTTTGACGCGCCGGATTTACAGGATGTAGGAAGAAACGCATACCGATTTATCAATGCAGTCAGTGACTTTGCCACCCATGCGGAGCCGCTTAGAAAGACTGCAAATTATAAGGAGAATCTTTTTGCAAGAACCGTAGAAGGAAATCCGCTCATCGACCGGGCTTATCAGTTAGTAAGCGCCGCGTAAAGGAAGGTGGAACAGAATGAACAGAAAGCGGCTGGAAAAAATATTCTGCTGGAAAATCAGCGGAGAGTTAAAGCTCTTTAAGTTCCGAATCCTTAAGATGAAAAAGAAAGATATTTTTCAGGCGGCTTATCAGATTGACACTGTTATCTGTATTTATGAACTTCTCATAGAAACGAGTACCTGCATGTCGGAGGAAGCGTTACAGGCAGGGATTACCTTTCCGGGTATTCTGATGTTTCTTTATGAGCGGTGGCTGTCATATGAAGATGTCCATATGGAGGATCTCATGTGCTGTCTGAATGAAGAGCTGGCAAAGATTCTTAAACATTACGGGGAAAAGAAATCAAAGGAGAAAGGAAACGCGGCATGAAAAAATTAACGGCTACGAAAGGACTGAAGAAAGAGAAATGGCTTATGTACCGGAAGCGTGGAATCGGCGGTTCTGACGCCGGGGCGGTTTGTGGGTTAAATCCTTACCGTACAGCTATGCAGGTTTACGAGGATAAGACTACCGATAGCATAGAGGAGATTGACAACGAGGCAATGCGTCAGGGAAGGGAACTTGAGGACTATGTGGCAAGAAGATTTACGGAAGCAACCGGAAAGAAAGTAAGAAGAGCCAACTTTATGTATTATGATGAGAAGTATCCGTTTATGCTTGCGGATGTTGACCGGATGGTTGTAGGGGAGAATGCCGGGCTGGAATGTAAAACCGCAAGCCCCTATCTGGCAGATAAATAGAAGGACGGAAAGATTCCCATTTCCTATCAGATACAGTGCTATCACTATATGTCTGTCTGCAATGCAGACGCATGGTATATTGCGGTCGTTATCTATGGCAGGGAGTTTAAATACTATCGGATAGAGCGGGATGAGGAAGCGCTTTTGGACCTCCGGCGAATTGAACAGAACTTTTGGGAGAACCACGTTTTGAAAAGAATACTGCCGAAGCCAGACGGTTCGGAGCTTGCGGATAAGGTAATCTCCGGGTATTTTCAGAAGTCCATGAAGGAGACCATACCCCTTAGAGGCTTTGATGAAAAATTAGACCGCCGTCAGGAACTGGAACTTCTTTTGGAGGAAATGACTGCGGAAAAGAAACAGATTGAGCAGGAGTTAAAGCTGTATCTTGGAGAGGCGGAGACAGCGGAAAATGCAAACTATCGGGTATCATGGAAGTCTGTGAGCAGTCAAAGGATAGATGAAAAGAGGCTTAGGGAGGAACGACCGGAGGTGTATGAGCAGTATCGGAAGACGTTGAATTTCAGGAGGTTTACGATAAAGGCAGCGTAAAATTTTGCTGATAAATTTACGTGTAGATTTACATTGTTATTTTCTGTGAAAGGTGGTATACTATGGGAAAAGGAAAGGAACGATTGTTTATGCCAAATATTAAACCTATTTCAGACTTAAGAAATTATACAGAAGTTTTAAAAGAGGCTGCAGATGGTTCTCCAGTATTTCTAACCAAGAATGGACGGGGCGAATATGTTATTTTAAATATGGCGGAGTACGACCGTATGAAAGCAATGTTGACTTTAATGTCCAAGCTGGAAGAAGGAGAAAACTCTGCAAAAGAGGGAGGTTTTCTGTCTGCAGATGAAGTAGAGGCTGAATTGGGGATATGATGGAACTGAAATATACACCAAAGGCGAAAGAGGATCTGCAGAATGTAAAGTATTCGATTTTGGATACCTGTGGCAGTGAGGAAACCGCCGCAAAAGTTTTAAGGGAGATTACAAAGACAGTCAGGAATCTTGCAGTGTTTCCCTATATGGGAACCGAGCTTGTAAAAACAACAGGGGTTTTGACAGATTACCGCAGTCTGTTTTGCAGGCATAATTATATCTTTTACAGAATAGAAGGAAACTGCATACTTATTATCAGGATTTTAAATGAGAAGCAGGACTATATGAGAGTCCTTTTCGGGATCAAAGAGACAGAAGAATAGCGGGATACAGGAACAAGGGAGAGGTTAAAAGCCTCTCCTTATTTTATTGGGAGGAGAAGATGACAGCAAAACAGGAATTAGCAAAGAAGGCAGGAAGCATAAAAGAAAAAGATTTGCAGGAACAGAATAAGAGAGGAGAAGAGCAGGAAAAGGGAGGCATTCATGGTAAGGATGTTGAATCACCCGTCAGAGGACAGCCAATGCTCCGGCTGCTGCGCGCAGATGAAATTGAGTGCAGAGTAGGGGTGGTAAATGAAAAGGGACTAAGCCTTTTATTATTTAAGGACGCCCGCGTAGACCAGAAGATTTTAGATGAAACCTTTACTCCCTTCGGCTGGAGGAGAACCCATCAGAGCATTGGCGGGAACCTGTATTGTACGGTGGAAATATGGGATGAGGAAAAACGCCAATGGATTGCCAAGCAGGATGTAGGGACCACTAGCTATTCGGAGAAGGAAAAGGGGCAGGCTTCAGATTCCTTTAAACGCGCCTGTTTTAATTGGGGGCTTGGAAGGGAGCTTTATACCGCCCCGTTTATCTGGATATCGGCAGGAATTGCCAGTATCCAGCAGAAGGGAGACCGGTACATCACGACAGACCGTTTTTCAGTAGATTCCATCTCTTATAATGAAGAGCGGGAAATTAACAGTCTTGTTATTTTGAACGGAAAGAGAAATAAGGTGTTTGAGTTAAAGCAGGAGGCGGAGCCGCAGAAGAAACGGGAAGCAAAAAAGAAAACCGAAACAAAAGACATAGCGGAGGCACAAAGAAAAGTTCTGGAGGAAGAGCTTGACCGTACCGGGGTGACGATAGAGGCAGTTATGAAGAGGTATCAAATAGAACGGCTGGAGAATATGACGCCGGAGATTTATGAAAAAGCCCTTCAAGGACTGAAAAAGACAAAGACAAAAGCCGCATAGTCCATAGTGGGAGAGCCGGTAAGCGTACAGAGAAGATAGCAGGAGGACTATAAAATATGGAAGATAATAAAACAGAGCAGGGAAAAAGAAAGTCAGAAAAATGTAATGAAGGAATTGTAGAAAATGCAGAAAGGACAGGAGATATGATAATAGGAAGAATTTATGACAAGGTATTTGTTCCCATGAGCGAATCATCGGGGAGCGCGGATGAGGCAATGAACGAGAGGTTAATTCTTTTGATTGAGGGAGCGGACATAGAGCATATGACGAAAACATCCCTGGCAGATTTAATATGTAAGGGAGCAGTTATTGGTCAGAGAGAGGGATTCATTTCGGGAGTGCGTTTTACCGCCCGGCTTTTCTGTAACATGCTGTCGTAGGGGAGGTGGAGAAAGTGGATTATAAAAAATATAAAGAATCTTTAAAAGATAAAGTCCAGGAACAGTTAGGAGAGAATGTGTCCGTTTATTATACGGAAATAGTTAAGAATAATAACGTAAAGAAAGAGGCGCTGGTACTGCAGACGAAAGGGGAGAAAACAAGGCCGATCATTTATATAGACAGTCTTTTGAATACGTATGCCTGCACTGGAAATATAGAAGAGAGTAAAAATACAGTATTGGAGATCTATAAGAGGAGAGACGATGTGTTAGCGGACTGGAATGGGTTTGGCTGGGAACAGGTGAAGCCTTATGTTAGAATCCGGCTGGTCAGGATGGAGGGAAATGAGGAATATCTGAAAGACAGACCATATAAGAAAGTATTGGATCTGGCAATAATATTTGTTGTACTGCTGAATGAGAAAGAGGGAGAAATAGCAGCCCAGATTTCGTGGACGCAGACAGAGACATGGGGGATTGATGGAGAGGAACTTTACCGGACGGCAATGGACAATCTTAAAAAAGAAGAATTTGCCATAACGAATATGGCATCTCTGTTTCCGGCGGAGCTGGCGGAGGAACTGGAAATGGGTATTGATATGTATATCTTTTCTACAAAAAACCGGATTCATGGAGCTAGGGCAATGCTGCGAGCGGATATGCTGAAAACATTTGCAAATGAGAAGGGGTGTAATCTTTTTATACTGCCAAGTTCGGTGCATGAGGTTTTGCTCGTTTGTGATGAGAAAGGAATATGTGTGGCGGGACTGAAAGCAATGGTTAGTTCTGTTAATAGTGATCCGGATGTCATAGAGGCGGAAGAGGTGTTATCAGATTCTGTTTATTATTATGACAGAGGAAAAGGGAGAGTTAGAATTGCAGAGGAAGGGAGGCTTGAATAAAACAAAGCTTTGTATAGTCCTGCTGATGTTGATTCTACTAATAGTTGTATTTTAAAGGGATCTATTTCACGTTTGTAAGGTATATGGTATGATATAAAAAACTAAAAAGGAAGGGCAGGTATTTTAGTCCTGTCTTTTCTTTTTTAGAAGAAGAGTAAGGCAACAGATGCTTTGTTTGTAGTTTATGTGGCGATAACAATTATATTTAGTATGAGGGAGGCGTGTTTACATGGATTCATTTTTGGGTTGTATCAATTTTCAAGAGGAAGCTATGGAGGAACTTAAGATATTATTTGAGGAGCGAGAAGAACAATGGGCAGAGAAAGTGGTAGATTTAGATACGATTGATAAAATATGGCTTGAAATTATAGGAAAGGAGTTGTATCAATCGGCAGCAGATTTGGCGAATGAGTTATTAAATTATTATGGAGATAATGGAATAAAAATGTTTTCATTAAAAACCAAAGAAGTTGTTCCAGCTATCACTACCGAAAAAACTAAAGAGGTTGTTCCAACCATCATTACCGAAATAGAAGGAGATTTTTCGGTAGAAGTAACGAAAGAAAATGTGAACAAAATTTATGGTGATGATGATGAGGGCCTGGAAGATAGTGTTAGTCTATATGCGGACAGAGTCAGAATGGTTGGAAATATAGGCATTATAAGACATGTTTTATATTCTAAGGAATTGTTGGCTGATATTCTAATTAATATATACTATTCTATTTATTTTCATTGTCGGAAAGAGAGTTTTTGTGAATTATATACCAGCGATTTAGATTTTCCGGAGAGATGGAAGCAGTATTGTAAGAAAGGAAGAGCCAGTGTTAATCAAGCTAAGGGAGAGAACAAAGGCGAAAAATGCGTAGAAGAGGAAAGAGATTTTGTTGAAGTTACAGGCAATAAAATTCCTATTACTTGTAAGATAAGGAGTAGAAGTAACCAGGGTCCACTAATACAGGATGTAGTGCCTAATTGTTGTCCTGCAAATTAGATGCACCAGCTCCATGCAGATTAGATGCGCCTGATTTTAGCTTTGTGTGTTGAGTATTAGCAGATTGCCTGCACCAACATTGGCAAGCTATTTGATCGTCATAAAGATTGAGCCAAATTAAGAGATCAGAGAAAAGCAGCAAAAGCAGGTTGCCCTGCTTTTGCTGCTAAATCTCATTATTGTTGATTGCCTGCATGACGATTTCTGCTGTGATCATATTACTCTTCCTGGAGTCTCCGATCAGAAGACAACTGTTGCATAGATTGTTGATGACACGCGGGGTTCCATCGGATGCATTTAGGATGGCTTCCAGTGCAGCATCTTCAAAAATTGCTCTGGCAGCGCCAGCGCCCTGAAGCTTTTCCAGGATATAGGATCGTCCTTCTTCCTTGGTAAATGCAGGGATCTCATAGTTCATGATGATCCTTTGACGGAATGGTTCATGGACACTAAGACGAAGTGTTGCATTTAAAGATGGAAGCCCAGACAGCAGAACTACAGCACGATCCCTGGAATCCATCTCAAAATTAAATAAAAGCTTGAAGTCATTCAGGATAGCGGAACTGATGTAGTTCGCCTCATCAATGATGATAACAGGCGTTTTCCTTTTTTCAACAGAAAGTCTGGTAAGTTCTTCCTGGATTGCACGGAAGTTGTCCGGTTTCCGATAGTGGGCCTGTGCCCCCAATTCGGCAGCAAGATCCCGATAGAAATCATTGGGACTAAAGGTGGAAAAACAGGTATAGACCACTTTGTATTGCGAGTTGTTTAATCCCTGTCTCCAGGCTCTGATGGCAGTTGTTTTTCCACGGCCGGGACTGCCGGTGAGCAGGCCGAAGCCTTTTGTTTTTGCAAGATAGTTCAGGCGGAACAAAACTTCTTTTGATTCATCCGTTGATACAAAGATTTCCTTGGAGTTCTTTAAAAATGGGTTGAATTCCAAACCATAGCGGACCGTATAATCCATTAGTCATCACCCCCATAAAGACGTGGCTTTTCACGCTTGATATCTGCATTTTCGATCTTATTAAGAAGACGGATGGGTGTAAGCGTACCATCTGCTTCTACAACGTAGATGGATTCCATATCAGGAGAATAGCGGAGCCTGATCCTCTGTTTTGCAAAACGATAATCGACCTCATACTCGATGTGGTCAATCGTAACCACACAGTCAACGGAAACGCGGCGCTCTAACTCCAGTAAGAATAACAGGTCAATCTGATCTTCGGGTAAGCGGCGGAAGCAGTTTGGCTCGCTAAAATAGCGTTCCTGTGGGTTCTTTCCATTCAGGGAAGAATGGATCCGCTGGTTATACTGATTGACATACGTGTACAGGCTTGTGCGAAGTTCATCAAGCGTATGGAAATCCCGCATATCAAGGCCTGCCATCCACTGATCTTTCATGGTACGAAACCAACGCTCCACCTTGGCTTTCTGGGTTGGAGTATACGGCTGGTCATAATGAACCGTAGACCCGATACGGGCAGCAAGCAGATCCATCTGTCTGTTTTTGTAGGAACTGCCATTATCAAAGTTGAATAACTTCGGAACGCCAAACTTTGCAACAGCAGATTTCATGACAGACATAAGATTTGCAAAGTTATCATTGAAAAAGACATCAACGCCAACAATGTAGCGGCTGGCATCGTCAATAAGTGCAATCACATAAACCTTATGCTTTCTGCCATCTTTTGTTTTCAGGTAAGGGCCAACGCTGCTGTCTCCACACCAGACCTCATTGACATGGGCACGTTCATAACGTCTCATGTCCTGATTGTTCGTTGTCTTTTCTTTTCGGGCAAGGCTGTTAAGAAAACGGTTCACTGTGGATTCTGATAATTCATTGCGATTGACAGAACCGTTGTCGCATAGCTGACGGAAGATGGCTGCCGCAGACATACGGGGATAGTTCGTTTTCAGATATCTGATCTGTTCCTCAAGATCCGGATGAATCTTTCGGGAAGTACCTTCATCGCTGCGGCTGGAAGGGAGCAACCCGTCAAAGCCATTCTTTTGGTAGTGCTGGTACCAGCGTTTGATGGATGTCGGCGCCGGATGAATGAAGGATCCGTTTGGATGGAGTGCACCACGTGCAGAGGCCGCACGAAAGTAAGCTTCCTTGGATTTGTACGTATCGGGGAGACCGACAATCAGCGGTGAGATCATGGAATAACGCATCAAAGCGATATCCTGTGCTAATTCCTGTTTCATTTAAAGTCCTCTCTTTCGTTTTTTCTTAAGTATAAGAGGAAGCAGATGCGTTTTCCTGTAAGGCTATGTGGGTGTTAGAAACAGAATATTTGGAGTCTGCCTTATCTGCATGAACTGGTTCCCGAAAAAAGCAAAACACTGCATTACGAGACGGGGCGGGAAAGATAAGCCGATACGGAAGGAACGGATCTTCTGCATCCAGTGCTTCACATATCGTTTGATGATGGATGCAATAAGATTTTCATCAACGGAGGGAGTTTCATCCATGATTTCCTCATAATCTCCAGAAGTCTTATAAGCAGAGATGATAGAAATCTGATCCTGCAGGGATACCTGGGAATAAGGAACAAGTAAAGATGGAAGTAAAGCATGGGTCCTGCCACAGCGAGAGCATCTGACGCGACAGATAGATAAAGAGATCCCGGAATCGTCTTTTTTGAGAGAGCGGGTGTAATAACCATGGATAGTTAAGCAGCCAGAGTGGCCACAGGTACACTGCAGCTGGTGGAACTGTAAGGTGTTAATGATATTTTCATAAGTTTTTTGATTGAGTGTATTGTCAAAAGGTACCGTAATTGTTATCATAATAGTGGTAACAGTTCAGCCATGCGATTGACCTAACGGGTATTACACCGGCTAAAATATAGCCGGTGTGCCCATAAATAACATTTTTATATTTTCTATAATCCCCATTTTCCTTTTCTTAAGGGTTTCTATGACTGTCATAATGGAACAGTACATTTCACTGCCGCTTTCCTTGCGAAAACCTCCAGCCATTTTCTGGCGATTTTTTGCTTTCCGTAAATCTCGTTCCGAAATATTGTCATCAAAGGGCACGGAAAAATCATGCAAGAATAAAAGATGGTTATGACTGTATTTATCCATACGGTTAAGTAATGTCTTTTCCTCTTTTTTCGCATATTTATGTGTGGTCGTTTTATTTTCTGCCTCTCCTTTTCGTATCAGGGAAAAATATTTTTCTTCATATTCCCTTAGGATTGCAGGCGGAAATGATGGGAACCCCTGCCCTAGTAATTCTTTCCGTTCCCGATTCATTTCACACAGGAGCCCACTCATCTCCCCGGACCATGCATTCCCTGTTTCCTCCGTATTTTTTCGGAGATAACGCATGATGTGGACATTGCATTCTGCGTGCTCCGTGCCAAAGTGGTACAAAGCGGTTTCATGGTCATGCAGAAGAATCCCTGTATAGTGTTTCAAAAAATACAGTCCCTTCAGTGCTTCTATGGATTTGCTGTCCATGGCATGGTATACCACGCTGTTTTTTATGCTGAAATTCCGGATATAATTCTGTTTCCCATTTACTGTTACCACTGTGGCATCGGTTGCAACAACCTTATGGTTCAACAGTCCGTTTTCCAAATTTGTAATGCTTGTTTGAGAAACCGACGCCAGTTTTTTGCAAAATCCATAGACGCTCCCTTCTGATAATTCGAGTTCTCCGTTACCGGCTGCATTTAAAAAAGAAGCGATCCTGTCGTTTGACATAACCCCTTCGCTATACAGGGATACAGCCAGTGCTTTTACATTTGCTCCATAGGTAACATCACTGCGGTATTCTTTTGGAATGTGTATAACCCCTTCTTTATCTGCATAGATACGGATTTCTGTAATCATCGGTTCCACCGCTAGATCAACCACATATTTTGTGACATATTTCTGTCCGGCTGCATTACCAATCATTTTTACTTCATGTCTGCATTTGCCGGAAGCAATTTTTACTTCTATCTCTGCTTTTGTAAGCGTTGTTCCTTTATGCCCTTTTTGTCCGCCTGCTTTACGTTTTGTTTTCTTTCTTCCATTATAGGTATTTGCAGGTTTTCCGCCTTTTTGATCGGTAGATGGTGGAAGGGAAGTATTGGAGCTGTCATGATTGATAATACTTTTCAGACGTGCATTATCGTCTTTAAGCAGTCGGTTTTCTTGATGTAAGAGCCGGTTCTCTTCTTTTAAATCTGCGATTTCCGCTTTCAATTCCCCAACTTCCTGTTTGTGTTCTTTTTCAACCGTATCCAGACGCCCCATGATTTCCATGAGTTGCTGGTACATTCCATTTTCATAGTTGCTTTTTCTTCCCATGGGGCATCTCCTTCCGTTCATTTCTGATAACCATAGTTTATCAGAAACGGATAGAAAAGAAAAATCCTCTTTAGAATAGGTTCGTCAAAATGACGGTGGATTATTTTTGTGTATTCCAGAGGTTCTGTGGAATACCGGTCACAAAAACTATGAAAAATGGAATTCTGAACAGACATGTTGTTCAAAAGTTATCCACATACTAATCACAAAGCAATGAAATTCGTGAAATTACGTGTTTCCATATGGATAATCAGAAGAAAAAACTTTTTCAATTTCTCTCTTTTGCCAGTCGCAAGGCTGAACTGTTACTAATAGTGTTGCTTGCAGTGTTACATTGATGCAGCATTGTGAGGATTGTTATGATAGCAGGTATCAAACTTTGGTCGGTGGGATACCTGCTATTCTTGTAACTTTAATATGATAACACAAGAAGGTACAGGTTCAAACACTCTGCTGTAAAATACATCAGAATATATGAGCCAGTACCTTCA
>Ga0224746_10184_pt1 | contig 12781 bp, 10 predicted proteins | sample LIM_F_Water_Bulk_FD_183000 | JGI IMG/M metagenome (GOLD analysis project Ga0224746, IMG submission 183000) | Enriched cells from gastrointestinal tract of the lab mouse from Pacific Northwest National Laboratory (PNNL), Richland, Washington... | ecosystem: Host-associated > Mammals > Digestive... | reverse complement strand
TACAGAATCTGACGCACGCATTGGAAAATATCTGGCTGTCCCAAAGCGCATACAAAGTATATAAAGAGGTGGCAATTTCCCATGTATTTAAGGATAATATCAATTACAGCGATTTATTTTATAGCGGACGCTTTGATTTTGTCGTGTATGAGGCGCTGGGGAATGAAGAGATCCCGGTTCTTGCAATTGAACTGGATGGGAAGGAACATTTTGAAGATGAGGTCGTAAAGAATAGGGATCAGAAGAAGAACGATATCTGCAGGGCGCATAATTTGCAGATTATCAGGGTGGAAAATTCGTATGCCAGACGATATAACCATATCAAAGAAATTTTATTGAATTACTTCTCCATACGCCATTAGTTTCTTGTGACAAAAAATATTAGCATGTATAATGGAATTAAAAACGGGGCGGAAGGAAAGCTTTCGGAATCGAGGAAAAGATGACAGAAAAAGTACATAGGACACCTTGCGGAAAGATTCATTATTGGACAAACAAAGAGCAGGTAAAAAGCAAATACACACTGGTATTTCTTCCGGGATTGACTGCTGACCACAGGTTGTTTGACAAGCAGACAGAGTATTTTGGCAGTAAATATACGGTTCTTGTCTGGGATGCGCCGGGGCATGCATCTTCTTATCCGTTTGAGCTGACCTTTTCACTGATGGATAAAGCCGGGTGGCTTAATGAGATTTTGGAAAAGGAAGGGATGGATAAACCCATCATCATCGGGCAATCCATGGGCGGATATGTAGGGCAGGCTTTCATAGAGCGCTTCCCGGGGAAACTTAAGGGCTTTATCTCCATTGATTCCGCGCCACTCCAAAGGCAGTATGTAACGGGGATGGAGATATGGCTGCTCAAAAGGATGGAACCGGTATATCGCTATTATCCGTGGAAATTGCTTTTAAAATCGGGATCAAATGGATGCGCGGTTTCTGAATACGGCAGGAAATTGATGTGGGATATCATGATGGTATATGACAAGGATAAAGAGCGGTATGCCAAACTTGCCGGTCATGGGTTCCGGATGCTGGCGGATGCCATGGAAGCAGACCTTCCATACAAAATTGCGTGTCCGGCACTTTTGATCTGCGGCAGGCACGACCAAGCGGGATCCACAAAGCGGTACAACAAGGCATGGCATAAAAAGACGGGCATTCCTATTGAATGGATAGACAATGCAGGACATAATTCCAATACCGATGCGCCGGAACTGGTAAATTCATTTATCGAAAGGTTTGTTGAAATGGTATGATATTTATAGTTTTTTTATTTGTTTTGCTCTCCTTTACTTCCTTTCTGATCAAGACTTCTGTGAGAGAGTGGCAGAGAAATTTGCAAAGGGATGACAATTTAGTGCTTACGCCGGACAGAAGGCATGTGGTGTATGTTTATCATGTACCGCATACAAAGGAACAGATTATAGAAATCTTAAGTCATAAAAATGCTGGGGACAGATTGTGGTATGTGTTTGATAAGGATACGTTGACGATTGAGTTTGCGAATCAGGCGGCAGAGTTTTATGACAAAGAGGTTTCGGGAGATGATTATCAGCTTTCATTTGAAGAGCAGGGAAGTTCCTGCATACTGTATGTTGAGAAAATGACCATTTTTACACGGGATTCGGCGGGAGGAGTATATCTTCGTATGAATGAATTTTGGGGTGCAAAGGTAAATGCATCTATTTACCGGAAATAAATGCAACGTTTTAATTGGAGGGAATTGGTATGAAAAATGAACTTGAAAAGTGTCTGGCAGGAGAGTGGTATGACTGTCACGATCCAGTGTTTTTAGCATTTAAGAAAAGAGCAAGGGAACTGGTGAAAGAATACAATTCACTGCCTTACGAGGACAAGGAAAGGAGAAGGGAAGTTCTTACGCAGCTGTTTGCACGCACAGGGACAAATGTGTCTGTGGGTAATCCCTTTATCTGTGATTATGGAAGAAATATCTCGCTGGGGAACAACGTGTCTGTCAATATGAACTGTACCTTTGTGGACTGCAATAAGATCACGGTGGGGAACAATGTGCTTATTTCTTCTAATGTACAAATTTACACCGCTACCCATCCGGTGGAATTAAGGGAGAGGCTGACGCCGGAATGGACGGCGGAGAGCGGAGAATATTTCTGCCGCACATATGCGCTCCCTGTTACCATAGGCGACGGGTGCTGGATTGGCGGCGGTGTCATTATCCTGCCGGGAGTGACTATTGGGAACGGAAGCGTGATTGGAGCGGGAAGCGTGGTGACAAAAGATGTGCCGGAGAACTGCGTGGCAGCAGGGAATCCTTGCAGAATATTAAGAAAAATCAATATTGATTAGTTGAACAAAAAATGATTGCCGCACGATGCGGGCAGACTATTTCGGATAAATCCTTATTTGCACTCACCTTGTAAGTTTGTAAATAAAGATTAGCATAGATGCTTAAATATGTCAAATACAAAGGAGAAGATTGGAATGGGAATCAAAGGGGAATATTATTTAGGATTAGATATAGGGACGAATTCTGTGGGATGGGCGGTTACAAATGAAAACTATCAATTACTGCGCGCAAAGGGGAAGGATTTGTGGGGAGTACGTTTATTTGATGAAGCACATACGGCAGAAGAGAGGCGGGGATTTCGGATTGCCAGAAGGAGAAGGCAGCGTGAGACGGCACGATTAGGAATGCTTAGAGAGCTTTTTTCAGAAGAAATTGATAAGATAGATCCGGGCTTTTTCGCAAGGCTGGACGAGAGTAGATTCCAGATGCAGGAGCGTGCAGAGGAAAATAAGCAGACGTATGCTATATTTGCAGATAAGGAATATACGGACCAGGATTATTATAGAGACTATCCTACAATCTTTCATTTGCGGAGAGAACTACTTAAGTCAAAGGAGCCGCATGATATACGGTTGGTTTACCTTGCATTGGCAAATATGTTCAAACACAGGGGGCATTTTTTAAATACATCTTTGCGGGCAGAAGAGGACAAATATAGTTTCAGGGATGCTTGTCAGTTCCTTTCAGATCAGGCAGAAGAGGCAGGGATAAATTTTCCGCTGATTGAACAGCCGGGGGAGCTGGAAAATCTTCTTGGAGAAAGAGGTTTGTCCAGAAAGAACATGTTAGAGCGTGCGTCAGAACTGACAGGAATTTCTAAGAAGGATAAAGAAGCATATCATATTTTAAAACTGATGTGTGGATTGGAGGCAAAACTCACAGATATTTTTGGAAAAGAGATGATTGAGGAAGAACATAAAAAACTTGGAATTGCTTTTAGGGCGGCAGACTATGAAGAAAAGGCGGAAGAGATTAGGATAATTATTGGTGATGAAAAATTTGAAATGATTCTTGCGGTTAAAGATATTCATGATAAAGGACTACTTTCTAATATTATGAAAGGGCATCGTTATCTATCAGAAGCAAGAGTAGAACTATATGAAGAGCATCAAAGGGATTTGAAAAAGCTTAAAACTGTGTTGAAAAAATACAATCCAGAAGCATATCATGATATGTTCCGTGTCATGAAAGATGGAAACTATAGTGCATATGTCGGCAGTGTGAATAGCTCTGATACAGTGATAAGAAGAACAGGGAAAGGAAGGACGCAGGAAGCGTTATATAAGACAATTAGGAGTGCTTTAAAGGAATTGCCCCAAGACGATTTAGATGTTGTGAATATATTAAGCAGAATAGAAGCAGAAGTATTTCTTCCAAAGCAGCTTACTGCATCAAATGGCATTATTCCCAATCAGGTGCATGAAAAGGAGATGCGGGCGATTTTGAAACAGGCAGAAACATACTTGCCATTTCTTATGGAAAAGGATGATTCTGATTTAACGGTTTCAGAGAGAATATGCAGGATTTTTTCTTTTCATCTGCCTTATTATGTGGGAACGATAGGACCGGAAAACAGGGACAGGATAGAATATCATGGATGGGCAGAACGAAAAGCGCCAGGAAGAATTTATCCATGGAATCTTGAAGAAAAAATTGACATGAAGGGTACTGCAAAGAATTTTATCGAGAGAATGGTGAGACATTGCACCTATCTTACGGGAGAACGTGCGCTGCCTAGACAATCGCTCTTATATGAGGAGTTTGAAGTGCTCAATGAGTTGAATAATTTAAAGCTTAATGGCGAAAAGCTTTCGGTCGAGGTAAAGCAAGCTATTTATAAGCATTTATTTGAAACAGGAAAAAGAGTTTCTATGAAACAGTTAGAAAACTATTTAATTGTGAATGGATACATCAAGAAGGGAGAGACGGACGCTATTTCCGGGATAGATGGAGATTTCCACAGCTCGCTTTCTTCTTTAGGGAAATTTAAGGGGATTCTGGGTGAGGCAGTGCATTATGATGAAAATCGTAAGATGATGGAGGATATTATTTTTTGGGGGACTATTTATGGAAAAGATAAGAGTTTTCTAAAAGAAAGTATTTGTGAAAATTATGGAGAATGTTTGTCAGAGAAAGATATTAAACGTATTCTTGGATTCAAATTTGAGGGGTGGGGGAAACTGTCAGGCTCATTTTTGAATATGGAAGGTGTGTCCACAGAAGATGGTGTAATACGAAAACTCATCACTGCTTTATGGGAGACAAATGATAATTTGATGCAGCTTCTCAGCGCAAGATATACTTATTCAGAAACTTTGGCGGATAAGATGGAGACGGTGGAAAAACCTTTAGCTGAATGGACGATAGAGGATTTAGATGGAATGTATTTGTCAGCACCAGTTAAAAGGATGGTATGGCAGACTATGAAGATCTTCAAGGAATTGGAAATGGTGACAGGGGGGACACCGAAAAAGATTTTTGTGGAGATGGCAAGGGAAGAAGGGAAAAAAGGAGTAAGAAAGGAATCGCGGAAAAAGAAATTAATTGAATTGTATCAGGCAATTGAAAGCGAAAAAGCCTTGTGGATGCAGGAAATCGAGGATAGGCCGGAACAGGTCTTTAGGAGTAAAAAGCTATATTTGTATTACCGGCAGATGGGACAATGTATGTACACAGGAGAGGCAATCAACTTCGATGATTTGATGAACGATAATCTGTATGATATCGATCATATTTATCCGCGCCATTTTGTGAAGGATGATAGCATTGAGAATAATCTTGTTCTGGTAAAAAAAGAAAACAATGCACATAAGAGTGATATCTATCCTATTGAAGAGAAAGTGCAAAGGGAAATGTATTCCAGATGGCGCTTTTTGGCGGATAAGGGGTTTATAAGCAGAGAAAAATTTAATCGTCTTACAAGAAGAACACATTTTACGGAAGAGGAGAAGGCGACATTTATCAGCCGTCAGCTAGTAGAAACCCGACAAGGAACGAAGGCGGTCACGCAAATTTTAAAGCAGGCTTTTCCCGCAGCGGAAGTTGTTTTTTCAAAGGCAGGAAATGTATCTGATTTTAGGAATAAATACAAGCTTTATAAGGTAAGATGTGTGAATGACCTACATCATGCAAATGATGCATACTTGAATATTGTAGTTGGAAATGTTTACCATGTTAAATTTACAAAAGATCCGCTTCGTTTTATACGAGAAGCGCAAAGGTACCCCAATATGGATATATATAAGTATAACATGGATAAAATTTTTAGCTGGAATGTGGAACGAAATGGAGAGATTGCATGGACTGCATCGAAACGGGAAGGAGAAGATGCAGGAACAATCTTGACGGTACGTAAGGTTTTAAGCAAGAGCTCGCCGCTTGTTACCAGAATGTGCAGTGAGAATCATGGAGGTATTACGCGGAAAGCGACGATCTGGAGCGCCGAAACTGCAAAGGGAGAAGGTTATATTCCTGTTAAGCAAAGTGACCCCAGATTACAGGATGTTACAAGATATGGCGGTTTGACGGCAGTTGCCGGCGCTGGTTATACATTGGTTGAATATAAGCTGAAGGGTAAAAAAGTCCGAAGCTTGGAACAACTCCCTGTTTATTTAGGAAGGGTCGATTCACTCACAGAAGAAGCAATGACAACTTATTTTTATAAAGCAATATGCGAGGAAAATAAAGGAAGCGATATTTCTGATGTTTGTATTCGTAAAAAATTTATTCCATATAATGCCTTGTTAAAATATAATGGATTTTTCTATTATCTTGCGGGGAAGACAGGCAGCAGTATCATTATGCGCAGTGCGGTACAGGCAGTCTTTTCAAGTGGGGAAATGAATTATATTAAGAAGATTGAAAAGGCAGCAGCAACTAAATATTATGAAGAAAAGGACCAGAGGGGAGGACTGATTCTTAGCAAAGATAAGAATCAGGAGTTATATGGTAGGATTAAGAGCAAGTATCAAAACACGATTTTTCAAAATAAAATGGGAAAAATGGGAAGCTTAATTATTAACGGTGAGGAACAGTTCGGTCAATTGATGCTTTCTGACCAATGTGCTGTTTTGATGGAAATTATGAAGAACTTTAATACAGGTGATGGTGTAGACATGAAATTGATTGGAGGAAAAGAAAAAACAGGAATAACAACAATCAATAAAGTGATATCAAAGAGTGAAGAGTGCATATTGATACATCAATCTGCCGCAGGTTTATTCGAGGCGGAGATTGATCTTTTGAAGGTATGAGTTGGAGGACGGTTGTAGTATCTTCAAGTGCAAAGTTGGACTATCAGATGGGCTATCTGGTAGTGCGGAAAGATACTACAACTAAAATACATTTAAACGAAGTAGGATTACTGATGGTGGAGTCAACAGCAGTTTCGCTGACAACGGCGCTTTTATCGGAACTTGTCAAGCGAAAAATAAAGGTGATATTTTGTGATGAAAAGAGAAATCCTTCTGCAGAAATGGTTCCATATTATGGTTCTCATGATACAAGCTTGAAAATTAGAAAGCAGATTGCCTGGCGTGAAGAAAGCAAGAAGATTGTTTGGACCGAAATAGTTGCAGATAAGATTCGGAAGCAAGAGGAACTGCTGCACTATTTGCACAAGAAAGAAGCAGAACTGCTGCACGGTTATCTGGAAGAATTGGAATATGCAGATGTGACGAATCGGGAGGGACATGCGGCAAAAGTATATTTTAATGCTCTTTTTGGAAAAGACTTTACCAGAAGTGCGGATGTGACAATCAATGCAGCATTAAATTATGGATATAGCATTATTTTGTCGGCCTTTAATCGGGAAATCACATCAAATGGATATTTGACGCAAATAGGACTTTTTCACGACAATATGTTTAATCCGTTTAACTTTGCGTCAGATTTAATGGAGCCTTTTCGAGTGTTGGTCGATTATACAGTATATTTTATGCAGCCTAAGCTTCTGGAACATAAAGAAAAGATGGAGCTTGTGAATATATTGAATCAGGAGATTATCATTAATGAGCGAAAAGAATTTGTCGGAAATGCAATAAAGATATATTGCAGAAGTATATTTGATGCTTTAGAAAGTCATGACGTATCGGAAATCAGGTTTTATAGAAATGAGCTATAGATATATGAGAATAATCGTTATGTTTGATTTGCCAGTCGGAACAGCTAGTGAGAGAAGAGAATACCAAGTGTTCCGGAAGTTTTTGGTGAAAAATGGATTTTTGATGATGCAGGAATCTATCTACTCAAAAATTGCCCAAAATACAACAATGGCAGATGCTGTTATTGAAAATGTAAAGAAGAACAAGCCGCAAAGCGGCTTGGTTCAGCTGCTTAAGATAACAGAAAAGCAATATTCAAAAATGATATATATTGTGGGAGAGTCAAAGTCAGATGTTCTTGACAGCGATGCGAGGTTAATTGTCTTATGAAATTAGTATATAGTGATTTAAACCTGAAATTTGAGTTTCGCGAAAATGAATGCCAAGTACTGGTGGTAGAAAATCCCAAGACGTTTTCGGAAATAGTATGGGATTTCCACAGGCAGATGCTGGGAGAAGAAGATAAACTGGTTTTATCAGAAAATGATAAGGTTCTCTTATTAGAGAAAAACTGCGATCTCATCATCAATCCCTATGACTTGGAAATCAACAATCGCAGAGTCTTGGGAAAACTATATCAAGAAATGAAAGCGATTTCGAATGAAGATTTTTACATTCAGGCAGGCGAAGTACGAACAAAAATAGTAAATTATCTGGATGACATCAGCATGAAATTGCCGTACCCTATATGTTTTAATGCAGAAATGGATGTGATGAATTTATATAAATTATTTGATTTAAGATTGGAAGAAGAAATAGATTCATTGTTACAAAAGGTGATAGATTATCTTAAAATCATGAGTTCCCTATGCGGTGTAAAGCTGATTGTTTTTGTAAATATTAAAAATTTTTTGTGTGAGGAACAAATTTTGGAATTGTATAAAGCTTCTTTTTACTGTAAGATTAATTTATTATTAATTGAATCAGCTCAAAGAAATAAATTGACAGGAGAAAACATTGCTGTCCTTGATGGACAGGATTGTTTGATTCATTTTTGATACAAACTTACTGCATATTGCCAATATGTTAAAGTTCGGAGATAACCTTGTAATATAATTTGAGGTTTGAGAACCTTGTAAGTTTGTAAGAGAGTAAAGCACAAATGGTCTCGGGGACGTGTACCACCTTGTTTGAGAACCTTGTAAGTTTGTAAGAGAGTAAAGCAAATAAATGCAAAGAATCTGTGTCTGCATAGTTTGAGAACCTTGTAAGTTTGTAAGAGAGTAAAGCCCTATTTCATTCAATAAGTCAAGACGTTAAGTTTGAGAACCTTGTAAGTTTGTAAGAGAGTAAAGCTTTGAGCGTGTGTAACAGTCCAATATCTCGGTTTGAGAACCTTGTAAGTTTGTAAGAGAGTAAAGCTCATATTTTGTACAGCCTTATCATAAGCAGTTTGAGAACCTTGTAAGTTTGTAAGAGAGTAAAGCTTTTCAAGTACCCATTTTCCAAGAGGGAGTGTTTGAGAACCTTGTAAGTTTGTAAGAGAGTAAAGCCCAGAAAAACAGGTGCTTGAACAGCCGACAGTTTGAGAACCTTGTAAGTTTGTAAGAGAGTAAAGCAGGGGATGCCGGGCGATGTGGCTGACGTTTGTTTGAGAACCTTGTAAGTTTGTAAGAGAGTAAAGCCGTTTTGGAGTAATAGAGGGTATCCATTAAGTTTGAGAACCTTGTAAGTTTGTAAGAGAGTAAAGCACACTTCAGATGAAAATAGTTACACAAGGGTTTGAGAACCTTGTAAGTTTGTAAGAGAGTAAAGCTGCTCATTCATGGAATTTCCCCGACCTTATGTTTGAGAACCTTGTAAGTTTGTAAGAGAGTAAAGCTGACATACATGTGACTAGTTAGTAGTATAGGTTTGAGAACCTTGTAAGTTTGTAAGAGAGTAAAGCTATTTATTAATCCATTTCATCATGGATATGGTTTGAGAACCTTGTAAGTTTGTAAGAGAGTAAAGCGAAAATACCAAAACAGAAGAGATCAGGATTGTTTGAGAACCTTGTAAGTTTGTAAGAGAGTAAAGCCTTCTGCTTTTACCATTCAGACATCTTTGATGTTTGAGAACCTTGTAAGTTTGTAAGAGAGTAAAGCGCATATTGTACCCCTTTCTTACAATTCCCTGTTTGAGAACCTTGTAAGTTTGTAAGAGAGTAAAGCAAAACTTCTTGACTGATACCAACCGCTTCAGTTTGAGAACCTTGTAAGTTTGTAAGAGAGTAAAGCTAATGAGGTAATGCTATGCGCAGAAAATGCGTTTGAGAACCTTGTAAGTTTGTAAGAGAGTAAAGCCCTCATACTGATAATGTGCATACGGCGTGTGTTTGAGAACCTTGTAAGTTTGTAAGAGAGTAAAGCAGGGTATTTGCGACAGCACATATGCACTGGTTTGAGAACCTTGTAAGTTTGTAAGAGAGTAAAGCCCTCCGCACTGTTTTCCCCTGACAGTCTCCGTTTGAGAACCTTGTAAGTTTGTAAGAGAGTAAAGCTTAATAAACGAAATAGTGGATAGGTGCTTAGTTTGAGAACCTTGTAAGTTTGTAAGAGAGTAAAGCATCTAATTAGCTTTTCTTCGTCTTCTTCATGTTTGAGAACCTTGTAAGTTTGTAAGAGAGTAAAGCATACATTTATACATCCAATAGAACCGCTGGGTTTGAGAACCTTGTAAGTTTGTAAGAGAGTAAAGCGTGATTGGCGACTTTCATTTTTTCTTCCATGTTTGAGAACCTTGTAAGGTAAGCGTCAAAACGCTCGCCTTAACTAAGATTTGACTTTATGCCATAATCTAAAAGACACGAAAAAACTAGTAGTTTTTTAGAGGAGGCATTACATGGATCAAATCACTCATGATGTACGTAGTTCGCAATGGCTGGAGATCATAACCCAGTGCCAAAATCGTCCGGAAGGAACAACCGCCAAGCAATGGATGGCTGACAATGGTATCAGTGAGAAATCGTAAGGTACCCTGTTTCTATTCTGTGGTCAGCGTTCCGACCGCATAAAAGGACTTTTATGGATGGGCACCGGATTCCTGCTTTTATACAAACGCTTTGAAGATGGCAGGTTATCCTGGCCAAGGACAACACAGGAAGCAGCTGAGCTTACCGAGGAACAGTTTCACTATCTGATGCTCGGCTTGAATCCTCTGGAACCGAAAATAAAGGATGTCGACCCACACAGAATTTCCTGATGTTTGTGCAAAACAGAAAAATTTTTCTTCTGTTTTTTCACATATATTTTTATCCCCGGCGGGCATGATTTCATGCTGCATGGGGATACAGGAATGGTCTATATACCTTCCAAAGCACAAAAACGGACTTTGAAAACTTTATATTTCCAAGCTCTATAACAGCCTGAAACAGTGTCAGAAATGGTGGCAAAATGACGAAACACAACTAATGTGAAATTCGCCTATTTATCGTTTTTCTGCTACAATCCCGAGTTTGACACTTGTGAAATCAAAAAGTGGCTACAAACCCAGTAGTTATGCTGGCTGTAGCCACTTTCTCTGTGGAACCGATTTGTGCTATTTTTTCCCTTCTTCTGTTTTGGTACTTTTTATTATGCTCCGCATGGCTGATTTTGAAATAAATTCATAATCCGTATGAAAGCCAAATGCCCTGTGTAAATCATCCGTCAGGTCTGTTCTCTTGTAAGAAGGGATATAGCCGCTTTCCTTTGACAAAAGTGTTACCTGCATGGAACGAAGTGTACTTAGAATCTCATTACAGGTATAATTATTTACGACCTTTTTCTCAAGCAGGCGATATACAAGCAGGCTGATGTAACAGGTGAGGAAATGTGCTTTGATGCGGTCTTCCCGCCTGACATAGACAGGACGTGCCTCAAAATCTGTTTTCATGATGCGGAAGTTTTCTTCTATTTCCCAACGCTGCCGGTTGATTTTTAAAATCCCGCCTATATCACCTTCGAGGTTTGTAATGACAGCATAAAAGCCGTCGTATTTTTCCTCATCCCTGATTTTGTCTGAATCAAGTTCACAGACTTTCTTTTCTGCAATCTCTCCATCATTTGTCACATTTGTGGTTTTTATAAAACGGGCAGGATCGTTTTGATTTTTGCTTTTGCGTTTTCTTCCGGGCTGTTCGATCATCTTCATGGCGCGTGATATCTGCTGCTCACGGATCCGTTTCTGGTATGCCTTGTATTTGGGGGAGTAGGTAACTATAACTGTTTCATCCATGTTTCCATTTACAACAGGGATCTCCTTGTAATAAATGGTTTCGTAAACTTCCGGGGCAGATTCATCCAGTGTGGAGATGTCGATCCATTTATCAAAGCCGGGTTTTTTAAACTGTGTAGGTTTCAGGGCAATTTCCCGGTCTTCCTTCCGCATCTTTTTTAAAGACTGGGTGATAACGTAGGAACGGTTTGCAAGGCTGTTAAATCTGCGGTTTGCTCTGCTTCCAAGCCCCGCATCAGAGCAGAAGATAAATTCACTGCAGCCAAAATCTTTTATTACCTTTGATTCAAGAGGTTTTAAGGTTGTCTGTTCATTCTGGTTCCCGGGGAAGATGTCAAAAGCCAGAGGAATTCCATCAGCATCCATAAACAATCCCATTGTAACGATGGGATTAGGGCGGTGTTCCTTACTCTTTCCATAGCGCCTGAGTTCATCTTCCTGTTCAATCTCGAAGTAGTAGTTTGTGCAGTCGTAGTAGAGCACTTTTTTGTTTCTGGGATGAACAAAGTTTGAGTTTTTGTAGAGTTCCTCCTGAATAAGATCAGATTCCTCAGCCATAACCGAGAGTGCACGGTATACATTTGGCAGTTCATACTTTGGCGGTTCAAGCAGTGTTTTACAGTAAGAGAAACTGCTGAGCCTGCTGGAAGGGGAAAGGATCCTTGCATAGATCAGGTCAGTTAAGATGGCTCCCAGGTCATAAGTGTATTTGTGGCGTTTAGAGATTTTTCGACAGATGGCATCGATTTTTAATTCCGTGCACAGTTTTTGGAGGAACAAATATCCGATCTGAAAACAGCGTTCTTCATTCTTAGGTATGTAAGCTTTTCTAGAAAGAGAAACCGACACATCGCAGGTTTTGGCATTGTATTCGGCTGTGTCTTTTTCGGCTTCAGATTTTGCCCAGACCATCATGGCATCAAAGTCACCATCAAACTGTCGGAGCAGCTCATTGAGTTTTCCGAGTTTTCGGTAGATCCGGGAAGAAGTCTTACCGTTTTCTTTCCGGTAGGACTGGTTGATATAAACGTCTTTGTTATTCTCTACACCAGTAATGGAAACATACATAAAAATCACCTCATAAGTATTATAACACAACTAGTGCAAACTAGCACACATTATTTTTACAAATTTGACAAAAAAATAAGCCCAAA
>Ga0224746_10105_pt2 | contig 12824 bp, 9 predicted proteins | sample LIM_F_Water_Bulk_FD_183000 | JGI IMG/M metagenome (GOLD analysis project Ga0224746, IMG submission 183000) | Enriched cells from gastrointestinal tract of the lab mouse from Pacific Northwest National Laboratory (PNNL), Richland, Washington... | ecosystem: Host-associated > Mammals > Digestive... | reverse complement strand
GAAGTACAGTCTGCTTCCTCCAGCTTCCTGCGTATCCGGTTCAGGCAGGAATGGAGGCCATTATCGGCATCCCGCAGGTAATCGTCACCCCACACCTCACGGTAAAGCTGTTCATTCGTAAATACCCGTTCCGGACTGGATGCAAGCAGGCAGAGCAGGTTAAACTCATACCGCGGAAACTCCATTTCCTGCGAATTGATAAAAACCTTGTGATAATCCACGTTAATAAGTAAAGTACCCTTTGAAATAATGATGAAAGGCTTCTGATCAACCTGGTTCAATTCCGTATAACGCCTGATTAACGCATAGCTGCTGGCGAAAATTTCTTCCACATAACTATCTGACCACTTAATATATTCATCTGCACCTGCTTTAATCGCAGCAATTTTTTCTGCACTGTCATACTGCCGGTTTAATACCATGATTGGGGCGTTTGTCAATCCCCGTGTAAGTTTTAATGAGGTTAAATACTCCTGTCCGTCTGAAAAAATAATAACCAACAAATAATCGGTATTCCTCGACAGTTCACAGGCAACCTCCCCAACACCAGATACTATGCGGGCAAATATACCATCTTTCTGCCATTCTCTCCGAAGGTCAGACAACTGTGGTCTTTCTTGGCATAATATCAATATCTTTCTTTCCATAATTGCCTCCTTCTATTACGCATTATAAAAATTTTCTGGTTTTCAGTCATTGTCATTTCCCGACTTACAGTTTTTTTCCCCGAAATACAGGTATCGCCTTCATAGAAAAATTTTCGGTTTTCCTGTTTTCAAGACATTTTAAACTTTTGCTTTTAAATCTTACTTATGTAATATTTTAATTATTACATAAGTAAGATTTAAAGTCAACTTGTTTTCAAAAATTGACATTTTCATAAATAGACTCTATAATATTTATTACAGACGTAAGAATTAAGGAGGCTTCAAAAATGAAGGAATTGCCGCAGATTTCAGAAGCAGAATTTGAAGTGATGAAAGTCATATGGAAGCACGCACCGATCAATACGAATGAAATAACGGACAAATTAACACATACTACCAAATGGAGTCCTAAAACGATACAGACTCTAATCAAGCGTCTTGTGACAAAAGGGGCGCTTTCCTATGAAAAACAAAGCAGGGTATTCGTTTATACGCCTCTGATAGAAGAAAAAGAATACATCGGGCAGGAAAGCCATTCTTTTCTTGAGCGTTACTATGACGGGGATATTACCGCAATGCTTTCCGCCTATATTGAAGATGACAGGCTTTCTGAATCAGAAATAGACACCCTGCATTCACTTCTCCATAAAGGGGCAAAAAGGAGGGATTAGCATGGCAGATTTCGGGATACGTTTTTTCATCTGCAATATTCTCATTTGTGCCATCATAGGCATACTGCTTATGATAAAAAAAGTATTGAAAAATCACCTGACCAGCCGGATGCAGTTCAATTTATGGTTCCTGCTGCTCGGACTGTTGGCAGTTCCGTTTATTCCAGTTCGTCCGGTTCCGTTTTCACAGATTTTTTCATTACTTGACAAGTGGAAGAATGCTACGTCAGCGGGCATGGAAACTGTTACAGAAACAGCGGTAAATATGGAAGCATCCGGCACTGCAAGGCAGATGAATGATTTTGCGCTGTCCGTAAGCAGCAAAACGCCATCTGTTATCGGACTTATTCTGCTTGGGATATGGATCACCGGTATCTTTGCAATGCTGCTGTTAGTAATAAAATCGAAAACCCGCCTGAACTCTTTGAAGAAATCTGCTCTTCCTTTGCAGAGCAGGGAAGTCCGCATATTATACAGCAACTGCTTAAGCGAGCTGAAAATAAAAAAGGACATTCCCATTTACAGCACCGCCTTTTTGAAATCCCCTATTATTGTGGGATTGTTCAAACCTTGTATTTATCTGCCAATCCACCTGATTTCGGATTTCAATGCCGTGGATATGCGATATATACTGCTGCATGAATTACAGCATTACAAACATAAGGATGCCATTGCAAGCTATCTTATGAATTTTTTCGGCGTACTGTACTGGTTTAACCCATTGGTATGGTATGCGCTGAAGGAAATGCGAAGTGACAGGGAAGTCGCCTGTGATACCTCTGTCCTGAAGCTCCTTAGCGAAAACGACTATGAAGATTACGGCGATACACTGATTAACTTTGCTGAAAAAATTTCACTTTCACCATTCCCCTTTGCTGCCGGAATCAGTGGGAATATGAAACAGATGCAGAAAAGGATTATCAATATATCTTCTTATGAAAATCCTTCCGTCTGGAAAAAGATAAAGGGATTTACTGCTTTCGGTATCATAGCCGTTATGCTTTTAGGGCTTACCCCTATGCTGTCCACCTATGCTGCGGATCAAAGCTATTATAAGTGGGACATATCCCCCGAAAAGATTGATCTGGTTGACTTATCTGCATATTTTAACGGATATGAAGGAAGTTTTGTTTTATATGATTTAAAAGGCGATACATGGAGCATTTATGACATGGAGCATGCCACTTTACGGACAGCGCCAAATTCTACCTATAAAATATATGACGCACTGTTTGGTTTGGAAGAGGGCATTATCACGCCGGAAGCGTCTTTGGCGTGGAACGGGACTGACTACCCATTTGAAGCATGGAACGCTGATCAAAACTTGTATTCTGCAATGGAGTCTTCCGTCAACTGGTATTTTCAGGAAATTGATAGACAGATCGGAGTATCCGCTCTCAGGAACTATGTGAAAAAAATCGGATACGGGAATGAAAATATAAATTCAGACCTTTCCTCTTACTGGATGCAGTCAACACTAAAAATTTCCCCAGTGGAACAGGTTGAACTTTTAAAAGACCTATACAACAACGACTTTGGCTTTACACTGGAAAATGTTAATACAATAAAGGATTCCATCTGTCTCTTTTCATCTGATGACAGAAGTTTTTATGGAAAGACCGGAACCGGACGCATAGACGGTCAGGATGTGAACGGCTGGTTTGTCGGTTTTGTCTGCACCAATGGGAATACATACTTTTTTGCTACAAACATTCAAGGCAATGCCAATGCCACCGGAAACAGCGCAAGCGAAATAACGAAGTCTATATTATCAGAACTGAATATTTGGGAATAGGAATAACGGGTAAATTGTCATCTCGACTTTTACCCGGTATTTTATACCTTTTCCAAACACAGAGTGACACATTTGCATTTCATACCTGTTTTATGCAATGGCATCAATTGAAACATCCCTCTGCTTGGAGCAACAAAATCCTTGCGCAATTTACCATCTGAGCTCGAATGGCTCTAGCCCTGATCTGTACTTCAAAATATGAACGGGCGTCAGCATCAAGAGTGATAATGGACGTTTTAGTTGTACATTACTCATTATTGTTTGCTATCCCACTTGATATATCATATATAATGTCTAACGTTGAATACTTAAGCATCAATTTCTCGGCATTATTCTGTATTTTGGTTTTATAGAACTCAATTGTTTCTTCTTCACTCATATCGTTTATAATATCAACCTTGATGTATCCTAAATTCTTTTCTTCATAGCAGCGTAGCCAAAATACTTTTTCAGAGTCATCTATTACATTTCCATCGAATTCAAAAAAGGGAACACACAAATATTTATCCATGCTGTATTCACTATTTTCTATTTTTATATTTAGCCCCTGTTCAAAAAAGCCAATTATTTCGTATTCAAAATCCTTCTCCAAATAATTAAGTTTTATGCTATCTCCTATTGAATAATAAGATTTATAATCATTGCCAAGAATAATAGGAACTTTTTCATTTCTTTTATACTGAAAATCAGATTCGCAAAATCCCCTACCCTCTCCTATAAAATCAAAAAAATGATTATATGCATTCAGATTTAACTGAAAGCTATTTAATGATGATATAAAACAGTTTTCTCCATCAATTTCAATTTCTTGATTCTTGATTGGAACCCCATCATAACATTTCAAAAAACTATCGTCCATATTCCAATAAAACTTCGATTGAAGTGGTTGATTGTAAATTTCATAAAATTCAAATTGGTCATTTAAAATCTGATTAAAAGAAATCATTCTCTCTAAAGAATCATGATCTTCAAAAAGAGCTGTCAGCTCACTTGCGTTGGCATAAGTATCAACAACACCAATTAGTCTTAATTCTTGATGAGTCTCAAAATTTATTTCTTCTGTTTCATCCATACTGTTTTGCGATGAAATATTCCCATACCTATCCCAATCCGTTAATTGTTTTACCTCTTTTTTTCCATCAAAATATAGGATAATCTGTTCGTCGATTTGTTCATCTCCTGACAGAATAACTTCCACACAATCCTCATGCCATGTAACCTCCCATATACTGCTGCGTATGCACCCACCGTCATCAAACAGCTCAAAGTCCGCTTTGGATATTTTGCTTTCGCCCTCATAAAGAATCAGCCTCCCCGAAGCAGAACCAAACGGGAAGTCTGCCTCTCCGACAGCCTGTAAAACCAGTTCATAAGTTTCATCCGGTGAAACAGAAATATCTACCGTTGTTATTTTGTAATCTGATACATATACAATACTCACCCAAAACACAACGATTATAATAAAAACAACAGCTATAACGCCTAAGATAACCTTCATTATTTTTTTCATCGCTTCATATCCTTTCTTTTTCAATACCAGACAATGTTATAATCACTTTCTAACAATCCGATATTGATATTCCGGTATATTTGAAAGCCCATCATCCAAAATTTTATTTCCCAGATACCTAAAACTCCCATCTTCTGCAAACTTCACTGTAAGCTCATGGGTTATTACTGCATCGTCACATAGAATCATGCTGCACACCGCATCCACAGTTAATGTGAGAGTTCCATCTTTGTTTTCTCTGATGTCCGTAACCTCTGGAAAGGAAGTTCCAAAATAGGTAGGCGCATAATTAAAACATCCTAATCTTTCCCACATATAAGTTTGTTTCTCTTCGTCAAATACCGCATAGCTTTCTATCTCCTCCGCCGTTACCGGAAGATACTCCATGATCAGACTCTCAAACTCATCCTTTGGTATTCCGTCCGGATAATTTTCTGAAGGAAACTGCTCCTGATATTTCATTGCATATAAGTATTCGTACAGCCCATTATAATCCAGACTTTCCATACGGTCTATGTTCCAATCAGAGCATAAAAGGTTATTTCCCTGATAAGCTAACCCAAGCACACATTTTTCTGACATTTCCCTGTTTTTCTCTGTGATAGGCTTTACTCTGACCATGCAGCTCCCATCCACGATTTCAGTCACTTCCGGGTACTCCGGTACGCATAACTCGTAACAAAACCATCCCTTATCGGTAAATTTCCATTCTTCGATCCGGGTATATGAAATATATGTTATTACCGGCTTATCATCATCGCTCCATGCAGCTTTTTCTGATAAAATATACATATCTTTTCCATCATAAATATATTTATATCTCCCAACACCTCCGTCCGAATGTATTTCATAGTAGACTGCTGAACCGCTTCTGCCCGCTATGGAAGCATTTAAAAAATCTTCCAGCTCTTTGTAGTTTTCCATATTAGAATATAATACCGTTACTGTAACTGGACATCCTGCACTTTTCAGCTTTTCTACCATCTGATCTATGACTTCATCTGCGATAATAACATTGTCTGCATAGCCTTTATCTGCATTTTTGTATAGTTCTGATATAAGTCCCATCATTTCTTTGCAGTCATCTTCTGCCTCTTTCCGTTCACTATCACTCACCGGAAGATCATAACCCTTTGCCATTCTGTCCATTTCTGTACTTTCTTCTGTTATATCTTCTTTGGCTTCACTGTCAGATACAATTTCCGTTCTTTCCCTGCCGTTATTACAAGCACAAAATGAAACACAGCATAGCAGCATAATGACCAGCTGAATATCTCTTTTCTTCATAAACACACCTCAAATCTCCGCCTTACCATATGTCTATCCGGGACATCACCATTCTACCGCATTAAAATCCAAATCTTCTACCGGGATATATTCGTCACTTTTCTGGAAAACATTTATCACGAAAGCTGTGACAATTCCATTATCCTTTTTTATCCTGCTGCGTGGGATTGAACTGCTATCCAGCAATCCTGCTAAATCGAACCACATTTTAAATTCTTCTTCCGTAACTTCTTTTCCATTGACAATCGCTGTCTCCGGATTATATTCGTCAAAAACCCCTGTTATATATTCTCCATCATGGCATGAAAGACAGACATAACAGCTTCCATCCGAACCGCTATTTATAAGGATGACCGTGTTGTCCTTATAATGCACTCCGTTAATACAGCCCCAATCTTCCGGTTCATATAAATCTGCAATCTTTTTTACGCTGCCGTTGTCATAGGTAAATATTCCTACCGACACATCATCCCCTATGATCAATTCAGGAACACTATCATCATCAAAATCATGTATTCCGATATAACCAATGCATGAATCATTGTCTGCCCTTTCCTGCTCCTGCCGCAAGATATACGGATCTGCCAGATAACTTTCCATGTTGCGGACAATCTCTTTATAAGCATCCTCCCATTTCCCATTAGAATCCTTTTGATTTTCCTCAACTTTTCCACAGGCACAGAACAGGGCAGCACACAACATCACATTAGCAATTAAAATAATCTTTTTCTTTAATTTCATAATCATCCTTCTTTCATCTTCCTCCCTTTGGCACTTCCAGTTCTTTCTGCTCTATCGAATTAGATAAATATCGGAATGTGCCATCATCAAACGGCTGTACCACAATCGTGTTGGTAAATGCACAGTCAGAATTATAATCTGCCCATACACCGTCTACAACAAGTGTAATTGTTCCGTCCGGATTTTCTGTATAATCAATAACCTCCCCAAAAGGCGGATACTGGCTTGCAAATATCATCTCATACTCATAGCTGTTGCTGTCCTCGTCATATCCGCATTTTTCCCGTAACTGCTCTATTGACACCGGAAAACAGGTAGTCATTATCTTTTCATATATGTCCGCAGGTATTCTCCAGTTTTCCGTCCTTAAAATTTCTCCGGTGTATATCCGGTATATATCTTCAAACATACAAGGCATCAGAATATCTTCCACATTCTTACTGTCCCAGTTTGTTACAAGGACATTGTAATTGACATAGCTTAACCCATATACATATTTCGCTGTCAGCTCCCTGCATTTATCGGAAAGCGGCTTTATCCTCCAATACTGCCGCAAACTGGAATGAGCAATCGGATTTTCATACGCATAGATAAAATATCCTTTCTCCGTCAGATTGATTTCTGCTATATCGCTGACCAGGGTATCCTTAATCTCCGGTATGCCGCCCTCCTGCCAGCCAATCCCCACATAATATGTCTGCAACCTGTTGTCTCTATAGATAAAAGTTACAGCTCCGATCAGTCCATCATGTTTTACCTCGTATATCGTTACCATAGCATCACGTTTTTCCATATATGCGGCATAAAAATCTTCAATTTCTTCATAGTTTTCCATATTAGTATCTTCCGTAACGCTGACAAATCCCGCATTTCCGAGAAGTGAAACAGCTTCACGGCACTGCTCTTTCGTAAACTCCCTGATATTGGAGCCGTAATACACTTCCTCCTCCAGTTCTATGTCTTTATATACGTCCTTTACCTGCCCTGCAGCATCCATCGCTGTATCTTTTAATTCATCTTTTTCTGCCTCGGTAATCAGGCAATTTTCCGCCTGTGGAAGAAACCATAAAGATGATCCTGTATCTGATTTTGATTCTGTTTCGCTTTCTTCTATATTTTCTTCCGCAATATTATTACTCAGTATTTCATTTTCATTGATGAGGTGTATTTCTACTGGCGGTTCCCACACTTCCTCTGCATTCTTTTCAGAACCCCTTTTCCCAAAAATAATACTGCATATTACAACAATGATTACCATCAACACGATAAGTAAACCATACTTTTTTAACAGCCATTTCACATCTTCCACTATTCATTTCCTCCATATACCTCTTTCCATTCTTCCTCTGTCAGACGGTTAGAATGCCACCAAATATCCCGGTCATCTTCCAGTGAAATCATCTCATTCGATACATACTGAAATCCATCCTCATCCAATAGACGAATTACTGTTCTATGTGAGTACGCTAAAGAGGTATTGCCATTCGGATATACCGCATTGATGATAAGCGTGATTGTTCCATCCGGTTTTTCCCCGTCAGCAGAGCTGACGGTGGCATCACTGACAATATAGTCTACTACTTCCGGATATGGAATATCAGGATATTCCGCCTCATAAAATCCCCGTGGTCTGTACTCATAAGCTGCCTCCTCCGAAAGATATGTAGTTTTTTGCCGCAGTGTTTCTTTATCTATATCCATATATGTCATAATGACATTTTCAAAAATCGCCTCCGGTATCCGGTAGACTGCGCCAACCCCTAAATTTTCATCTGCAACATAGGGAACAGGCTGCCTGTACAGGACTGGGTAAAAAATATCAAATGCATCATAAAAATCCAAATCTCCAAAATCTTCTTCGCTCCAATCCGTAAGGAATATATTATTCTGTTCATAACCGACCGGTAAGATATACTTCCTGTTTAACTCCCTGCACGTTTCATCTAACGGCAGTATCCGCAATGCCGTATGCTCCGGCGTATCGCTTAGCGTAAGCGCAAAATTTTCATCCGAAAAATAACTTCCCTCAAAAAGCAGATAACCTTCTTCTGTATATTGCACAAGATTGGCCGGATAGCTTACGGTACTTCTATTTTGGATGTTTCCATTTTGGTCATACTGGTAGTATCCCCTGACAATATTTACGCTGCCATTCTCTGTCTCCAAATCAAACTTCCGAAATCCCAAGTCTGTGATTGCAACAATGGTAACTGCTCCGTTTTTCTTTTCCTCTACCGCTTTACAAAATTCTAATACCTGCTCTGCCCCTGTCATGTCAACCTGATTTTCACTGTCAACCGCCACATAACCATTCTCACCCAGCCTTGCAACAATACGCCGCTTTGTTTCTGGACTGGCTAATGTATTTGTTTCTGCCGCCTCATTATAAATATCACGGTAAACTTCCGCTATATTCTCTGCACCACGGGAATCATCTTCACTTGACGGATACATTTCCTCATATTTTTTCTTCTGAATGTAACTCATATAGGTAACGAGCCATTCATCCGGTTTTGTTATATTAACTTCCTTTTTCGCTAAAATCAGCATAAATACTGCTATGCAAAGTGTAATTGCTGCCATAATACCTGTAATGATCCATACGAACCTTTTTGCTCTCTTTCTCCTGCTCCTTGTTTTCCTCTTTGCCATAAACTGTCCTCCAATCAAGACTGAATATTTGTCATAAATATTACTGTTGTAAGATTTTACAGCAAAAAAATTATTCAGCTTTCCCAATAAATATTACGCCCGTAAGATTTATTAGTCAAGTAAATTATGCAGAAACAAAAAAGACAGGATTTCACATCCGCGGTCTGTCTCTCTTATTTGCCCTCCCAGATCGTTTCATTCTTCATGCTGACTAGCCACATTTTTAAAAAGCTGTAATCTGTTATTTTCGACATAACTGTTATTCTCCGCAAAATAAATAGAAATCACTTTTCGTTTTGTAATACTCTGCAAATAACCATTGCACCAAAAGCTACAATTCCAATAACCAGAAAATGTGCAAGACTAAATACTTTGATTCCCAACACAACAATATAGACTACTTGAATCAATACATAGAAAATACTTGCCAAAATTGATATGAGCAATCCATATAAAAAAAAACAGTGAGTACGTTTTATTTTGCCACGCCAAGCGATTTTAGACAATTTCTTTATCAACCATATTTCATACAAAAATGTTAAAAAGACAATGCCCCATACTATTTCCTGAAATATTTCAATATTAGTGCCAAACTTCTCTTCAAAAGCATATTCCATAGGACGAATGCTCCATGTATATGTACCTACATCTGCATTTTCCAATAATGGTCTGACAAACGAATAAAAGATTTCTTTATTATCCTCCAGTACTTCAATGATTCCGCTGGTTTTATTCGCGTAATGTATTTTCAGTCCATCAGTAATTTCAACATTATCTTCTATAGTAAAACTTGGCATCACGATATACTTATCTAAATCAATAGGGTAATCAAAACTATCAATTTGGCTCCCCTTCTCTAAAAACCCAACTACCTTAAATGTATAGTCATCATATAAATAGGTAAATATAAAAGTATCTTCCAGCTTATAAATTGAAGAATACAGATTCCCCATTAAAATTGGAATTTCGTTTTCTTTTTTTAAGATAAAATCGTTTTCCAACAATGAACTTCCCTTTAAAATCTTAATATGAAAATCGTCTATTACATTTTTACTTATCTGTATACAATCGATAGCTGAACACTGGTTCTCTAGTTCTCCTGATATTGCGCTGTAAAACTCCTTCTGTTCACTAAAGTTTTCAAGATATTGAGAATATATTTCATAGTACTTATACCCTTCTTTTTGGTTTTCAATTAACGCGTTATATAACGCAGCAAAATCTTGTAGTTCCTTATTTAAAGGATTGTCCTCATGCTGAATGGAAAAAGTAATTCCCTTATTATTTTTTCTTTCTGTTTCTGAAACTCTTAACAATACATTCAGCCACTTATTAAATAAAGGCAGACAGATAATAAGCGCTAAAAGAAATGAAATAAGAACAAGAAGTCCTATTTTCCTCATTCGTTCCATAATGTTTTCTCTCCGTTTTCTTTCTTGCGACTTTTCTTGAGCAATTCATTATTCAACTTCTACTTCCATCGTTACTCCGTCTAACGGTAATAATACATCAGTATCCGCATTTCTTATGGAGATTTGACAGCAAAAAAATTTATTCAGCTTTCCCAATAAATATTACACATGTAAGATTTATTAGTCAAGTAAATTACGCAGAAATAAAAAAGACACTACATTTCATCCTTAAATGCTAAATTCCGCTGTAAAAGTATAATCTGTAAAATCTCCTGTTCCCCTAAAATCCGTAACAGTTTTTACAATACGGTATCTGCCCGGTTCCAGCTTCCCATAGAGCCATTCAAAGTCAATAACCGCTTCATAGGGTGAATCTTTCTGAACCATATAAGCAATCGCATTAAAAGCAGCATTGTCAATTACTTCATCCAGTTTCCTCCACTCTCCAGTTTCTTCATCCTGCACTTCCAGACAAAAGTCCTCTCCGCACTGTATATCTTTATCCGTATCATTCACAATCCTGACGGTCACACTGATATCGGAGCATTCTGTTACTTCCATCGTTACTCCGTCCAACGGTGATAATACATCGGTATCCGTATTTCTTATGGAGATGAGTGTTCCATAGTGCGGTGCTGGCTCTGTAAAATCACCGGAACAAGTAATAAACACATCTGCATTTTCCAATAATGGTCTGACAAACGAATAAAAGATTTCTTTATTATCCTCCAGTACTTCAATGATTCCGCTGGTTTTATTCGCGTAATGTATTTTCAGTCCATCAGTAATTTCAACATTATCTTCTATAGTAAAACTTGGCATCACGATATACTTATCTAAATCAATAGGGTAATCAAAACTATCAATTTGGCTCCCCTTCTCTAAAAACCCAACTACCTTAAATGTATAGTCATCATATAAATAGGTAAATATAAAAGTATCTTCCAGCTTATAAATTGAAGAATACAGATTCCCCATTAAAATTGGAATTTCGTTTTCTTTTTTTAAGATAAAATCGTTTTCCAACAATGAACTTCCCTTTAAAATCTTAATATGAAAATCGTCTATTACATTTTTACTTATCTGTATACAATCGATAGCTGAACACTGGTTCTCTAGTTCTCCTGATATTGCGCTGTAAAACTCCTTCTGTTCACTAAAGTTTTCAAGATATTGAGAATATATTTCATAGTACTTATACCCTTCTTTTTGGTTTTCAATTAACGCGTTATATAACGCAGCAAAATCTTGTAGTTCCTTATTTAAAGGATTGTCCTCATGCTGAATGGAAAAAGTAATTCCCTTATTATTTTTTCTTTCTGTTTCTGAAACTCTTAACAATACATTCAGCCACTTATTAAATAAAGGCAGACAGATAATAAGCGCTAAAAGAAATGAAATAAGAACAAGAAGTCCTATTTTCCTCATTCGTTCCATAATGTTTTCTCTCCGTTTTCTTTCTTGCGACTTTTCTTGAGCAATTCATTATTCAACTTCTACTTCCATCGTTACTCCGTCTAACGGTAATAATACATCAGTATCCGCATTTCTTATGGAGATTTGACAGCAAAAAAATTTATTCAGCTTTCCCAATAAATATTACACATGTAAGATTTATTAGTCAAGTAAATTACGCAGAAATAAAAAAGACACTACATTTCATCCTTAAATGCTAAATTCCGCTGTAAAAGTATAATCTGTAAAATCTCCTGTTCCCCTAAAATCCGTAACAGTTTTTACAATACGGTATCTGCCCGGTTCCAGCTTCCCATAGAGCCATTCAAAGTCAATAACCGCTTCATAGGGTGAATCTTTCTGAACCATATAAGCAATCGCATTAAAAGCAGCATTGTCAATTACTTCATCCAGTTTCCTCCACTCTCCAGTTTCTTCATCCTGCACTTCCAGACAAAAGTCCTCTCCGCACTGTATATCTTTATCCGTATCATTCACAATCCTGACGGTCACACTGATATCGGAGCATTCTGTTACTTCCATCGTTACTCCGTCCAACGGTGATAATACATCGGTATCCGTATTTCTTATGGAGATGAGTGTTCCATAGTGCGGTGCTGGCTCTGTAAAATCACCGGAACAAGTAATAAACAC
>Ga0224746_10180_pt1 | contig 12865 bp, 8 predicted proteins | sample LIM_F_Water_Bulk_FD_183000 | JGI IMG/M metagenome (GOLD analysis project Ga0224746, IMG submission 183000) | Enriched cells from gastrointestinal tract of the lab mouse from Pacific Northwest National Laboratory (PNNL), Richland, Washington... | ecosystem: Host-associated > Mammals > Digestive... | reverse complement strand
TTACTGCAATAAATACATTTATTTGCCATGGCCAACTTCTCCAATCATTATTGCTATTGCCAATGAAAAACCAAGTATCTTGACTTTCATTATACACAAACTTCCCTTTTTTATCAAATGAAACTTCCCATTTTCAACGCATCACAAGAAAGTAATTTTTCCAGATTTCAGCTTAACCAGCTTCTTCCTTTTAAAACTTCTTTGACCGCTTGATAAAGATTGTCTATATTTTCTGCTATGTAATGGTCTAAGACACTCAGGCTTTCGCAAAAGTATGTTAACTGTTCATAACTTCGCAGCGAAACAGCCTGGTTTAGTTTTTTGACCAGAGATTCTTGGGTTTTGCCTTTTTCCTCATAAACCGCCAGATGAACTCTGTTTCAAGATGTTTGTGATCCACAATTGGCAGTTATTCTTTCACAATCCCGTGAAAAGTAACATAAAACCAAAAAATTGGGAAACTCAAAAAAACATTAGGTTGATTTTCAGATTTAGAAATGTTATATTATAGAAAAGGAGCAACCGCCCACAAAGTGGTTTACCTCCCATAATGGACTATAATAAGCCTACCTGAGACTCGGCAAAGTACAAGGTAGGCTTATTTATTTTCGCTTGTTGTTCCTATCAATATAGGAAAGCAATGCAATGAGAAACGTACCACCTAAAATTAACAGGCTTAAAACTTCGTATGTACTCATATACACACCTCCCTTCTTCTGTAAGTTAGGGAGGCTACCACCTTGAAACACACAAATTGTTAAATACCATGAGCATCCAAAATTCCATAATTCTCCAGCATTTTTTCCATTTTATGTTTTGCTCTCATATAAATATGCCGGATATTATCTTGCGTTTCTCCCAGCACCGCAGCAATCTCGGTATTATTCAACTCATGGTAGTACTTTAAAATCAAAACTTCCTGATAGGATGGTTTCATCTCTCTAATTAATTTAATCATCAGTTCCTGTTTTTCCAGCCGCTCCATTCTGTCATCAGGCTTTTCACTGTATGGGTCTGTCGTATTCTCCAGTTCTAAACATTTGTCAATCTCCTGCTTTTTCTTCTTACAGAGATTGTAACATTTATGCTTTAATATAGTAAGTATGAAATTCCAGTTTTTCTGAGGCTGATTATCTATCATTCTCGATAAATATTTTGTCAGTGCTAAAAATGTCTCATGTACCATATCTTCTGCGTCAGACTCATTTTTTAATATCCTCAAAGCAATATAATACATTGCGTTTTTATGTTCATGATACATCTTCTGGAAAAATTCCCGTTCCTGCTCTGTATCCAGCAGCAGCAGATATTGATACATGTTTTAACCCCCTAAATATTAAGAGTCCAGCATATCATCTGGATTTTCGGATAACATACTCCCGGTATGCTTCTTCTAATCCTTTGGCTTTCCTTCTACTTACCGGAATCATATCTCCATTGGTCATACGAATATGATCACTTACATCTCGAATATTTCTCAGATTCACCAGATAACTTTTATGACATCGGTAAAAATCTTTTGATCTTAACCTTTCCTCCAGCTGAATAAGTCCTTCATCACAAAAATTCTCTCCATAACGGCCCACCATACGGCTGTATTTATGCTGTGATTCGAAATAATATATACTGCTTATTTTGACCAACAGCTTCTTATTGATACTTTTTATCGTTATGATTCGATCATCCTCGATGTCCTCAATCATCCGATTCATATATTTTTCAAATTCCGTCTTCCTAAGAGGTTTCTTGAGAAATCCATAAACATTTTTGCCAAAAGCTTCAGACATTCCTTCCATATGGCCGCTGACAAAAAGTACCTTTGTTTCACTGTCCTCCTGGCAGAGCCAATCCTTTAACTGAATTCCTGAAAGTCCCTCCATCTCTATATCCAGAATCAGAATATCTATACTGTCTTTCTGTTCCATAAATGAGACCGCCGACTGGTATTCTATCTGCTTATAGTCAATGCCTTTCTCTGTAAAATACTGTCTCAGGAGCTCTCCTGCAAATCTCCTGTATTTCTCCTCATCTTCACAAATCCCGATACTTATCATTTATACCCTCTCCTGCCATTCAAAAATATTATATAGTATAACAAAGCAGGACAGATTATGCCATACCGGCATAAGAATCCTGCTTTGTCCACTATGTGATTATTCCACTACTTTTAATCTGGTGACAAATGTCTTTTTTAAACCGCTTTTTAAAGTCACTTTGACATTCACCCTGGTAGTCCCCTTTTTCCTGCCTTCAATAATTCCAGAAGATTTCACACTGGCAATCTCAGGGTTCTTTACCTTGTAAGTTATTTTCTTAATATAGTAGGCGCTGGTTCCTTTCTTACATTGTACCACCAGATTCTTTTTTTGTCCAAGTTTTACTGAGACAGCTTTTTTCACAGAAAGATTTTCGGGCAGCGGCTGTTTCTTCATATTGACTGTGATTGATTTTGTCATACCGCTGTATCTTTTAATTCCTTCTACCCCATAATCATACGAGCACATACGAATTTGGTAGACTGCTGCCGGAGAAAGATTTTTTATCACATATTTTGTGCCTTCTGATGCATTCACGGTCTTGATCTTCTGATATTTTCCTTTCCCCTTTTTCAGATAAATTTCATAACTGCATGCCGAAGAAGCCTTTTTCCAGGTCATGGTAATCGCTCTCTTTGCCGTTTTGAATGCTTTTACAGAAGACGGCATCGGCGCTTCTGGAACCTCTGCAAAATCACCAGAAGATTCTTGATCTGCCGGCAATAATATACCCTGCAGAACTTTTACAGAACGGATTCCCCATTCTCCTGTACTGCTTCCGTACAATCCATTTTTCCCATTCACCTTATAATCAGATGCTGGAGATATCTTAAAATAAAGATCGTCATACAGCTTCATGTCCCAGTTATAGTCAAAAGAGCTGCCTGTTTTCTTGTTTTCAATTTTTTCCTGCAGTTTTACAGTCTCGTATGTTCTATCTATATCTGTGACATTCTTCTTAAATATAGTATCTGTGCAGCTTGGCATTGAAACAGAACCCTCATCCGTTCCTAATGTATGGAACATTTTCCATGTGTTTCCCTGGTCTGTACTGTAGGATATCTTATAATCTCTAGGTCCATCTTCCGACGCTCCCATCTCAATTTCTATCCCTGCCATTGCTCCTGTAAGATCTTCAACCTTCAATATCACACAGGAATCTTCTCTCCAGGGATTGGTATCGTCGGCCTTCAATACTGCAATGTGTTCTGATTGTCCCTTATGGTTACGATAAGCTTTCTCTGAAAAGTAAAGGCTGCTTTCTGTCTGGCCGTCCATACTGGCAGACACTGTTATGGAAGACACCTCTGACGCCTCCAAATATTCTCGAAAGTTTGAAATATTTCGATTTACAGCGCCGCTGCTTAAAGTACTGACCTTTTTTCCTGCTTCTCCTGTTGTCAATTCCAGGACAGTACCCACGGCCATCCATTCGTCTACGTCTTTGTCATAGGCGAATGCTGCTGACGGAACCAGCATCGCTGCTGAAAGCAGAATTCCCAATGCTGTTGCTGCTAGTTTTTTCATGCCATCCCTCCTTTATTTGGCTGCTTTGGCAGATTTAATTTCTGAGTACGGCGTATATTTATGCCCTGTTCCATACTTCATGGCAATACGAACTTTATAATAATATGTTTTGCCGGCTGTCAGACCGGAATCTGTATAAGTATTGTTTAGAATACTGTCTCCCGTAAGAGTTTTTATTTTGGAATATGTGCCTGTCTTACTGGTTGATCTGTAAATTAAAACCTTTTCTGGACCATATACGTTCAAGCTATTCCATGTAAGCTTAATCCTATTATTTGTCAAAGCTGTTGCGCTGGTCAATTTTACAGTACTGTTTTTGAAATCCTGATATTTGGCTTTCTGTACTGCAAGGCCCGCATTTAACATACCGCAGTTAAAATAAGAACTGTTTATGTCTGTCGTCGTGCTGTTGAGAATGCTTTTTATCTGTGCTACTGACAATGATGGATTCATCGCCAGCATTAACCCTATCGCCGACGCCACAAGTGGTGTTGAAAATGATGTTCCGTCTATAGATCCATCATACGCCGCATCGCCTCTGGATGAAGTAGATATATAGTTTGTCGCAGGAGCCACAATATCCACCCAGCTGCCATAATTTGAAAAGGAAGCTTTCTGATTGGACTTTGTCTCATTTGTCCCTCCGACAGCAATTACATAATCTATCGCTGCAGGATATGTTTTTGCAGAACTGCTATAATTTCCTGCTGCTGCCACCACGATTACCCCTGCTGCTTTTGCCCGGTTAATCACCTCTTCTTCCACAGAGGATAGTCCAGTCCCGCATAAACTGACGCTCACCACTTCTGCACCTGAAACAATTGCATGCTGAATGCCTTTGCACATATCCGTGGTAAAAATTTGTACTTTACCATCAACTACTCCGGACGATACTTTAATCGGCATAACCCTGCATGATTGATTATCCCAGCCTCTGGCTGCTCCTGCCACTCCAATGGAATTTTTAGCTTTCGCTGCAATGATTCCTGTACAATTAGTGCCATGCGCTGAATCATACGGCTTACTCATATCTTCCAGTTTCTTATAATTCCCGTTGCTGTCCGTTTTTGTGACATCTACAGCATATTTGCTTACAATTCCCTTTACCAGATCATTATGTGTGATTCGGCAGCCTGTGTCAACCACACCGATCCATATATCATAACAGCCTGCCGTTGCCACGCTGTCCCATGCATCCAGAAAATTACATCTGTCTATATACCATTGCTGGTCTGCATAAGTATCGTTTAATTTTTCCGTCAGGCCTTCTGATTCATATTTGTCATTTGATTCTGCTTCCACAACACAGTCAAAGGACTCAAATTCAACGCCTGCGTCTGCCACTGTCTGATCCATATCCAGATTAACTTTTACAACAATATTTCCTTCATAATCTTCCAATGCTTTTAATCTCTTCTGCTTTCTCTCACTTAACGTGGTGTCCAGCACAAAATCGTTATCCAACACAATTTCATACGAATCGGAAACATAGCTGACGATAGTGTCTATATCCTCTTTGGAGGTATCCTTATCAAAAAGAACAATCTCTTCTCCAGGCGCGTAGTCAAGATTTTTCTCATTATCCCGCTCTGCTCTGGCTTCTGTATAATTCTGAATATCTTCTTCAATATCCTCTTCCAGTGTCTGGCTAAATTCCTGAACCTCGGTTTCATCCACTTCTTCCGCACCGTAATAAGTGTCCAAAACTTCTTTTATTCCCAAATCCACGGCTTCGCTGTTTTCATCCAGGCTGTTCAAAATCTCTCCTGCTTCCTCGCCGCTGTATTCTGCAGCAGAAACAGCTTCATCAATAACACTTTTTTCCTCTACCGGCAAATCTTCTACTTCAGGAACATTTTCCATTTCCTCTATCGACAATGGCGCTGCTTCAGCAGGATTATCTGCTGCTATCTGTGCTGCCGCCTCTAAGTTCTCCGCTTCCTGAACTGTTTCTGTCTCTTGAACCGTCTCTGTGTTTTCGTTCGTTTCTGAATCTTTCGCATCCTTATCTGCTTTTAAGCTTTTTTCTTCCTCTACATTCTCAATTGCACTTAAAGTGGCAGCTTCTGCTGTCTGTACTCCCGCAGCACCTCCGATACCTGATACAGACATGGATGCTGCTAATAATAATCCTATGATTCTTCTTCTGTTTTTCATTTCGTTTACCCTCTTTCTCAATTGCACTTATCATTTTGCTGCTTGAAACTTGCGTATCTTCGCCTGTAATTCATATTTTATGGCGGACATACTTTCAATGCCTTGTTATACTCTCCCTCCTTATAGCTGATTTTCCAGAAAATTTTTCATCTATCACTATATAACGAATATTTTCTGGTTAATTTATTATAAGTCCCTTATTATGCAATTGCAATTTGCCAGGGTATAACTGGTTCATTTTAGGAATAAACGGTTTATTTATCTCTCTTCTTCTTATGCGCAGCAATCTTGTAAATCATCAACACCACCAAAAGCATCAATACAACCACAAGCACTGCCGCAATGCTGAAAATCATCCTTGCAGCCTGGCTGGGATTACTCATAAAAGCCACAAAACTGCTGTCATTCTCTATCACTTTGCGGTTATGAGTGGTTTGATAATATTCTGGTATCTGGGAATTCCCATTTATTTTTTCAAAAGAATCCAAATAATTTGCTGCGCAGATCCATGCCTTTAATTCTTTTCCATCTCGATAAATAATATAATCTTCCAATTTTTCTGCAGAAATCTCTTCTCCTGAGGCATCTCTTGGCACCACAGACAGAAGCCCGAATGACTTTTTTTCTACTGCCCCAAGCATCTGGCCTGTATATAGGTCAGCTACCACACGGTAGAGGCTGTCATCCATTAATGTTTCTACATTTCCCTCCCAGTCCTGCAGTACCGTATTCGTTACCTTGTTGAGCATCAGACGGCTGGGATTGATAGTATAAGACAGCCCGCTGGTGTAAAGCTGCGCCGTTGTCATCATCGGTGAAATGGAAGCGTCCACTTCTGCCATCGTTCTGATATCCGCCCCTGTCAGATATACACTCACCAGCGGATAACCTGGAATACCGTCTGCGCCAATTCCCAATGAAAGAGACTGAAAAGCGTCCGCCGCTGTAATATCCCTGTCTTTATGAAACGTATCACGAATGCATCCGCTGGGTACTACTGCGATCTTTGCTGGTGTTTCATCTCCGGTTTCACTGTTGTTGACTGTATACAGATAAGAATCCGCCAGAAGATTTCCCAAAGTTTCTTCCCTGAGAATTGTTCCAAGCCCATTAATCTTCGTAAACTCCCAGGGATTATAAGTCAGCACCTGATCTTTCTTATAACCAAACTGTGCCATATATTCCTGGTCAATGCTTTTCCCCATTTCTTCCGTCTTCTTCTGAATTTCCGCATCATTCTCATAACGTTTATCTAAAAGCGTAAGCTGATAGTCCTCCAACTGCCAACGCCCATTCTCCTTTTGCTTCAAGTTCATAGAACCAATACGGGCGCCGTACTCTCCAGTCGAGACAATTGCCGTTTCTCCATGAATGATAGGTTTTTCTAAAATACTATGCGTATGCCCGCTGATAATCAGGTCTATCTGAGGTACTGCTTTTGCCAGCAGCTCATCCTCTGATTTCTTTTCCTCTTCCCAGGTACCGCTGTGGGAAACACACACAATCATATCCGCATGTTCTTGCTGTTCAATAACCTGAACGGTCTCTCTTACAGCATCCACCGGTTCTTTGAAAGACAAGGCACAAGTCGGAGAACATGCCAGGGAATCTTTACCAAACACGCCGATCACCGCAATCTTCACTCCATTTTTTTCCAGCATTACATAGGGCTGCACCCCATATCTGTCAAAAGCATCTTTGAGCAAAGCGCTCTCATCTGCCTGCTCTCCCGACAGAGATGCTTCCCAGTCGATGTTGCATACTACAAGAGCCGGCAGGGGATCTTTACTGTTCTCTGCCGCCGCCAGCATATTGGCAAGCCCGCTGCTGCGGTAATCAAATTCATGATTACCAAAGGTGGTGACATCCACCCCCAAGGCTCCTAACATCCGAAGTTCTGCCGCCTGCGTCTCAAACACGGTCTGATACAGTGTGCCCATGGAAAAATCACCGCCATCCAGAAACAAAATGTCCTCACTGTCTTCTGGCTGCTGTTCCAGCCATGTTTTCATCCTGGCAAATCCGCCTACCTGCTGTTCTTCTCCATTTTCCTCCAGTTCAAAGGATTCCAAATGAGAATGAAGATCATGAGTAAAGACGACTTTCATTTCTTTGGACTGTTCTGCCGACACATACATTTGGAAAAAACACATACATGCCAGGCACAGCAGCAATGTTTTACAGATTCTGTTTACAGTTCTCATAAGTTTCCCTTCTATAAGATAAATTTTAATAGGCAATTGCGAAACTCGATAGTTTTGTGAATTTCATATACAATTCATAAAATTTAAAAAGAAATATTTTATCATATAAACGCTAAGAAATGCATTAAAGCACCATGGAAACGTACTCCAGAGCATCCCTCTATGTCAAAAAACTGACATTACTAAGGAAAAAACACAAAAATCATGGAAGCCTTTGCGGAACATGATTTTCGTATTAAGTGGTTCGTTGTAATGCTTGGTGCGCCCTGCATTTTGTGCGTTTATTATGAATAAAATTTTTTAGCACAATTGTCTAAATTGTATATGAAATTTTTATCATTTAGTTGTTTCGCAATTTCCTATTTGATTTCAAATTTCAATCAATTGATACTTCTGGCTGCCAATGCCTATCTTCTCAGCATGCTCCAGACAAGACTTCCAGTTGGTATCTGGATGTACCATATGAAAATGATCCTGGCAGTTATTCTCCGTGTGTTTTCCCTCTTCACACAATACGCTTCCAGCAATTACCGGCTGCCGATTACAGGCATCTGCACAAGCCATATCCAGTGCGACCGGATCAAAGGAGGCGAACATTCCCACATCTGGAATGATCGGGATGTCGTTTTCTGCATGGCAGTCACAATTGGGAGAGACATCACAGACCAGGGAAATGTGAAAATGAGGACGCTCCTGAATCACTGCCTTACTGTACTCTGCCATTTTATAATTCAGCATATCCACAGACTGCCCAAAGGAAGGTTCCACAGCATCTTTGGGACAAACCCCTATACAGCGTCCGCACCCGACACAGTTATCATGATTGATAGATGCTTTTTTATCTGCCACTGTAATTCCCTTATGAGCGCATACTTTGGTACACATTCCGCATCCGACACAGTTATCATGATTTACATATGGTTTGCCCTCACTGTGCATTTCCATTTTTCCGGCTCTGGAACCGCATCCCATGCCAATATTTTTCAAAGCGCCTCCAAAACCTGCCATTTCATGCCCTTTAAAATGGTTCAGCGAGATGAACACATCTGCATCCATGACAGCTCTGCCGATTTTTGCTTCTTTCACATATTCTCCATTCACAGGCACCAGTGCTTCGTCAGTTCCTTTCAGTCCGTCTGCAATAATTACATGGCAGCCCGTGGAAAATGGAGAAAAACCATTTTCGTAGGCAGTATCAAGATGATCTAAAGCATTCTTCCTGCTTCCAACATATAGAGTATTGCAATCTGTTAAAAACGGTTTGCCACCCAGCTCTTTTACGATATCAACCACAACTTTGGCATAATTTGGACGTAAAAAAGCCAGATTTCCAAGCTCTCCAAAATGAATCTTAATGGCTGCGTACTTATCTGTAAAATCAATCTCCCTGATTCCTGCCGTGAGTATCAGGCGTTTCAGCTTTGCCGGAATATTCTCGGTGTAAGATGTCTTGAATGTGGTAAAATATACTTTTGATGTTTCCATATGTATCCTCCTTTTTCTAACGTTTCTTTTACCATTTCTTCATAATTTCTTTCGAATTCTTTATGCTTCTTTTAGAAATTGTCCACAGTTTGCACACATTTATGTCCTATACTTTATTTATCAAATGAAGTTGATGACTTACATAAATAAGCGCGCACCGTTGTCAGCTTCGACTAACAATAATTTAACTTTATTAAGTTATTTACATATATATTTGGCGGTGCCACCGCCCAAGATGTGGCACCCCATGAAACATTTCATAAATTTACTCCCCCAAAAGCGTTGCCGAAAGGCAGCGCTTTCCTTCCATTTATTTATATACTTTTCTCACGAAATCCGCCGGGAAAAAGTAATTCTGCCGTCAATCACCACATACTCAATTTTGGTATCTGACACCATAGGATTGCCGTCCGCAACAACAAAATCAGCATCTTTACCCACCTCCAATGAACCTACCCGCTCTTCCACACCAATATGCTTTGCCGCATGAATGGTAATTGCCTTAAGAGCCTCAAATTCATCCATTCCAGAATTAACTGCCAATCCGGCACAGAGAGCCAGATACTGCTGAGGAATCACTGGCGAATCTGTGATAATCGACACTTGGCATCCTGCCCTTGCAAGATCCCCTGGGGTGGCAAAACTCTTATTCTTCAACTCAAATTTGGTGGCATGGCCCAGAGAGGGACCTACTGCCACAGGATATCCTTCTTTTGCCAGGTCTTCTGCAATCAAAGACCCATCCGTACAGTGATCCAGGACAAGCCCTACCTGAAATTCTCTGGCAATGCGGATTGCTGTATAGATATCATTCGCCTGATGGACATGTGCTTTTAATGGCAGTTCACCTTTTATGACAGGAATCAGGGCTTCCAGCTTGGGATCGTAAGGAGGGCGCTTGAATAGATCCTCGCCCGCTGCCTGCTGCCTTGCCATATATTCTCTCGTTCGTTCCAACATAATTCTCAGTTTTGAAGCAGTACTCATCCTTGAATAATTATCTTTGTCTTTATAGCATATTTTGGGATTTTCACCAAAGGCACATTTCATCGCTGCCCTGTGTTTTACCACCATATCGTCAATCCGTTTCCCCACCGTTTTGTATACGGTAAAGGTTCCTCCCAGCACATTCGAACTTCCTGGACCTGCCGCCACGCAGGTAACTCCGCCTTCCATGGCAAGGCGGATGCTCTCATCCTGAGGATTCAAGCCATCCACTGCCGATAACTGCGGTGTAATTGAATCGGTTACTTCATTATAATCAGCTCCTTCAAACCCAATCCCATACCCATCTAATCCCAAATGGCAATGTGCTTCCACAAAACCTGGATAGACATGTAACTCTGAGGCGTCCAGTACCTTGATTTGCTTTGGATTCTTTATCTCTGCAGCTATCTCTATTATTTTTCCATTCTCTGTCAGAATATCTGCCTGATAAGGTTCTCTATGAATCGCATCATGAATCAATCCTCGTTTTATCATCAACATTTCTTTCATATTATGTGACCTTTCTTTTCGTGGATATGACTCATATTTTTCCAAATTTTCAGAAAAAAATCCATTAATAATTAAAGTGAATTAATGACATTTGTAAAAATACGTTTGTATTTTCTCACCCGGACACTTCCATTCTGACGATATCAAATCTATTGCTATTATACCATGCTGTTATAAAAAAGAGAATACAAAAAGGAACCATATTACCTTACATAACACAGTTCCTTCTGTATACTTTCCGATCTCAGCTGTCATCCAACTGATTTGCAGTTTTATTTATAAATACTCCCTTAATTACAGTTCATGCTATTTCTCCATGAAGCTGCTTTTTCCTCATTTGTATTTTTAACCAACGGCTGAAAATTATAATTTTTCAGCAGGGTTCTTATCTTTTGTATCATGCTAAATTACTTATCCTGCGTTTAAAAAATTTATCCTACCATCCAAAAAGTTCTTTCAATAATTTCCACAATGATTCCCCAGTTGAAAAATACATGTTCTCACCTCCACTTCGTGCTGTTTGATATTTGCAAAATCATCTGTCTGCAATATCGGAAAGTCTGGTCGTGCAGCAATCTCACAACTTTCTATTGCCATTTTACCTAACCTTCCAAGAAAATTACAAGCATTCTGGAATAAACGGTCGAAATTTGGAGAGAACGGTCATTTTTTACCAATTAAGTATAATTCTGGTCAGAAATACTTCTTCTTTCTCTTCAAAGAACAGCTCCCCATGGTTTTTCTCAACGGCTGCCTTCACATTTTCAATTCCAAATCCATGATTTTGATCATCTGCCTTCGTAGTAATACTTCCTAATTTCTCAATATCTACAGAGTCTTTTACTGGATTTGTGATCTCTATTACCAGATGGCTGTCGAGATGACGGACCTCCAGATGAATATATCTTTGTTCAGCAGGAAGCTTTTCACATGCCTCCACACTGTTTGCCAGCAGATTGGAAAATATTGTACACAAGTCAAAATCTCCTATGGATATCTCTGAGGGAATACTTCCCTCAACCTTCCATGAAATCTGAAAATTTTCTGAACGAATCTGTGCTTCTAACAGCACTGCATCCACAATTTCATGATTTACGGACGGCATTTTCCGAATCATCTTATCAGCATGCCTGCACATAGCTGCCAAATATTCTTCAGCTTTCTGGTATTCTTTGTGTTCCATATAATAACGCAGGCTTGTCGTATGCGCCTGCAGGTCGTGGCGCATCTTCCGAGTTTCTCTGGCATTCTCCCTAACTTCCCTCACATATTCCCTGCTAATCTGCGGATATTCATCTTTCAGCTTGCTTTCTGCCTGATACTTTTTCCGCAGTAAATCCAGTATCACAACACCCACTCCAAGCGCATAGAACATGGCGCTGACAATCACCATGCAAACTGTCACACAGATAACCTGACCTGTATTTGCATATACTGATACACTCATATCTTCTATGTAGTACTGAACCAGAGACGCCGCCAGGCAGCAGATACTTCCGGTCAGAAAATATTTAGTCTGTAGACTTTTCAAAATATTTTCATATCCAGATATCTTTCTAAGTCTATATGCCAGCATCCCTGCTATTATAATGGTAAGTCCACCTCTTATCATTCGATACAAACCATATAATTTCAAGACAGTCATGGGTTTTCCAAAAAATCCAGAAAACATCAAGTCGATACACAGATAAGGCATATGAAGGTACATAATACTGCAAACAAAGATTGATAATTTGCGAAACAGTTTTCCTCTGGTCCATAATGATACAATTATAGGAGACAAAATCACTCTAAATAGTAACATCGTAAATTCATCAAAACCAAGAAAAGCATCTCCAATACATAAGCCTACAAGAAAAAGTCCTCCTCCAATAAAATATTTTCGGTTTCTGGAAATAGGTACACAAAATACTCCACATACCATAAACATATTTTCCAACATAGAGATAATTTCCATTA
>Ga0224746_10179_pt1 | contig 12877 bp, 9 predicted proteins | sample LIM_F_Water_Bulk_FD_183000 | JGI IMG/M metagenome (GOLD analysis project Ga0224746, IMG submission 183000) | Enriched cells from gastrointestinal tract of the lab mouse from Pacific Northwest National Laboratory (PNNL), Richland, Washington... | ecosystem: Host-associated > Mammals > Digestive... | reverse complement strand
TACAGCGCCGGGCAAGAAGCTAATATGAAACGGTGGTTTGCGCAAAACCCACTGTGCGAGGTCCATGCCTATCCGGACAGGGGGCTATATGCCATAGTCAACAATTCCGGGGAACCGCAGCACACCTTAGCCTATGACGGAAAAGGGCATGCCTGTGGGTTGACCCTGGAAGGCGGCCAGGTGCTTTGGAAAACCATAGGTTCGTGAATATTAAAATTCCGGTAAAACACTCAGGAAAAATCGTTGGCAAAATTAAATATTAGCCTATCTAATAATGGAATGCATCTATGCAATTTCACTATAAATGCATTAATGTACAAATATAAAGGTCAATTGTGCAAATATTTTTCTGTGCAATTTGACTATACTAACAATATGAGTACATAAGAAGACGATATAAAAAAGAGGAGGACATTTTTATGAGGAAAAAAGTTATGGCACTGGCTCTGACAACAGCTATGGCTGTCTCACTGGCCGCATGCGGCGGAGGCGGGCAGACGGCAGGCACAACGGCCGCCCCGGGGACTACGGCGGCAGACAACCAGGGAGGAGACGCACAACCGGCGGGGGACGGCAGCGGGCTGGTGTACTGGTCCATGTGGGAAGCCACAGAACCCCAAGGGCAGGCGATCCAGGCAGCAGTGGAACAGTTTACCGCTGACACGGGCATAAGCGTAGACCTGCAGTTCAAAGGCCGCACGGGTATCCGCGAAGGCCTGCAGCCGGCACTGGACGCAGGGACCAACATCGACTTATTTGACGAAGATATTGACCGGGTCAATACTACCTGGGGCCAATACCTGATGGACCTGGAAGACCTGGCAAAGGGCGCCGACTATGAGGCCACCGCCAATGCCGGGCTGATGGCGGCCTGCCGCGAAGTAGGCGGGGGCACCTTAAAGTCCATCCCCTATCAGCCTAATGTATTTGCGTTTTTCTACAACCAGTCTATTTTTGACGAAGTGGGAATTACCGCGGCCCCAACCACTTGGGCGGAGCTGGATGCTGCCTGCGCCAAGATTAAAGAAGCCGGATATACCCCTATCACCTGTGACGATGCCTACATCACCTGCATGTTTGGCTATCATATGTCCCGCCTGGTAGGCGAGCCCAAAACGGAAGAAATCGTAAAAGGCGGCCAGTGGGATGACCCGTCCGTAATTGCCACCGCAGAAGCGTATGCCGATTTTGCCAGCAAGGGCTATTTCTCCGATACCATCGCTTCCAACGTATGGCCGGCAGGGCAAAACCAGGAACTGGCTATGGGGACGGCTGCCATGTACTTAAACGGTTCCTGGCTGCCTAATGAGGTAAAAGACATGGCCGGGGACGATTTTGTATGGGGATGCTTCAGCTACCCGGCCGTAGAAGGCGGGACCGACGGAGTGGATGCCGCTAACTATGGCGCCCAGGTATTGGCTATCAATAAAGATTCCCAGAACGCAGAAAACGCGTTTAAACTGATCTGCTACATCACCCAGGGTGAGTTTGACAAGATGCTTTCCGAACTGTCCATCGGTATCCCGGCAGACTCCAACAATTCCGAATGGCCGGAGCTGATCGCCTGCGTGAAGCCGGTTATGGACAGCATGACTACCCGTTACCCATGGGCAGCCGGCGCCGAGGCGAATGCCGATATGACTCCCATCATTAAGGAAAACTTCCTGAAACTTTGCGGCGGCAGCATGGATGCCCAAGGCTTTGTGGATGCTTTGAAGAAAGCGGGCAATTAACGTTATCAGAAAGGCGGCAGGTGCAAGCTGCCGCCTTTTTATACTCTATTATCCAAAAACTATAAAATCGTGTTTTATCTTTAGGAAAGGGGGAAACCGGGATGAAACGCAATAGAGGCATGATTATACTGTTCCTGACACCGGCAGTATTGATGTTTTCCATTATATTCTTATATCCCATCATCCGTACCATCATTATGAGTTTCTTCAAGATTGACGGTATCACGGACCCGGTGGCCAATTGGCAATTTACCGGTTTGTCCAATTTTATCCGGCTTGCCAATACCAGCCTGTTCCGCATTTCCATGTGGAACCTTTTTCGAATCTGGCTTATAGGCGGCATCATCGTCATGTCGCTGGCACTGCTTTTTGCCGTAGTCATTACCAGCGGCATCCGCTTTAAAAGCTTTTTCCGGGCGGTCATTTACCTGCCCAACATCGTCAGTGCGGTTGCCTTGGCTACCATGTGGCTCCAGTATGTATACAGCCCTAAATTCGGGCTCCTAAAAACGGTATTTACCAATCTGGGCCTGACCTCCTTGGCCAAGGTACAATGGCTGGACAATGACCACAAATTTCTGGCCCTTTTGCTGGCTTATTGTTTTGGGATGGTAGGGTACCATATGCTTATATTTGCCAGCGGCATCGAGCGTATCAGCTCCGATTACTTTGAGGCTGCTACCTTAGATGGCGCCAATAAAGTCAACCAGTTCCGTTATATCACCCTGCCTTTGTTAAAAGGCGTTTTCAAAACGAACATTACCATGTGGAGCGTTACCAGTGTTGGGTTCTTCGTGTGGTCCCAACTGTTTTCTACCGTTACGGCAGACACCCAGACCATCACGCCCATGGTTTATATGTATATGCAGATTTTCGGCGCAGGCAACAGTATCACAGAACGCAACTCCGGCCTGGGGGCCGCCATTGGCGTACTGCTTAGCGTCTGCGTGGTAGCCGTGTTCTGGCTGTGCAACCACCTGCTTCGGGACGACGACCTGGAATTCTAAAAGGAGGCGAAACTTATGGCAAAAATAAAAAAACACCATGAACCGGTCAATTGGAAAAAAGAGCTGCGCCTTGCCCCTGGATACATAATCCTGCTCCTCTGGATTTCCTTCACCTTCATTTTGCTGGGGTGGGTACTGCTGGCCAGTTTTTCCACCACCAAGGAAATATTCTCCAACCAATTGCTGGCCTCCGGGCCCCACTTTGAAAATTATGTGAAAGCATGGGTCAATTCTGACGTAGCAGGGATTTTCCGCAACTCCCTGATATACTCGGTTATTTCCTGTATCCTGCTGATCCTGATCTGCGCCCCGGCCGCTTATGTCCTGGCCCGTTTTGTATTCCCGGGCAATAAGCTGATTCAGACCGGTTTTGTATCCGCCATGGGCGTCCCGGTGGTCATGATTGTGCTTCCCCTTTTTGGGATCGTAGCAAATTTGGGGATCCTGAACCACGTAATGAGCAATGCTGTTTTACTGATCTTTTTATACATCGGCATTAACGTCCCTTACACTACGATATTCCTTATGACCTTTTTCGGCAACCTGTCCCGGGCTTTTGAGGAAGCTGCCGCCATTGACGGGTGCCCGCCTACCAAGACTTTCTGGCTGATTATGCTCCCCATGGCCCAGCCGGGGATTATCACGGTCACCATCTTTAACTTTATCAATATCTGGAATGAGTATTTCATCTCCCTGATTTTTGCCAACTCCGACCAGCTGCGCCCCATCGCCGTAGGGTTGTATTCCATGATCAACTCTATGAAATACACCGGCGACTGGGCAGGTATGTTCGCGGCAGTGGTCATCGTATTCCTGCCCACCTTTATCCTGTATCTTTTCCTGTCGGAAAAAATTATCGCAGGCGTTACCGGCGGCGGGGTAAAAGGCTGAAAAAAGAAACCGTCAATGCACATGGGCCATGGGTTTTGCCCATCCATGCCATGTGCATTCATTTTTCCGGGCTTGCGGCGCTTAAACGCCGCAAGCCCGTTTGCGGTATGCATACACCGGAAGCCCTTGCTTCATGGGCCTTGCCGGCTCGCCCTGGATCAAAGGAAGGGCATACTCCTGAAACCGGGCAGAAATGTTGTTGCCTTCCCCAGTGACCCAATCTAGGGGGAACCTCTTTTCCTGGTTGCACACCTGCCCCACATCCACTAGGGAACACGTTACCCCATAACAGGGGCCTTCCGCACGCACAAACGCCACCATTTTCCCGGTAGCCCCCTCCAGCGCGGCACGCGTGCCAAAGGAACCGGCAAGGGCGGCTTCTTCCACGTCCGTGGCCGAGAGCACCATGCCAGAACACCGTTGGCTTACGTTTATTTCCACGGAACGGACTTTTATATCAAAATGCCTTTGTACAAAACCCTCCAAAACCTTCCCGCACCCGGTCAACATTTTATGCCCGAAATTGTCTGTTTTCGCCTGGTCATTGTATTCACAAATCAGCCGGCCTTGCGCATCCGAGATCCCTTCAGAGACGCAAACTACTACGCTGGGCTGGCGGCGCAGGGCCCCGTCCAAATCTTTGGCAAACTTTTGGAAATCAAATTGCGATTCCGGCAGGTAAACGAAAAGCGGGTTGTCCCCCTCATATTTCCTGGCCAGGACGCTGGCTGCCGTAAGCCAGCCTGCATTTCGCCCCATAAGCTCGATGATGGTCACCGCCGGCTGGTGGTAGACCGAGGCGTCCAGGACAATCTCCCTTACGGTGGAAGCCACATATTTTGCGGCGCTTCCATACCCGGGGGTGTGGTCTGTCAGCATCAAGTCGTTGTCCACGGTTTTGGGGATACCGATAAACCGGACAGGCGAGCCTGCCTGACGGGCATACCGGGACAATTTATCAACCGTATCCATGGAATCATTGCCCCCGATATAGAGGAAACAGCCAATGTCCAATTCCTCCAGCTTTTGGAATATTTCCGGGTATATGGGGGAGGACAAATCTTTCGGTAGCCTATAGCGGCAAGAGCCCAAATAGGCGGCAGGGGTCAGCTTTATCCGCTCCAGCTCCTTTTGTGTTAAATCTTCTGAAAGGTCCAGGTAATTCCCTTTTAAAAAACCCTCGATCCCGTTGACCATCCCATACACATGTTCTACCTCATCCAAACGGTCCATCCCCTCGGCAATCACGCCGTAAAGGCTTGCGTTGATTACAGCGGTAGGCCCGCCGGACTGTCCTACAAGGATATTTTTCTTCATTTCCAGGTCTCCTTTGCATATAAACGTTCATGCAACTTTTGACGTTGCACCTACCGGTTTACGGATGTTTTTATTGTATAATAGCCGGAGGGCATTGGCAAGCCAAAATATTTTTTTAACGCCGGCCCAAAGGGCAGGCCCCTGCCGCCCCATAACGGATGCCGGTAGCAGGCTATTACAAGTTCATAATTAAACAGGAATTTATATTGACTCTATGAACTATTTTAAAGTATAATTAGTGTGATTATCCATTATTTCATAATCATGACAATATAGGGAAGGGGACAACTGCATGAGACAGTTTTTTGGCATGAGCCGAAGCGGGAATCTGGCAGAAGCGCTTCAAGGGTTAGGTAGGCCCCAATTCATTATGCTGTTATCCAATAACATTCAATTTGAGGAACATGTAAAGGCCTTGGAATCCCTTTATCCGGGGGTTCCCAGTATCGGGTGCATCGGGATGGGCTACGATACCCGGGTGGTGGAAAACGGGGTTTGCGTCATCGCCTTTTCTGACGGGGTCCGTGCGTCGGCCAATGTTTTGGAGCAGGTATCGGTTATGCCGGTTAAATATATCCGGCGGCTGGAACAGGACATGGCAACCGTAGGCGGATCCAGCCAGGATACCGTCTGCATTGATTTTTGCGCGGGGAACGACGCCTGCGTATTGACCACCATCCATTCCGCATTGCGGCAGAGGGGCATCCCACTGGTAGGCGGGACTGGCGACGCAGGGAAAGTGTCAGCCAACGGCAAGGTTTACCAGGATGCAGTGGCTTACGGGCTGGTGAAAAACCTGAACGGAAGGGTAAAAACCTATAAGGAAAACATATACCGCCCCATGGGGGATTACCGTTTTATCGCCTCCCGGACAGACAAAGCCAACTACATAATCGGGGCGTTGAACGGGACCCCGGCAAAGCAGGTATATCAAAATATCCTCCATGTGACGGATCAGGAGATCTTGACCCAGACCTTCCAAAACCCCTTTGGGAAAATCAACGGGGACGAGATTTGCATTATTTCGATTAAAGAAGTGAACGGCAACTCGCTGGCCTGTTTCCGCCAGGTAAACGATTCTGACGTTTTGATATTATTGGAGCTGGGGGATTACAAGGCCATTGCCCAGAATACCATCCAAACCATCTGCAAAGATTTTCCAAAACGGTCGGCAGTCTTTTCCGTAAACTGCCTTTTCCGCTACAAATTATACAGCGAGCGGAACTACATGCAGACTTATCTGCAGGAAATGGCGGCGCTTGGCAATCACGCAGGCCTTGTAGGGTATGGCGAACATTACAATAACCAATTTGTCAACCAGTCCATGACCTGCGCCGTATTTGAATAAGGGGGGAACCAAATGTTGTTTTCTAGAAAAAACCAGCCCAGGCCTGGCCAGGCGCTACACGATGAGAAAAGCCTTTATCCTGTCCTGCATGTAATCAACAGCCTGAAGGGATACCAGAAAGAACTGGTCCAGAAAGAGGTGGATACCCTATATGAGTTGAACATGATAAACACCTCCTTTTCCGGCGTACTAAAGGAAGCCGACCATTTCCAGGAAAAATTGCAGGACTTTGGGGAATCGTTTTCCAATATCAATCAGGCGGCCGGCCAGTTCTCCGACGTAAGGGAAGCCATTGGACAAACCGTTTCGGAAGCCAAAGAAAAAGTAGAAGAGCTGAAAGACACATCCCTGCAAGTGGAAAAGTCCTATCAGGACATGGAAAACACATTTTCCCAACTGCAGGAAGCCGTCAAAGGCATACAACAGTGCATGGGCAAAATCGTGGCCATTGCCGACCAGACAAATATCCTGGCCATTAACGCCTCCATTGAGGCCGCCAGGGCAGGCCAGGAAGGCAAAGGCTTTGCCGTGGTCGCCGTAAAGGTAAAAGAACTGGCGGAAAGGATTAAAGAACTGGCCAGCGAAGTAGACATGGGCATCCATGACGTGGAACGCGGCACCAACCAGCTCAATGACAGCATTGTCGTTTCCCAGCAGGCATTAGGGCATAGCGTGCAGACAGTAAACAGCACTTACGAGACATTTAATAAAATTACTACGGCTGCCGAAGGCGCGTCATCGGTACAGGATGAAATTTCCGGCGTCATTATGGATTCCCAAAGGGGTTTGCAGCAAATATGCCAATTTTTTGACCAAATAAAAAGTTCCCATCAAAACGTAGTCAAGCATATCCGCCAGACCAGCATCCTGGGGACGACAAAAAGCGCCATGTTTGAAGACGTGGACAACATGCTCTCCCAGATCCCTCCCATTATCAAGGACAACAATCCCGGGATGGGATGACGCAGCAAAATCGAATTACATCATAAGAATGGCGAAAGGAAGGCCCGGTGACAGCAGGGCCTTCCTTTTACCGTTGCTACGCCGCCGTAACGCCGCCCGTTTTCCCATGTTCCAGCCTCCTTACCGCCCAGCTGAACCATAACATCCCCACACAGGGGGCCACGTTGCAGGCCATCCCTGCCGTGATTCCGGCACGTTGGGCTACCATTCCGATGGCCCATGGCATGACAATGGCACCCACACTGGCCAGGGGCAGCATAACCCCCATGCTGGCCACGCTGGCCATGCTCCCCGCACTGGCCACTGCCGTCGGGTTCATACCTGCCATAGAAGCCGCAAAACCAAACAGCAGCACAATAGCGGATACGGGCCCTTTTGCCATTATCAGGAAAATATAAAATATTGTGCAGCAAAACCCCATCTTAATCATAGCCGATCCAGTGTCCTTAATGGGGAACACGAAGGCAATCAATAGCCGAAGGACCAGGGTCGCAGTCCACATCACGGTTACCGTGTAGGCACTCAGGGCACCCGACAGGATCCCGCTCCCTTTAAAATAAGTGACCATCCAGCCTACCACGCTGGTTTCTGCCGCGTTTTGGCAAAAAATCAGGCCGGTCAAAAGCCAGAACTTTTTGCTTTTTAAAAACTCCGTCCCCCCTCCGGTTTTCTTTTTTCTGCCGCCAACGCCTTCCATAGGGGCCGCAACAAACAAAAGCCATAAAAGCAGCCCGCAGCATCCTAACAGCATGGCAGACAGCCTGCTGTCCACCTTTGCCGTCCAGGAAACCAGGAACGGGCATAGCAAGGCCCCCAAAGCATAGCCTCCGTGCATAATATTCATACCGCGGGTACGGTTGGGGGAATTGTCCCCCACCAAGACCGTGCAGGTATTGATGGTTCCGCCCTTCCCTATGCCCACCAGGAAAAAGGCCGCTGCCAGGAGCCACACCCGGCCCCCGGCGGCCATGAGGGAATATCCCAGGGCATAGCCGGCAGCCAGTATGGCTACAGCCCGCTTCATGCCGATTTTCCCTGTCAGCAGGCCAGCGGCAAACCCGGCAAGGAAATTGCCTATATTCATAAAGGCAAGCAGCACCCCCGTGGTCCCATAAGGGAACCCCAGGCGTTCCTGCAACAGGCTCACCACGATCCCGCTGCTAATCGCACATGCCCCGCTGATGGCAAAAGCAGCCAGCCCCGTATTCCTTTGCCATATATTTACCGTCCCCTTATCTGCCTGTGTCTGCATATTTTTCTCCATTCCATGCACGTTTCACGCCATTGCATCCCCTTCTTTACCGGGTGCAAACAAGTATCCGTGACATCCCCTTCCCCTTTTTATGGTTTTAATTCTTCTACTGCCACGCCTTCATAAAAGAATTTCAGGATCTCTTCATAAGTGGCCCCTTCTTTCGCCATGCCCTGGGCGCCGTTCTGGCTCATCCCTACCCCATGGCCATAACCGCCGCCGTAGATTTTAAACTGGCGCACCCCCTGGTCGTTCTTCCCTGCGTCTTCAATGGCTATAAACCCGCTGGGCAAAGACCTCCACCCGGAAGCTTTGCTGCCGTCGTTCCGGTAAATGGTCAGGCTTGCGTCCCACAAAACCGAACGGATCCGGTCCTGGCCAGATATGGTTTTTTCCCCTTCCGTGCCTTTTACCAGCAATTTTTTCGCCACCCCGCCTGCCCCGCGCTCCACAACCTGAATGTCCTCCACTTGGCCGATACCGCCCATATTGGCCGTCAAAACATTGGCATTGGTAGTAGCGGTCCAACGGTAATAAGGGAAGGATGCGTCATAGGACGGGTAATCCGCCTTTTTTATAAACGCGGCAAAATCCCCGTTATCCGTGAGGTTCAAAGCTTTCCGGCCCGGCTGCAAGGTAGCGCTTATCAGATAAGGCGTCTTTTCCGGGTCGCCGCCCCAAACGCCGTTGTCTGTGGTAATTCCGCAAGAAGTAGAAAAATAATAGGTAGTAATCGGCTCCCCTCCGTAAAGCAGCATTTTTCCGTAAGTCTTTTCCACCGCTTCCGCTGTCCGCCCGTCGGAACTTTGATTGTTATATACCTGAAATTTGGTGCTGTCATCCACATGGGCGCCATATTGGCTATAGGTATTGCTCTGGATTTGCATATAGGCATAGGTCCGGGCGCAGACCGCCTGAGCTTTCAGCGCCTCTTGTTCATAGCTGGGGGGCATTTCACTGGGGATAACCTTTTTCAGGTAATCTTCCAGATACAGCTCGTTGACCATCACCAGGCCCTCCCCTGTTTCCACCAGCTCCAGACGGCCGCCGTAACAAGGCTGCCCTTGGGAGCGTTCCATGGAACAGACCCGGATTTCCCCGCCGCCGGCCGCCGTAACAATCACCCGTCCGGCAGAAAGCCTTTCGTCCCCCGGCGAAAAAACCACTTCCTCGCCAGCGGCCACTTCCCATGCCTGCTCCCCCTGGGCCAAAGTAAGGGGGGCATCGCCGGACAAGGTTACCACATCATGATAAATATCCTCAAAATTTTCGTTCATAACCAGGACCCGGATGGTTTTGGGGTCAAACTCCCGGACTGTCAGCACGGCGCATACCTTCCCTTTGGCTACCACAAATTCCTGAATATCGTACCCAACCAGCACATCGGACAATTCTTGCCGCTCCATCTCCCCATAAGCCTTTAATATTTTGCACTCTTCATCCAGGGGAACCATCCCATAGCCCTCTAATTCCACGGCATCCGGCTGCACAGACAAAAGTTTTCCGGTAAGCCGTTCTTTTTTGACGGAAACTTTCGTCACTTTCCCGTCTTCCAGCCGGATATCCGCCAAATTATGTATATAGCCTTCCGTCCCCTTCGATTTTTGGGCAAACGGCAGCCGCCGCTCAATATCCCCCACATAGACCTGCAGCCCTGACTCGTCGCCGTCTAACAGCCATACGTTCCGGTAAACCACCTCCCCCCCCTGGTCTTCCAGCACATGGAGGATCTCCCCACCCCGCAAATAGACGCTTAATTGATGGTCCATGTAGCCGTCCAAAGCCAAGCCGGAAAACCCCACCTGCCCTAAATTGGTATGGGCCGTCCATGGCAGGGTACCCGGGACATTTTCTGGCGTGCCATATATGCACACGGTCCTTTTTTCCACATTTCCGTCCGGATCTGCCTCCTTCAGCAAAGAATCATAGAGCAGCCACCACATTTCCTCCGGGTAATGGCGGTTTTGGTTGCCCTTGGTAGCCCCTACCCGGTCTTCCAACGAAGGAGAAAAAGCCCTGGCAATACGGGCCGCCTCCCCATAAGTCAGCATTTCTTCCGCATATGCTTCTTCTGCAGGCGTTTCCTCTTCCGAAAAATAACCGTTGTCATACAAATAGTCCATATAAGGGACATACCACTGCCCAAGGGATTTGGCCGGAAAATGGGAAATTTTGTTTTCCGTACGCCAATCTTCCAGCTCCTTTGGGGACTTGAGCGCCAAAGCCACCGACTTTGCCACAAGGGCCTTGGGGATCCCTTCGCCGTCCTTCTCGCAAACAAGGATAATTAAAATCAGCGCCAAAGCCACCGCCGGAACCCCTATAACCCATCGGATAAGCGCCCTTTTCCTGGCAATGCGTTTTCTACTTTTCAATATATGCCTTATTCTCCTCATCTATATAATCCAGCCGCTCATACCGCCTGATGTCTGCGGAGAGCTTCTTTTTTGCCAGCAGCCAGGTGATAAACTCCGCCACCAGGCGATAGAACACCGCAAAAGTAGGCACGCCGATGATCATGCCCACAAATCCAAACAGGCCGCCAAACAGCAAGATGGAAAACAGCACCCAAAAACTGGAAAGCCCCGTGGAATCCCCCAATATCTTTGGCCCCAGGATATTTCCGTCAAACTGTTGCAGCAGCAGGATAAACCCAATGAACCAAAAGCACTTTACCGGGCTGTCCAGCAAAATCAAAAACGCACTGGGGATAGCCCCTATAAACGGCCCGAAAAAGGGGATTACATTGGTTACACCAATAATTACGCTGACCAGCAGTACATTGGGCATTTTCATAAAATGGAGCAGCACAAATGACAAAATCCCAATAATCAGGGAATCCAGCAGCTTCCCTATGATAAAACCGCCAAATACCCGATGCACGTACCGCCCTTCTTCCAACAGCTTGTTGGCAACCTTTAATGGGAATACCCCGTAAAGGATCATCTTAAACTGGGTCAGCAGCTTTTCCTTCATATTCAGTAAATATACCATGACGATCAGGCCAATCAAAATATTTTTCAGTAAAATCAGGATATTGATAATACCGACAGACAAGTTGGTGATAAAACCATAAATCTTATCCACATTGGGGAGGAACTTGCTGGTGAGCCACCCCTGCAGCATCCGCATCCCCTCATCATAATACTGCATCACCGTATCTTCTATGTCTTTGTTATTCGCCAACACATCATCCAGCCAAAGCTGCAGATTATGGATGCTGGTAGGGAAGGCCTCCACGATGCCCATAATGCTTTTCCTAAGCTCCGGGATCAGCATGGAGATCAGGCCCGTGACCAGGGCTACCAGCAACAGGATACTGGCTATCGTCGCCACGGCTTCCCCCAACTTCTTCCAATCCTTCTTGGGGGATATGCCAGCCTTTGCACAGGCAACCACAGCGTCCCGCACCCGGTTGTAGACCGGCGCCAGCAAATAAGCCAGCACAGCCCCGTATGTAATGGGTGACAATATCCCCAGCAGCATATCGATCATGGATTTTACCCAGTCAAACTTGATGATCATAAAAATAAACGCGACCAGCAAGGCCAACACCACAAAAGCCGTCACCCCCCAGTAAATGTATTGTTGATACTTTTCTCTCTTCATATTGTCTCCTTTTTGCCTGGTTTGCTTTATGCAGCCATGTGCCAAAGCGTGTTTGGGAATTACTCCCTTTGTTACAATTCTTCCCACTTTCCCTAATAGATTACCACAAAACGGCAAAAAGATAAAGCAGCGATTTCTCGCTGCTTTTCTCTTTCGTAATCCCGGAAATGCCGGTCTTACTTATTGACTCCTAGCCGCTGCTAGGTGGGCAACCTCACGCAGGCTTCTGCCTTCCACTCGACGGAGGCCTGGCATCCACCTGCAAATATTGGAATCCCTAAGTCACAGATGTAGGTTCAAAATTGGTAAGGTTGTCGTACATCCCAGGAATTACTTTTTATTTCTGATAGGATGATTATACAACAGACGGCCAACTATTTCAAGTTCCTTTTCCTTCCAAGATAAAATTTTGTTGGCCCCCTGCTACCGGCCAACCGGCAATGAAAGGTTTCTTCCGGTTGCCCTTTTTTTGTTTCTATGGTAAACTTCTGAAAAACGGGAAAGGATGGGGATCCTATGGATAAGGCCAGGGAGGCAGGCTATAACATCTTGGGGGAAGGCGCTTTGGACTGTTGCCGGCTTTGCCCCCACAGCTGTGGCGTCAACCGGAAAGACGCTTCCGGATTCTGCGGCTGCGGAGTTTCCGTCCGGGCTGCCAAGGCCCAGCTCCACCATTGGGAGGAGCCATGTATCAGCGGGCGCCTTGGCAGCGGGGCCGTATTTTTCAGCGGCTGTACCCTGCGCTGCTGCTACTGCC
>Ga0224746_10176_pt1 | contig 12965 bp, 12 predicted proteins | sample LIM_F_Water_Bulk_FD_183000 | JGI IMG/M metagenome (GOLD analysis project Ga0224746, IMG submission 183000) | Enriched cells from gastrointestinal tract of the lab mouse from Pacific Northwest National Laboratory (PNNL), Richland, Washington... | ecosystem: Host-associated > Mammals > Digestive... | reverse complement strand
TACAAGGACGGGAAAACGTGGTCTATCCCGTATGAAACCAAAAGCGGAACCAAACGCATGAAACCTGTTAAAATTGCAGACTGCAAAAAGGGTTTCCTGACCGATACGATATTCCAGCGGCAGAAATACAATTGGAAAACTACGATTCGGCAGAGGCTCAATGCCCATGTCTGTGAGCTGTGCGGTTCTAAGACTGCGCAGTTATACGAGGTTCACGTGGTCCGCAATCTGAATGAACTCGGAAATTCTCAGTGGGAAACCGTAATGAAATCGAAACGGCGGAAAACGCTCGTAGTCTGTAGCGAGTGCCACGGGAGGATTCATGAACACTAACGATATGTCAATGATTGATGGGGAGCCGGATACTTCGAGAGGGGTACGTCCGGTTCCGGGGGAGGGTGTAGGAAACCTGCCGCCTGGGGGCGGTAAGGCGCCTTTGCCCTACCCAACGATTTGCTCCAGTCCCACACCGCCCGGACCATGCTGGCCAACAGCGAGTTCCTGGTGATGCTGAACCAGGCAGCCACTGACCGGGCGGAGCTGGCGCGGCTGCTGAACATTTCAGATAACCAATTGAGCTACATCACAAACGTGGACTTCGGCAGGGGTCTCGTCAAATGCGGCAGCGCTATTGTGCCCTTTATGGACAATTTCCCGAAGAACCGGCTCTACCGCTTGATGTCCACCAAATTATCGGAGCAGGGAACATCGTGAGAATATCAGGGAGAGGGCCGTGTATGCGGCCCTACTCGACCTAGCAGGAGGTGATGAATTATCGCAAAAATAAAAGAGAATCACACCATAAAGGGCGAATTAAAGGAGAAAGCCAAGTCCGCGCCGAAAGAGCTTATCCACCGTGGATTGGGCGATGGTACCGAGCGTCTGCGGGGCCAGCTTCGAGAGGCCGCCCAGCGGGGACAGGCCAGCGACTACGGCGGCGACCAGATTGAGGATACCGCTGCCGGTGGAGCAAACCGGGCCGTATACGGCATGGAGATTCTGCTGAAAAAGAAAAGGGCTGCCAAGGGATGGATGCCCGAAGAGAAAACATATCATGAGATAGACCTGCCCATGCAGGGGCCTGCGGCAGAGCCGTCCTTGGAGGCTCCGGCAAGGCCACCCTCGCTCCATGAACCGCCCCCACGGGAGCAGCCCCAGATTAAGACGAGAGAAGCTGTTTTCGCCATAGAGGATGGCACTGGTACTGTGCCGTCTGAAAGCAGCAGGGCAAGGCTGTCCCCTGGGGAGCAGATGAGGGAGACACGAATCAAAACGAGGGAATCCGCCGTCCATGACCTCCACTTGGACGGGCCGCCAGCGCGGCAGACGCTCCAGGAGCTGCCGCAAATCAGAACGATGGCACAGGCCAAACCAGGACTTCCACAAATTGGCTCACAAGACACTATTGCCAGCGCTTCCACGGCTCAAAGGGCAGCTGCAGTCTCAACTGGCATGGAAATGCCGCCGGAACGGCTTGCAATCAAAACCAAAAATACTTATATCCAGAGACAGGCTGCGATGGACTCAACACAGCCATCCCAAACGTTTTCCCAAGGCCAGCAGAAGTTTATGCGGGAGCGTAGCCGGAATGCTGCCATAAAGCGCAATGAGGTCCAGCGCACTGGCTGCAGCCCTCATGCACAAGGTAAGGCTCCGCCTCGACGTGGGTATGTTGGCGGTCAAACCAAGCACGCACCAGCTCAAGCTGTGCGTGGAGCGGCACGCTCGGGCGATCCTGCTTTCCGGCCTGTGCGGGATGGTGGCCAGACCGCCGTCAAAACGGCACGTTCCGGAAAAAAGACCGTGGAACGTACTGCCAAGCAGACCATCAAAACCGTAGAGCGATCCTCCAGGCAAGCCATCAAGACCACCCAGAGAACGGCGAAAACGGTACAGCACACAGTCAAGACCGCTCAGATATCCGCCCAGGCTGCTGTAAAGGCCACACAGCGGGCCATACAGGCCGCACGTGCCACGGCAAAGGCGGTAGCGATTACCGCCAAAGTTGCCGCCAAAGTCACCGTGGCGGCGATAAAAGCGGCCATTGCGGCCATCCAGGCCCTGATTGCCGCCATTGGCGCCGGAGGCTGGGTCGTGCTTGTAATTGTTTTGTTGATCTGCATCGTGGGCCTGCTGATTGCCTCACCTTATGGCATTTTCTTCTCAGACAGCGGCTCCCCAGATGCGGTCTCTCCGCCAGAAGCTATCGCTCAGATTAACCGTGAGTATTCGGACACATTGTCCTTACTTCAAGCTGGAGGAACCTATGACAGGGTGGAGATCCAGGGACGCCCTCCATCCTGGGCGGATGTGTTTGCTGTGTTTGCAGTTAAGACTGCTGGAGGAACAGATGGAGCATCTGTGGCAGTTTTGAACCCAGATACAGTCGAAAAACTGCGGATGGTATTTTGGGATATGACAAAGATCACCACGGAAGAAACAGATATAGAGCATCCTGCCGAGGGAGACACGCCCGCCTGGATGGAGAGGGTACTGACCATTACGGTCACGCCCCGGACGCCGGACGATATGCGGGTGTTTTATCTGTTCACAGATCAGCAGAACGCCACCCTGGACGAGCTGCTGGCAGAGGAAATCCGAGTTATGTGGAATGGTCTCCTTTATGGCTCCAGCGGCGAAATTGTGGCTGTGGCACTGTCCCAGGTGGGCAACGTGGGCGGACAGCCTTATTGGAGCTGGTATGGCTTCAACAGCCGGGTGGAATGGTGTGCCTGCTTTGTAAGTTGGTGTGCTGACCAGTGCGGATACATTGATGCTGGGGTGATCCCCAAGTTTTCAAGCTGTACAATAGGTTCCAACTGGTTCAAAGCTCGGGGCCAGTGGCAGGACGGCAGCTATGAACCGCGTCCTGGCGACCTGATTTTCTTTGACTGGGATAATAGAGGCTCATCTGGGCCGCAGGACGATGTGCCTGACCATGTGGGCATTGTGGAACGGGTAGAGAATGGGGTGGTCTATACTGTAGAGGGAAATTCCGGTGACAGATGCCGCCAGAATGATTACAGTGTCGGCCATTACGAGATCTGGGGGTATGCAACCCCTGTTTATAACTAAATCAAAAGGCTGGGAGACAGGATGTCCTGTTTCCCGGCCTGAAATTTTATGAATTTGGAGTGAATATACAATGGCAGTTTTTCGTGTGGAGCGCACCCAGAATTACACCGTCATGAGCAACTATCACCTGCGGGACAAGACCATCTCCTTCAAGGCAAAGGGTTTGCTGTCCCTGATGCTCAGTCTCCCGGAAGATTGGGATTATACCTTAGCTGGCCTCGCCCGGATCAGCCTGGAGGGCAAGGACGCCATCCGTGCTGCCGTGGTGGAACTGGAGAAAGCCGGGTATGTCCAGCGCCATCAGACCACCGACAAGGCCGGGAAATTCGGCAGCAACGAATACATCATCCGGGAGTACCCTGCTTCTCACGAACCGCCCCCAGAAGGGCCGTCTTCGGCTTCTCCGTTGTCGGGAAATCCGATGACGGAGGAACCGTCCACGGCCTCCACGCAGACGGAAAAGGCCACGCAAATAATAAAAGACCTACAAACAAAAGAAAACAAAATACTGTCTTCACAAAGTACGGATTCTTTTCCTTTCCCTTCCGCCCCTTCCATGACGCCTGCGGCGGCACAGCCGCCTGAATCGAAGGGAAGGAAGCGGAGCAGGGACAGCGGGATGAGCCAAAACGAGATGGATGCCTATAGGGAACTGATCCAGGAGAATATCTGCTACGATAATTTTGTGCGGGATCATCCGTATGACGCAGGCCAGCTGGACGAGATGGTGGAGCTGATGGTGGAGGCGGTCTGCTCCAAAAAGGAAAATATCCGGGTGGCGGGGAACGACTTCCCCCAGGTGGTAGTGAAGTCCCGGCTGCTAAAACTGAATCGGGAGCATATCCGCTTCGTGTTTGACTGCCTCCGGGAGAACACCACCCAGATACGGAACATGAAGCAGTACCTGCTGACTGTGCTGTTCAACGCCACGGCCACGATTGAGAACCACTATGCCGCCCAGGTCAACCATGATCTCTATGGCGGAGAGAGGGCGGCATAAGTAGCTACAGCATCACTTATCTTCCGCCCTCAAACCACTACGAAAGATCTCCTGCGGCAACAGGGCCTTGCTTGATTTCCTACCATTCTTCTGTATCCCCAAATTAGATAATGTTACTCTCGATAGTTTTCTATGATTGCTTCCAATGACTCAATTTGCTTTTGGGTCAGTCCTGTTACATCCAAAAAGCAATCCTTTTGTTTGCTGACTCCGAGCAAATAGTCGGTGGTTACACCAAGAGACCGAGATAAAGCAATCAACCTTGGAAGGGAAGGAAGCCTGTCTCCTGTCTCATATAACGCAACTGTGGAACTTGTTACACCAATTCTTTTCGCCAATTGTGCCTGGGAAAGATTTCGCTCATTTCGCAAGTTGCGCAATTTGTTTCCCATTTGTGTCATTTTTCTGTTCCTCATTTCCATGTCATAGCCAACATTTCACCTATTCATCCTCAGACTCCTCTTCAAAAGATTATCTGATGATATTCCATATTCATCGATCCGATTCCATAACCATGTTAAAAAAATTTGTCGCGCTTACTCGTTTCCAAAGTAAGTACGACAAACTTCATATATTTTAGCTGGTATGTAACTATTTTCCTCAAGACTTCCTACTGCCTTTTAAGCAATAACTTTCCCTGATCCAATAAAAGTTCCTTTTGGGATTGTCCTAATGCCCTAAATATTAGGAGAAGTTCATTTTCTATAGCATCATCTGCTTTCTCATTTTCAACACCAAGCAAAAAATCTGTGGAGACATGAAAAAAAGATGCAATTCTTTTTAGGGTTTCATAATCAGGCTCCCGGAGACCGCGCACATAGTTACCAGCAGTTGACGGAGCAATATCAATCCCATTTGCAAAGTCTTTCTGCGCTATGCCTCTATCGTGAAGGAGTTCCTTTAACCGAGATGCAAAATCCAAAGCAATTCCTCCCTATAGCAGATGCCTTAATAATAAATGAAGAATTGCAAAAAATCGACCAAAAACAACAAAACGAATTTTATAGAAACGATTTGAATTGATTTGAAAACATTTCAGAACACACAGGAAGTATTTTATGAGTCACTATTCTTTAATAGTAGTTTTCCCTGTTCAAGAAAAAACCTACGATGCTTCTTATCCAAAGAGCGAAACACAAGTACAAGCTCATTCAGTTCAGCATTTTCCACCTCTTCATACTCAATACCTAGTAGAAAATCTGTGGAGACATGAAAAAACCGTGCAATTCTTTTGAGCAATTCATAATCTGGTTCTCTCAGCCCATTTACATAGTTCCCGGCTGTTGATGGTGCAATCCCCATCTCTCTTGCGAAATCTTTCTGAGAAATATTTCTTTCATGTAATAATTCTCGAAGCCGTGAACCAAAGTCCATCCTTGTTCCCTCCATCTATAGTTATGCTAATCATAAATGATGAGAAATAAAATTTCGACCAAAATACACAAAATGAATTGACAAGCCACGAATCGAATGGTATACTTTGCAATACGGAACGAAGCTAAAAGATTCAAAATGAATTTTTACTCGTCCGTGTGTATCTGTAAGACTACAGAACCAATTCAAAGAGTACTGAGAAGGAGGACTTGAAAACATGAAGATTACACAGGTTGACATCATGACTCCGCACATTGAAGAGCGGCCTATGTGGCGTCCTATCCTCTGCCGCATTTATACCGATGAAGGTATCTATGGCGATGGTGAGGCCGCCCTAGCCTATGGCATTGCTTCTCCCGCAGCCGCTGGCATGATTCGGGATCTGGCGACATTGATTATCGGCATGGACCCGCTGGACAGCGAGGTCATCTGGGACAAGCTCTACAAGGCCACCTTCTGGGGGCAGAATGGTGGTCCGGTTGTCTTTGCAGGCATCTCCGCCCTGGACATCGCCCTGTGGGACATCAAGGGCAAGGCATTCAACGTGCCCATTTACAAGCTGCTGGGCGGCAAGCGCCGGGACAATCTGCGTACCTACGCCAGCCAGCTCCAGTTTGGGTGGAGCGACCATCCCGAAATCATGACCACTCTGGACGATTACCGTGAGGTATCCAAGAAAGCTGTGGCTGAGGGCTATGATGCCATCAAGATCGACTTCTTCACCTATGCGCCAGAGGATGGATATATCTATACCGCTGAAGATTGCACGCGCCTGCTGACGCCGAAGATTGTGGAGGTTGTCGAGTCTCGTGTAGCCGCCGTTCGTGAAGCTGTTGGCCCTGGTATAGATATCATCATGGAAAACCATTCCCGTCCCGATGCCCAGTCTGCCATACAGCTGGGACGGGCGGTCCAGAAGTACAATATCTTCTACTTTGAAGAGCCCAACACGCCTACACCGAAAACTGCCAAATTCATCTGCGACAAGCTGGAGATGCCGGTTGCCCACGGTGAGCGTGTCTACTCCCGCTGGCAGTACGCTCCCTATTTTGAGGACCAGTCCATCCAAGTTATCCAGCCTGACCTTGGCAACTGCGGCGGCATCACCGAGGGCAAGAAAATCTGCGACATGGCCTATGTGTACGATATCTCCGTACAGGCTCACGTCTGTGCCAGCCCCCTGTCCACCGCCGCTGCACTCCACCTGGAGGCCGTTATCCCCAATTTTGTTATTCATGAACACCATACCAACAACCTCAAGCAGTATAACAAGGACCTCTGCACTGTGGATTTCCAGCCGGTGGATGGTAAGTTCAAGGTTCCCGAAGGACCGGGCCTCGGCTGTGAGTTTACCGATAAGGTTCTCAAGACAGAGAATAAAGTCGTTGTGAAGTAAGTGCTTTATCGCATGGCAATCCTGGCTCTTAACTTCTGGAGAGACATAACCTCTCCAGAAAACAAAAGATTTTGGAGGGAAGCATATGGCAATCAAACTCGTTCGTGAGCCGGAGCCCGGTCCGGGCACGTTAGGCAAGCCGGAGCTCTACGCACTGGCAATCGGTCAGGTCATCGGCGCCGGTGTGATTACGTTGGTGGTTCCTGCCATCAAAATGACGGGTTACTCCGCATGGCTGGCCTATTTTGTCGCAATCATTATGGGCTTCTTTATGATCCTGCCAACCGTGTTTGTCTCGTCCACGGTCCGTTTAGGCGGCGGTAACTATTCCATGCTGGCGGGTCTGGCGGGGCCTAATGTTGCCGGTATCTATGCATTTATGTATTTGACACAATGCCTGTCCCTGTCTCTGTTCGGCTCGTCTGCCGCCGCATACTTAGGAGATATTATCCCGGTACTTAGCAGCCCAGTTGCCAGGATTGTGATCGGCGCAGGATTATTAACCTTTTTCTATATAGTGAACCTGATGGGCATTGACATCATGGCTTCTGCTCAGAAGCTAATGACATGGCTGCTGATTGCCGCCCTGCTGCTCTTTGCAGTTGTCGGCATCTTCAAAATGCGGCTCCCCATCTTTGACTTCTCTGATCCCAATTTCCTGACTCAGGGCTGGGGCATCAACATTACCAACGGCCAGATTAGCGGTGGATTCCTTGGCGCAACCTTGCTGTTTGTATATTCCACACAGGGCTACTACATGACCACCGCTTATGGAGGTTCCTCAAAGAACGCAAAGCGGGATATCCCCTTTGTCCTCCTGCTGTGTGTTCCGACTCTGTGCGTTCTCTATGTTGGTGTGGCAATGGCTGGCGTCGGTTCCACAACACTGGAAGAATACGGCGCCTCCACAACACTGGTTGTGGCTGCCCGTAATCTCTTCCCCACCGTGCTCTTCTATTTCTTCATCATAGGCGGTCCCATCATGGCCCTGCTGTCCACACTGAACTCTAGCTTCGCTTATAATTCTATCACGATTGGCACAGCCTGCGATGACGGATGGCTGCCCAAAATTTTCGGAAAGAAAAACGCCAAAGGCGGGCGCATCTGGATTCTCACTTTCATGTACATTGTGGGTATGATTCCAATTCTCTTTGGCCTGTCCATCACAACCATAACAAACATGGTGCAGTTGATCGGCGCCTGCTATGCTTTTCTGAACTTCAAGGCATATATCAGTATGCCGAAGCTATACCCAGATGCCTGGGCAAAATCACGCTACCACATTCCCAACGGAGTTTACTATTTCCTATGCTGTGTTTCCCTGTCTGGCTTTATGGTAACGCTTTGGAAGTCTTGCCTGTCCATGAGCCCAGGTCTGGTGGCAACAAACATCATTGCTATTGTGGTCCTTGCGATTGCTGGTTTTATCCGTGGGAAAAAGGGCGATGTTGAAATTCACACCTCCATCTGGTGCGGAGACACCGAAGGAGATGAAAAGGCCGCCACAATGATGGCTGCCTCCATGGAAAAGCGCTGACGTTTCTGTCATGCGGTATAGACAGGAACACATCCTACTTTAATAGGGAGAATGCTATGAAAATTACGAAAGTAGAAATCTTTGAAGTTCAAACCCGACGCCCTGCATGGCGTCCTATCCTTTGCCGTATCTATACGGATGCGGGAATTTACGGTGATGGCGAAGCTGCCCTGGCCTATGGTATCGCCGCTCCAGCCGCCGCTGGAATGATTCGGGATCTGGCAGGACTAATTATTGGTATGGACCCATTGGACAATGAGGTTATCTGGGACAAGCTCTACAAAGCAACCTTCTGGGGACAGAACGGCGGTCCCGTCGTATTCTCCGGCATTTCAGCACTAGATATTGCTTTGTGGGATATCAAAGGCAAAGTGTTCAATGTGCCTATTTACAAACTGCTGGGCGGCAAGCGCCGGGACAACCTGCGCACCTATGCCTCGCAGCTGCAATTCGGCTGGGGAGATGTTTGCCGGAATAGTGTCGAATTGAGTGCGCCTCATGACGCCTACAGGCTATCGGACTATGTGGAAAACGCAAAAAAGGCTGTAGCCGAGGGCTACGACTGCATCAAAATTGATTTTTTCACATTCTGTCCTGTGGATGGGCACCGTCTGAACGACGAGGATCGAACGCGGTTATTGCCCCCCGCGAAGGTTCAAATGGTGGAAGAGCGAGTAGCAGCGGTCCGGGAAGCTGTAGGGCCCAATGTGGACATCATTATGGAAAATCACTCGTATCCTGACGCACAGGGAGCCGTACAGCTGGGCCGAGCTGTCCAGAAATACAATATATTCTATTTTGAAGAGCCCAACACTCCGACACCAAAAACTGCCAGATTCATTTGCGACAGACTGAAGATGCCCATTGCTCATGGCGAACGCATCTACTCCCGCTGGCAATACGCCCCTTACTTTGAGGACCAGTCCATCCAGGTCATCCAGCCTGACCTGGGCAACTGCGGTGGCATCACTGAGGGCAAGAAAATCTGCGACATGGCCTATGTGTATGACATCTCTGTACAGGCTCATGTCTGCGCTAGTCCTTTGTCCACTGCTGCTGCGCTCCACCTGGAGTCTGTCATCCCCAACTTTGTAATCCATGAGCATCACGTCTTCAACCTGCACGATTACAACCGGGAGCTCTGCACAGTGGATCTCCAACCTGTAAACGGCAGATTCAAAGTCCCCGAAGGGCCGGGTCTGGGCGCTGAAATCAGCCCTTGGGCTATGGAACACGCGGTCAAATACACGGTAGAGTAGTCACGGTTCTTTCACCCATAGTCAGGCGGCCACCGGAGCTTGCGTCCGCTTATTAGCAGCGCATTCTCCGGTAGGTTCCCTGACTCAATGCCGCTTAGTTCTCATTGAAAGAAGGGTATCGGACATGAAAATTACAAAGATCGAGGTATTCCGCCTCCCCACCGCAAACAGTAAACAGAATAGCCCTATTGGGTGCCGGATTCACACCGACGCAGATATCTGTGGCGACGGTGAGACTGGCATGGCCTATGGCGTGGGCGGCTCCGCTGCCTTCGGTATGGTTTGTGATTTGGCGGAGCTGATAGTGGGAATGGACCCGCTTCAAACAGAGCTGATCTGGGAAACGATGTACAAAAAGACCTTCTGGGGACAGAACGGTGGTCCTGTTGTCTTCTCTGGTATTGCCGCTATTGATGTGGCCCTGTGGGATATCAAAGGAAAGTATTTTGATGCTCCCGTCTACCAGCTCCTGGGCGGCAAGGTCCGGAACAAGCTGCGCACGTATGCCAGTCAGCTTCAGTTCGGCTGGGGACAGGTCGGTGTCAGTGAACACCTGTGGGCTGTAACCCCAGAGGACTATGCCCACAATGTGAAACTAGCTTTGAAGGAAGGATTTGACGCCATCAAGATTGACTTCTTTGACCGGGACGAGGAAGGAAAACCACTTTCCTTCCTGGACACCACTGGATTGCTCACACCCAAGCAGCTCAAGATGGTGGAGTCCCGCATGAGGGCTGCGCGGGAGGCTGCTGGGGACGATGTGGATATCATTATGGAGAACCACTCCTATCCCGACGCTCTGGGCGCAGTCCAGCTGGCCCAGCTGGCAGAGAAGTACCACATCATGGCCTTTGAAGAACCCAACACACCTACCACGCAGACAGTGGAATACATCGCCAAGTATACCCGTGTTCCCATTGCTAACGGTGAGCGGCTGTTCTCCCGCTGGCAATACGCGGAATACTTTAAGAAGAATTTACTCCAGCTGGCCCAGCCAGACATTGGAAACTGTGGCGGCATCAGCGAAGTGAAGAAAATCTGCGATATGGCTCATGCGTTTGATGTCGGTATCCAGGTTCATGTGGCGGGCAGCCCGTTGGCAACAAACGCCGCACTTCATGTGGAGTGTGCCATTCCCAACTTTATCATCCACGAGCATCATACCTGTAACCGGATGGATACCTGCCTTGGACTGACAAAATATAACCTTCAACCCGAAAACGGCTTTTTCTCTATCCCAGAGGAACCGGGTATCGGCAACGAGTTCCTGCAGGAGGCCATTGAAAAGGCCACGCTTTACAAGGTGATTGAGTGTTGAGCGATTGTCCGTATTGTTTTCCCCGCAGGTGTAAGACCTGTATATTACATAAAGGAGGAACTATTTCATGAAAATCACGAGTGTTGAGTGCTACTATGGTGAAAAGAGCCGGGGTCTGGGCGGTTTCGTCACTGTCAAAGTGAACACCGACGAAGGTATCAGCGGATTCGGTGAAGCCGGTCTGGCTTACGGCAACTGCTCCGAGGCCGCTTTTGGCCAGTGCCAGGACTTCGCAAAGCTGGTTCTGGGTATGGACCCATTCAATACAGAGGAAATCTGGGAGCACCTGCACCGCCACACCTTCTGGGGGATGGGCGGCGGCGTGGTCGTCACCTCCGCTATGGCGGCGATTGACACTGCCTGCTGGGACATCAAAGGCAAGGCCCTGAATGTCCCCGTCTATAAGCTGATCGGCGGCAAGACGAACAAGAAGCTCCGGGCCTATGCCAGCCAGCTCCAGTTTGGCTGGCGGACACTGATTGAGAAGAACGACGCACTGACCTTGTTGTATGAGCCGGAGGACTATTACAAGGTGGTCAAGGACGCCGTGGCCGAGGGTTATGACTCCGTAAAAATCGACCCCGTCTTTGCTCCGACGGTGGAGATCCCCATGCCGGATGTATTTGCTACCCAGGGCAACCAGATTCGCGGAGCTTACCGCGAGCATGATTTGAAGCGTTCTGTAGAGCGCATTGCAGCTGCCCGTGAGGCAGGCGGGGACGATTTGGACATCATTGTCGAAATCCATTCCCTGCTGGACGCCAACACCGCCGCTATCCTGGGCAAGGCATTGGAGCCCTATCGTATCATGTATTATGAAGAGCCCACCATGCCCTGCAACCCCGATGTATACAAGCACATCAAGAGCCGCTGTTCTCTGCCTCTGGCCACTGGCGAACGGAGCTACACCCGCTGGGGGTTCCGCCAGTTCTTTGAGGACCGTACCTTGGATATCATCCAGCCCGACCTTTGCAACACCGGCGGAATTACCGAAACCAAAAAGATCTGCGACATGGCCCAGGTTTATGACATTGGCGTCCAGATCCATGTCTGCGGCGGCCCTATCGCCACAGCAGCAGCGCTTCAGGTCGAGGCAGCTATCCCCAACTTTACCATTCATGAAGAGCACAACGCCAATCTGCTGAAGGTCTTTAAGGACTCTGGCACGCAGTATTACGCCCCGGTCAGCGGTTTCTATGACATTCCTGAGCTCCCTGGTATCGGCCAGGAAATGAGCCAGTGGGCTATGGACAATGCTCGTAAGGTCGTAATTGAATAATCTCCCCCCTCTTTTGGAAAGCAGGTCCTTCCGCTCTTGCGCCGGGAGGGCCTGCTCTCCTGTATCGTTCGCCACATTCTTAGACGGGAAGGAAAAATCGTGTCATGGACCTTCTAAAACTGGTTGCCGTGTTCTGCATCATCATTTTGGTAATGTGGATGAAAAAGCCGCTGTTAATCGCAGTTCTGGCCGCAACACTCGGCACTATAATCCTCTACAGCCTCCCTCCAGAAACTACCTATGCCGCCGTCATAAAAGGTGCCACCAGTTGGACTACCATAGAGGCCCTTCTGGTTTTCTATTCCATCACTTATCTCCAACGAATGCTGGAGAAGCGGAAAAACCTGAGTAACTGCCAAGTGGCGCTCAATGGCATATTTAATAACCGGAGGATCAATGCCTCCGCAGCCCCATTTCTGCTGGGATGTCTGCCCGCAGCCAGTACGGTACTGATTTGCGGTCCCATTGTTCGGGACAGTGTAGGCGATTATCTCACCACACCGGAAAAGGCGGCGGTCACCTCTTACTTCCGCCATATTTCTGAGAGCTTTCTCCCTACATATACAACCATTTTTATCGCTGTGGGCCTGACCAATGGGGCTGTGACCGTCAGCAGCTTCGTCCTGGCTATGCTGCCCATGGTGGGAGCCCTATTCCTGACAGGGTTCCTAGTTTATCTCCGCAAGGTTCCCAAGGATACCGGAATGATTCCAGAAAACCCAAAGTC
>Ga0224746_10174_pt1 | contig 12985 bp, 9 predicted proteins | sample LIM_F_Water_Bulk_FD_183000 | JGI IMG/M metagenome (GOLD analysis project Ga0224746, IMG submission 183000) | Enriched cells from gastrointestinal tract of the lab mouse from Pacific Northwest National Laboratory (PNNL), Richland, Washington... | ecosystem: Host-associated > Mammals > Digestive... | reverse complement strand
CCTTCTTAAGCGATCGATTTACCGTCTGCAAACCCGTTGACAACGTAGCTTTCTTCCAGTGGAATGCAGATCTGATTGCAGATGCCTGTGCAAAATATATGACGGAGGACTGTATCAGAACCGGTATCAACTTAAGCTATACCGCAGAGGAGTCCGAAGAGCTCTCCAACCTCACTGCAACCGTATTTGACGCGGAGATTGCCTCCATCGTATCCTTTGTAACCGGGAATACCGAGCTTACCCCTGATACCTGGAAGGCTTTCCAGGATGAAATGAACTCCATGGGATTATCCAGAATTGAAGAGATCCAGGTAGAAGCGTACAAGAACACCTACGGCGAATAATTTTTAATCCCTGCCCTAGCCGCTGCCCTGTCTATTTGGGGCAGCGGTAATTATAAATACCAGTTACCTTTTTTATCCTATAAAAAACGGAAAATGCACCGTCAGCATGGAAAGGAGACAATATGTCTATAAGAAAAAAGAAACAGGCAGCCTTGGCGGTAAGTGAAAGAAAAAGCCTCCCTCAGCGCTTTATCCGGGATATTCGGAAAAACTGGATCCTGTATCTGCTGATGCTTCCCGGATTTTTAAGCCTGATCCTGTTTAAGATCGGCCCCGTAGGAGGAATGGTGATTGCCTTTGAAAAATTCAGCGCTTTCCAGGGAGTGTTCGGAAGCAAGTGGGTGTGGTTTGACAACTTCAAAAGAATTTTTCAGGATCCCTATATTCCAAAGGTGGTGATCAACACCATCATTCTGGCGGTGCTGTCCGTTGTTGTGGTATTTCCAATCCCGATTATTTTTTCCCTGTTCTTAAACGAGATCAGGCAGAAATGGGTCAGAAGCGCCGTACAGTCCTTAAGCTTCCTGCCCTACTTTATATCGGCTGCTGTTATGGTCAGTATTCTTTCCACCATACTTTCCCCCAGCTCCGGCATCGTCAACAGTATCATCCGGGCCTTCGGGGGCGAAAGTATCAACTTCATGGCCAAGCCGGGATGGTTCCGGCCCCTGTATGTTATTCTGGAAATATGGCAGTCCTTCGGTTATTCGGCCATCATCTACATTGCCGCAATGATGAACATCGATCCGTCCCTGTACGAAGCGGCCGAGGCGGACGGAGCCAATAGATGGGACAAAATGTTCCACATCACACTGCCCTCCATTTCCACCTCTATCATTGTAATGCTGATCATAAGCGTTGGTAATATTTTCACCGTAAATCTTGACAGAATCCTGCTGATGTACAATCCCAGCGTATACGATACTGCGGATGTAATCCAGACCTATGTATACCGGATTGCCTTTGAATCCAAAGGCTTTCCCGATTACAGCTACGGCACTGCGGTTAATATTCTGAAATCCGTCATTGCGTTTGTTCTGGTCACCGCAGTCAACAAGCTGGCAGATAAATTTGCTGAGACAAGACTGTTTTAAGAAAGGAGACGCAGCCTGTGAAAATGAAAAAATTTCAGAAAAAAATTCAAACCTTTGATATTGTAAACAATACCGTTCTGCTGCTCGTAGCCCTGATCTGCGTTTATCCCTTTCTCTATGTGTTTTTTGTGGCAACCAGCAACGGAACCTATCTGCAGCGGGGAGAGGTCTCCTTTCTTCCCAAAGGCTTTCATCTGGAGGCCTTTAAGTATATCCTCGGAAGCAGCAAATTCAATGTCTGGACGGGACTTCGGAATTCCTTTCTCTATACGATCGTGGGAACCATTGTTTCCATTGCCGTTACTTACGTGACAGCCTATGTCTTTTCACGGGAAAGGATCAAATGCAGATTTTTTCTGATGGGGGCTTTTATCGTAACCTGGGTCTTTGACGCCGGCATCATTCCGCAGTATATTATTTATAACAAGCTGGGTTTTATCGATAATCCCTGGGTTATGATCATACCGGGAGCCATCAATACCCAGTTCCTGATCATCACCAAAACCTTTATCGAAGGAATCCCCAGGGAGTTGGAGGAAGCGGCCTTTGTGGACGGGGCCAATGACTGGACCATCCTGACTAAGGTATTTCTTCCGCTGTCAAAAACCATACTGGCCACCATCGGAACCTTTTATGCGGTTTCCATCTGGAACCAGTATCTGATTCCTCAGATTTACTTAAAATCGGATCACCTGAAGGTCATACAGCAGGTACTCAAGGACGTCGTCATCACAGACGCCGGAGCCAGCACCGCCTTTAAAAATGTGATTATAAACGACGTAACCCTGAATCAGCAAAATCTGAAATCAGCAGCCATTTTTATCGCCATGCTTCCCATCGTGCTGGTCTACCCCTTTGTACAGAAGTACTTTAAAAAGGGTATCATGATCGGAGCCGTAAAAGGATAATCCATGAAAGGAGCAGAACAACTTATGAGAGAATACATCGAATTAAACACCCTGCAGGAGGACGGCAGACTCTGTCACAATAACCTGCTTGGCACCGTGGAAGCCCTGATTCCCAACCGGTTTGCCAGCGTCCATGCCGCAGATCTACTGGAGCTGCCGGATGGCGATCTGCTTGCCTGCTGGTTTGCGGGAAGCGACGAGGGGAATGCGGATATTTCCATTGTGGTTTCCAGGCTGAAAGCCGGAGAGAGCACGTGGAGCGCAGGCGTGGTTGTCTCCGACGATCCCACCCGCTCGGAGCAGAATCCCTCCCTGTTTCTTACTCCCCAGGGAGAAATCTGGCTGATGTACACTGCCCAGGTTTCCCGTGCGCCGGAGCACAACCCTCATTTTAACCTGCAGTATACGGCGGAAATCCGGCGGAAAATCTCCAAGGACAACGGCTATACCTGGGGGCCTACGCAGACCATATTTTCCCGCCCCGGTTCCTTCTGCCGCCAGAAAATCCAGGTTTTGTCAAACGGAAGATGGGTCTTTGGCAACTGGATCTGCTTTCCGGACGAGACCAGATGCGGGAGCGATATTACCGTTGTGCAGATCTCTGACGATCAGGGCAAAACCTGGAGAGAAGTGGAAATCCCCCACAGCGCAGGCCGGGTTCACGCCAATCTCATCGAGACCGAACCGGGAGAACTGACCGCCCTGTTCAGAAGCCGTTTCGCAGATAATATTTATATTTCCTACAGCCGGGATTATGGAGACAGTTGGACGGAGCCGATACGCACCTGCCTGCCCAACAATAACTCCTCTATTTCGGCCATCAAACTGCAAAGCGGGGCTCTTGCCCTGATTTACAATGCCCTGCGTTTTAACGACGATACTTCAAAGACGGTCTGGCCCCATCAGCGCTGTCCCGTCACCTTTGCCATCTCCGAGGACAACGGCAAAACCTGGCCCTATAAGCGGATCATCGAAATGGGCGAAGGCTTTGTGGGGGAATACAACGACATCAACAACAGAAGATATGAGTATCCCGTGATGATGCAGGGAGCAGACGGAAAAATCCATGCAGCCTATAGCTGGGGAGAGAGACGCTGTGTGAAATACGTCTGCGTGGACGAAGCATGGATCCGCGGCGAAAAGATGCTGCCGGGAGCGGAGGGAGACCCTTCCATGCCGTGCCAGCGGTAAAAATCAACGGCTGCCGGACATCTTTATGATAAAAAAACGAGCTTTCGCTCGTTTTTTTATCTGTTGTCCCCTTTCTTTATCATTCCGGCAATGGCAAGAAGCAGTCCAACATTTCCCACGTTATAGCCGCTGCTGGCATACCTTCCCATCCTCTCAGGGCTTACCAGCAAAACCAAAGGAAGCTTCTCCGGATCCGTGTACATCCTTCTCGCAAGGATCTCCGGAAGCGACTGGAAATCATCGTAATAAATCTGCGCGCCAAGAAGCTTTCTGACCTCTGCCAGCGTCGGGTTCGAAAGAGCCTCCTTTCCTGTAACCACCCAGACCATGCGCAGGCCGCTTTCCCTGATCTCCTGCCGCCTCTCCCTCAGCTCATTCAAAAAATGCTCCGTAGGCTCCGCTCCTTCCTCCAAAAAGGCCAGCAGCGTATTGCAGCTGCCAAACACCTCCTGATCGGTCACCTCATTTCCATCCTCATCTCGCAGTGAAAACTCCTCCAGCTCCAATTCCTCCATCATCTGAGAGAGCGCAGGCTCACGAAAATACAGCGGCAGAACAAACTCAGGCACTTTATCGCTGCCCGGCAGAAAATCCTCCCGGCGCACTGTTCTCTCGGCCTCAAGCTGGTTTCCGTCAGGAAGCCTGACCGTAGTGATCACCCGGTAACTCCCCCGAGGCAGAAACAATGTCAGCTTCCCGTTCTCAAATTCCCTTCCGCTCAAATCCAGGGTCTCAAACCCTTCGGAAAAATCCCCGTCTTTTCCTTCCGGCCGGGATTCTCTGACCAGTCTGCCAAGGGTCCAGGAGGCATAATATTCCGGCTGTCCCTGACTTGTGAGCACCAGACGTACCTGCTCCTGCTCCTGGCCGCCTGCTGCGGGAAAAAATCCGTTTCCCTTATAATACTCCGCTTCCCCGGTGGCCGGATGGAGCCTGGCAGGAATGCCAAGGGTGCGGCAGATCGCCACAAACAGTGTCTTTTTATCCAGCAAATTCCCCTGTCCGGTTCGCATCACCCCAACGGGAGTAGTTACTGTCTGGGAATAATGCCTGCCCTGCCACTCTTTTTCCGCACCGCCAATCTCTCTCTGAATCCACTCCCAAATCCTTTCCGGCTCCTTACAGAATATCCTTTGCTGTTCCTCAGACAGCATCTCCTCTAAAAAGGAACGGTAAGGAGTAATCTCTTCATATCCGATTCTTGGATTCCACACATAATGAAGAAACAGCTCCTCCGGATTTTCCGCCTTTGCCAGATACTCTCCGACAGAAAAACTCCGAACCCGACGCCCATAAATAAAGTGTTCTTCCAACAGCTCTGTCGGAATATCGCGATAGTCTTTTGGGGCCAGTACAGACAAAAACGCCAGCGCTTCCTTTTCCGGATACTTACTGATAAATTGATATATTTCGAAAAAATTCCCCCGGGCATACCTAAGCGTATCCCCGAGAACTCCGGCCTCTTCTTCAGATAAGATACGCAGAGGGCCGCATAACAACTCCTGTGTCAATTGTTCTGCCTGTATGTAATATTGCTCCAGTTTCCCGTTCCGCCGCCTGTCCGCATCCTGTTTTCGCACTCTGCCTCTTTCCAGCTCCTCTTTCGTTGGCTTTACCGGGTGCATGGGAAAATCCCGGGGCGCAATATAATCCGCACACTGCCATTTCTTTCTCTGACTTTCCAAATCCTGCTGCCGGAGCCCTTCGAAAAGGATCACCTCCACCGATTCCTCGGCACCGTTTTCCACCGTCAGCTCCTGCCTTTTGCTCCCCCTCGCCACATGAAGCCGGATGCTCCCCAGGCCCAGCAGGAGGCTGACCTTTCCCTCCGTGTCTGTATCAAGCCGGGCAATTTCCCTGTATTCCGCCATATTTAAAAGTGCAAAGGATACCTCTGCCCCCTGGACGGGTTTTCCCTCTTCGTCCCTGACCAGTACGGTCATTCGGCTTGCCCTGGCATATGAGCCTGTAAGATTCAGAAGAGATGCGGCTCCGTCCCTTTCCGTGATTTCCGGTCTCTCCTGATCTGTCCCAAAATAATCGGAGAATACCCGCGTATGAACCAGCATGGCTCTCGAGGAAGCATTGGTAAACCACCCCCGGTCAAGCACCTCCTCCGGCTCACAGGCTCCCAGAAAACGCCATCTGCCATCCACCCAGGCCTCCACCCAGGCATGATTGTCATCACAGTGAGCCCATCCCGGCGCATACACCTGCCGTGCCGCAATCCCCACACTGCGCAGCGCCGTTACCAGAAAGACCGACTCTTCCCCGCACCGCCCGCTTCCGCTTATAATCATTGCCTCCGGACTGATCGTCCGCCGGTCGGAGGCAGCATAGGAAGCCTCGCTGGCACACCAGTAATTGACCCTTTTTACAGCCTCCTCCAAAGAATCATCCCGAATCACGGACTCCAGCATTTCATAGAACCAGCCCCTGCAGTCTGCCAGGGCCTCACTGTTCACCCTGTGGCAGAGCACATAGTTCAAAAACATTTCCTCGGAAAGCTCTCTGGTCCACAGATATTTTTCCCTGAGAAAAAGTCCATGCTTCACATAATCGTAAAATAACTGCGGCTCATAGTCCGCCGCATCGGAAAGGGGCATCGTTCCATACAAAAACTCCATGAGAATCCTCTCGTCCCCCGCAAGCTTATCCACCACCCCGGAAATCTCCGAAGCCCTTGCACCAAGAAGAGGCAGCGTCTTTTCAAACTTATCAGCCGCATAACAAGCTAATTTTTCCGATAAAGTTCCCTTCATTTTTATCTCCATGCTCCTTTCAAAATCTGTGATTCTTCGTGCAGACACAACCGATTCCGGCACTATGATTTAAAGATAAAGCCCTCTTCCTCCTCTGTCAAGAGATAAAAATCCGCTGCCAACCAAGCTATTACAATTTCCCCTCATTTCAATACATTTTTATTCTTTCCTCTCATTTCCCGCTAATCTTTTAGGTAAAAGCTGCCGATAAAATTAATAGAAAAATGCAAATAAATCAAATCAAGCTAACCAAGGAGGGTATCATTATGAGCGTAAATGGAGTTACAGGAGCCGGCAGTACCTACAGCACATACTCTGCCACCCCGAAAAGCACGGACGCAAAGACAGAATCCAAGGGAAATACCACTGCCCAGTCTAACGGAGTAGTGTATGAGCCTTCAAAGGAAGATGCTACGGCTTCCACCAAAAAATATAAGCCTGACACCCAGATGATCGCGAAGCTGAAGGCAGATGCGGATGCCAGAACCTCCCAGATGAGAAGCCTTGTAGAAAAAATGATGACCAAGCAGGGCCAGACCTACGGTAAGGCAAATGACATCTGGAGCTTCTTAGCCAGCGGCAACTTCACCGTTGATCCTGCCACCAAACTGCAGGCCCAGGCCGACATTGCAGAGGACGGCTATTGGGGAGTATCCCAGACTTCTCAGAGAATTCTGGATTTTGCCACGGCTTTGACCGGCGGTGATCCCAGCAAAATTGACGAGATGCGCGAGGCCTTTGAAAAGGGCTACAAGCTTGCCGAGAAAAAGTGGGGCGGCAACCTTCCTGACATCTCCAGACAGACCTATGACGCTGTTTTAGACGGCTTCGACAAGATGGCCAGAGATGCAGGCATTGAAGGTTAATCTTTGAATGAAACTATAAGGCGCTTCGCTTTTGCGGGGCGTCTTTTATTTCATATGAAAATGACCGGCGAAGCCTGACCTCTGCTATTTATTACCTTTCAAATTTATTGTGTCATATGTCACATTCTATTCCGGTCCACTTTGTTAAAATATACAAAATACGAAAAAGGAGGAATCCAATGTCAGCCAAAACAATCTCTGTCAAATCCCCCAAAAACAGTAATGCCCTGTTTGAAACCGTCCCGGTTCCCAAGGCCTTTATGACCCTGGCGCTTCCGGTGGTCCTGTCCAAAATTGTCAGTCTCATCTACAATATGGCGGATACCTTTTTTATTGCCCGTACCCAAAATACTGACCTGGTAGCCGGTGTTTCGATCTGCGCCCCTGTTTTTTTGCTGATGATTTCCCTGGGCGATCTTTTCGGTTTGGGCGGAAGCAGCGTAATGAGCCGTCTTTTCGGACAGCATAAAGAAGAAGAGGGAAAGCGGGTCAGCGGATTTACCTTCTACAGCGCTCTTGCCACCGGAATCCTGGTTGCCGCTCTCATGCTGCTTTTACGAACCCCGATCCTGCATATGCTGGGAGCCGAAGCTCAGGTATTTCATTATGCCAGAGAGTATTACACCTGGATTGTGCTGGGAGCGCCTTTTATCATTTTAACCCTGATCCCCGCCAATCAACTACGCACAGAAGGGCTTGCCAATATTGCCATGATCGGCAGCATAGCGGGAAGCATCGTGAATATCATCCTTGATCCGATTTTCATCTTCGGGCTGGATATGGGCGCTGCAGGCGCCGCCATTGCCACCGTCCTGGGCAATATCGCTACCGATATTATATATGCTGTCTGTATCAGCAAAAAAAGCCAAAAACTCACCATCGATCCCCGGATGGCCAGGATCGATCTTGCTACGGCAGGCGCCGTTCTGGCGATCGGACTGCCCTCCAGCATCAATAATCTGATGAACAGCTTTGGGACGGCTCTTCTCAACCGGAGCCTGATCGGCTACGGAGCCGACAAGGTAGCGGCTATGGGAATTGCCTGCAAGGTGAATCTGCTGGTTGCCATGATCATGATCTCCTTTGCCTTTGGCGCACAGGCATTGATCGGCTATAACTACGGGGCCAAAAACAAGGCCCGGCTGCGGGAAATAATTAAATTTGACCTTCTGGTGCAAATGGTAATTGCCTTTACTGGCGGCGCTGCCCTCATGCTCTCTGCCCCTGGGATGATCCGCTTATTTATGGACGATCCGGCTATCGTGGAAACCGGCGCCCTGCTCCTGCGCCGAATGCTTCTTGGGCTTCCCTTTATCGGAATCTTTCTTGTATGCAGCACTCTGTTTATGAGTATGGGAAAGTCTCTGCCTACCCTGATCCTGTCTCTGAGCCGCCAGGGCATCCTTTTTATGGCCGTACTGTTTGCACTGTCAAAAGCTTTCGGTTACAATGGCGTGATCATTGCGCAGCCAACGGCGGATTTTTTGTCCGCATTGCTTGGATTTTCCTTTTAAAAGCATGCAAGACTGATCAGGAAGTTTTATCCGCATAAACAAACTCCCGCTGTATCAGGAAGCTCAGGAAAAACAACAGCACATCTACCGGAATTTTGACCACTACCTCGATGCCCCCGAACAACGGATAAAGCTTTCCCACCAAAAAAGCGCTCAGAGACATCTGTACCGCCGCCAGCAGAACGTATCTGGGCAGCGTGGCTCCCACCGTTTTCTCGCTCTGGAATACCACCTTTAAATTCAAAGAATAATTATAAAAGGCGGAAAGAATCCTTGCGAATACGGTGGCCGCCGTGATATAGCCGACGCTTCCCCACTGCATCCCCCGCAGAAAAAAGCAAAACAGCGAAAACAGCGCCAGATCCACCACACTGGAGGACAGGGAAGAAAATAAAAATTTCCCGAATATCATATAAATTTTCACCGAATCCCTGACAGGATTAAAATGGCTGGTACGATTTTCCTCTATATAAATCGTGCGGATGGGAACCTCAACAATCGGAATTTTCCGCTCCTTCGTCTCCAGCAGCATATTGGTTTCAAATTCAAACCGTTCCCCCTTTACCATGAGCAGCCGCTCCATAAAAAAGGCCGGAATCCCCCGCAGCCCTGTCTGGGTATCGGATACCGTGATCCCTGTCAGGTACTTCATCACCATCCGGGTACATTTGTTGCCAAACTCAGAGCGGGCAGGCACATCCTCCCCCTCAAAACAGCGGCACCCTAAAATCAGCGCCTCCGGATGGGCAAGCAAAGCCTCCGCACAGGCCAAAATACACTCCGGGGAATGTTGACCGTCGGAGTCGGCCGTTATTACCCCTGCCGCCCCGGCGAATTCCTGAAGGCAGAAATTAAAAGCCGTCTTTAGAGCACGCCCCTTTCCCTGATTCACCGCATGTCGCAGCACCCGGCACCCATAGTCCCTTTCTGCCCGGGCAAAAAAACAGGCATAGTCCTCCCCGCTTCCGTCGTCCACCAGAACAATATTTTGAAAGCCGCTCTCCCTGAGCTGCCCCAGCAGCTTTAGCAGCTTCTCATCCGGCTCATAGGAGGGGATGATAAGCGGTATCTCCCATCTTGCCTTATCCTGTTCCATAAAAACCATGCCTTTCTTATCATTTCACCAGACGGATTCCGTCTTCCGTTTCCTTTACCTGATATAAGCATCCGTAAGAAAACTCTTCCCCTTCCAGAAAAGGTGCAAACAACTCCTTTTCCGCCTCAGGGCTCTCTTCCTCCAGCTCGTCCACATACAAAAACCCCGCATGTGCTTCCCGAATCGCATCTTGAATCGTCTGAAAATCTGCCGTGGCCGTATCTATATTGCCATACATCACCGATACCGGGGAGGCCGCAAACCCCACGTAAGTGTTCCGCACCCAGCTTACATCCGAACTGTCCCGAAGGTAAAGTACCCGCCCCTGAAAACATTTCCCCTTCTTTCTTCCCGGACTGCCTGCGGCTGTTTCCTCCTCCTGCAGCGCCGCCAGAAAGCTATCCGCCTTCTCATCAATGATTTCCTCTCTTTCTCTCAGTACCTCCTCCACTGTGCTTCGGTAACCCCAAAGCGCCCGATAAGCCCCTGCATAGTCCGCCGTCAGAAGCACAAAAACCATACACAACAAGGCCCCTGTCCCGGATTTTCTTGCTCCGTCCACTCCTTTTCCGGCTGCCAAAAAAGCAAGTAAATACAGCCCTCCTATGGTAAAAGGCGCTCCGTATCGCTCAATGGAGGAAACCATCCCAAAAGGCTCCAGATATTGGGTCTCCACTGCAAAAATAGTTAAATGGCTGATCAGGTTTATACTGTAAAACACCACTCCCACGGCCGCCAGAAAACCGCCCAGATACACCGCTTTCCTCCGCTCCAGCAGCCCCAACTTCCAAAGCAGCCCCACAAACACAAGCAAAATCAAAAACAGTCCCAGAGGACTTAAATCAATTGCAAATGTCCTGCCTCTGTGCAGGGGCCAGCTCAGGAACGCCTCTGCAAAAGCCTTCACCATTCCGCTTTGATACGCGGGAATATTCATTCCCCCTGTGGCCATCTGGATTGCCGCTCCTGTGAGTTTGGCCACCCTGCGGTTCCACACGCAAAAGCCCAGCCAGGAAAGCTCCGTCAGCACAGGAAGCAGCGTAACCAAAGCCAGAGGAGCGAAAAAGCCCTTTCCTCCGCCGCTTTTGCCCCCGGTCTCTGCCGCCGTCCCCGATCCGGTTCCTGCCCCTTTCCCAGAACGCAGGAAAAAGAAATGATACCCATAATCAAAGAGCAGTCCGAAGGCCGCCCAAAGAAAGCCTGTGTTTTTGCACAAAACCAGCACCATAAGAAACAGGGCCTGCCTGCCGTAATAAAAAAACCTGCCGCGCCCCTTATGATCAATCACCGCCGTCAGAAACGCCCCGTATACCAGCGCCATGGTCAAATCCGCACAGCACCCGTCATACCAGAACGCTTCCGCCACGGAAGGAAAAAGCCAGAGCACCGCCGCTGCCGCTGCCATCTGAGAGAGTCTTTTCCGGACGTTTTTCCTCTCACTTTGCCCCCCTTTTCCCGAAGTCTCCAGCCCAGCCTCGCCCCCATTCAGCGGCTTAAGCAACGGAAATAAAAAGGACAGATTCAAGAAGTAATATCCCGCAAACATCAGCCCTTCCCTGAACTCCCCGGGCCAAAAATGGAGAAACCACCACTTCATGAGCTGTGTCCCGGGAGGATAATCCCCAAACTCTGCCGCCACATTGGTATATTTTTTGGCAAACCCGTCCAAGAAAAAGAGGGCCTTGGCATCCGTGGCCCAGAAATTATAATCGTCCCACCAGCTCACTGCCTTGCCGCTTACCCCGATCGCCATAACCGCTGTCATAACCAGCGCGGTCAATGTGGCCGGACTTACAATCTCACGCTTTACAAATCCAATCAGCTCCTTTTGCCTCCCCGGCGTAAGCCTTACAAAACAGAATACGCACAGCCCTGTAACTGCCGCCGAGAGATAATCCGAAAAGGAAAGCATGCGAAAAAAAGCAAGGGGATATAATCCGAGAATAAGCAGAGCGCTTCCCACCGGTGCCGCTTCCACCATCGAAATCTTAAATTTCCACGCAATATACAGGATGAATATGAAAAAGGCTGTTATACTAAATAGAAACATAAATTCTCCATACCAAAAAGATGTGCGGCATGCCGCACATCCTTTCGGCTGTTCTCATCTTCCTCAATTATTAATATTCCGGCTCGATCAGCCCGTAAGTATTTCCCTTCCGCTTGTAAACCACATTGATCTGTTCTGTCTCTGCATTACAGAATACGAAGAAATTATGTCCCAGAAGCTCCATCTGGATGCAGGCGTCCTCCGGGTACATGGGCTTAATGTCAAATTTCTTGCTGCGGATGATCTTAACCTCCTCATCCTCCATATATTCCTTTTCGATGTACTCCTGCTTGAAAAAGTTTGAGGACTGCTTCTGATCCACCAGCTTATTCTTGTATTTCTTAAGCTGTCTCTCTATGATCTCCTCTACCAGGTCGATTGACACATACATATCATTGCTTACCTGTTCAGAACGGATGATACTTCCTTTTACAGGAATGGTAACCTCAATTTTCTGTCTTTCCTTCTCCACGCTTAAGGTTACATGGATCTCCGTCTCCTCCGTAAAATACCTCTCCAGCTTCCCGATTTTGTCCTCTACGGCGCTGCGCAGGCCGGGCGTAACCTCAATATTCTTTCCTGATATGATATATTTCATACTCATCATCCTTTCTTTGGATTATTGTGGAAATATTATACCACAGCTTGTATCTGTTATGCAACAATTCCTGTTTTTCCTTTTCAAATCCTGTAATTTTCGGACAATTTCCACACCCTCCTCCTTCGACATACTTTTCCGTTTTTTGCTCTTTTATCACAATTCACAAAACATCCGTTCTTAATTCTGATTTAACTTTTGTGCGGACTTCTCTATTTTACCTGTGGATAATGTGGATAACTCCGTGTATAACTGACAAATCCGGCTTTTATCAGTTTTTGCCTGTGGATAACTTTACGGCATTCCTTTTTTCCCGGGTTCCTTTTCGGCTGCCCGGTTCTAAAAAATTGTGAATGTTGTACAAGCCGTTTTTTGTCAATGGCTTTTCCCCAAAAAAATAAATTCAGACTATTTCATGAAAGCTTTCATCCTCACTGCACTGAAATCCTCACAACGCTGAAGCTCTCCGCCTCCAGCACAAAGCTCCCCTCGAGAACAATCTCCTTCGTCTTTATGGAGGCTTTCTCCGGCAAAGGCCATCCCGCACCGGACGCTTTCCCCT
>Ga0224746_10169_pt1 | contig 13094 bp, 12 predicted proteins | sample LIM_F_Water_Bulk_FD_183000 | JGI IMG/M metagenome (GOLD analysis project Ga0224746, IMG submission 183000) | Enriched cells from gastrointestinal tract of the lab mouse from Pacific Northwest National Laboratory (PNNL), Richland, Washington... | ecosystem: Host-associated > Mammals > Digestive... | reverse complement strand
TAGCGGTAAGGGTGCTTTCGCTTACCACGCAGGAGGGTGAAGAAGTGGAGAGCGCGCCGCACCCGAGGCAGGCGCTGTGGGTGAAGCTGAGCCGCCCGGGAGAGAAGTTCGATTTGCTCAGAGTAAAAAAGAAAACGCAGTAATTCAGGCAGGTCTGCATGTACAGGTGCGGGCCTGCTTTAGGTCTGTGCAGAAAGAAAAAATGAAAAACAGGTATTGCAATTTTGGCGGATATCGTGTACTTTTAGGTGTTGAAAGAAAGTCTAAACAGAGATGAGGAATATTATGGAAAAAATTAATGTGGAAGAGATATTTGCCAGCAGGGTTTTTACACGCTCGACGATGCGGGAGCGGCTTCCAGGAGAGGTTTACAGGGAAGTGCTTCGGGTAATGGATAAGGGCGGCGAGCTTTCGCCGGCTGCCGCGGATGTGGTGGCAAAGGCGATGAAGGACTGGGCGGTGGAGAACGGCGCGACGCACTATACGCACTGGTTTCAGCCGCTTACCGGAATTACGGCGGAAAAGCACGATTCATTTGTTTCCCACCCGGACGTGAGCGGGAAGATGATTATGGATTTTTCGGGGAGAGAACTGATTAAGGGGGAACCGGATGCCTCTTCTTTTCCCTCGGGGGGACTTCGCGCCACATTTGAGGCGAGGGGGTACACGGCATGGGACATCACATCGCCGGCCTTTTTAAAGGAGGACGCGACCGGGGTGATTCTCTGCATTCCCACCGCGTTTTGCTCCTACAATGGGGAGGCTTTGGACAAAAAAACGCCGTTGCTCCGTTCCATGGAGGCCATCAGCCATCAGGCAGTTCGTATTGCAAGGCTTTTTGACAATAAGGGCGCCCAGGCGGAAAAGGTGGAGCCCAGCGTGGGGCCGGAGCAGGAGTATTTTCTGATAGACAGGGAAAAGTATCTGAAAAGGCCTGACCTTATTTATGCGGGGCGGACGCTGTTCGGCGCGCAGGCGCCTAAGGGGCAGGAGATGGAAGACCATTATTTCGGAACCATCAGAGAGCGTGTGGGCGCTTATATGAAGGATTTGAATATAGAGCTCTGGAAGCTGGGCGTTACCTCCAAGACCCAGCACAACGAAGTGGCTCCGGCGCAGCACGAGCTGGCGACAATTTACGAGACGGCCAATATTGCAGTTGACCATAACCAGCTTGTGATGGAAACCATGAAGAAGGTAGCGGGGCGGCACGGTCTGACCTGTCTGCTCCATGAAAAGCCCTTCGAAGGCGTGAACGGCTCCGGGAAACATAACAACTGGTCTCTGACCACGGATAACGGCGTAAATCTGCTTGACCCGGGAGATACGCCCAATGAAAATATCCAGTTTCTGCTGGTACTGGCGTGTATCATCAAGGCCGTTGACATTCACGCGGATTTGCTGCGTCAGAGCGCTTCCGACGTGGGAAATGACCGCAGGCTTGGAGCAAACGAGGCGCCTCCGGCGATTATTTCCGTTTTCCTTGGGGAACAGCTTGAAGATGTGGTAAAGCAGCTTGTGGAAACGGGAGAAGCCGCCCGCTGTCTGGAAGGCGGCGTACTGGAAACCGGCGTTTCCACTCTGCCCGATTTTGAAAAGGACGCCACGGACAGAAACAGAACCTCGCCCTTTGCGTTTACCGGAAATAAGTTTGAATTTCGTATGGTAGGCTCCGCAGATTCCATTGCAAGTCCCAATACTATCTTAAACGCCATTACTGCTGAGGCGTTCTGCGAGGCGGCGGATATTCTGGAAAAGGTGGAGGACTTCGATTTGGCGGTACACGACCTGATTAAGGAATATTTGTCGGAGCACCAGAGAATTATCTTTAACGGCAACGGCTATTCCGAGGAGTGGGTGGCGGAGGCAGAAAGAAGGGGGCTTCCCAATATCAAATCCATGCTTGAGGCTGTGGATACGCTGGTTACGGATAAGTCAGTAAAGCTTTTTGAAAAGTTCGGTATTTTTACAAGGGCGGAGCTGGAATCCCGTGCGGAGATTCTCTACGAAACCTATGCGAAAACCATTAATATTGAAGCGCTGACCATGATTGAAATGGCGTCGAAGCAGATTATTCCGGCGGTTATCAGCTATACCAGGACGCTTGCCGAGACGATTATCGCTGTGAGAGAAGCGGGGGCGGACGCGTCCGCCCAGACAGAACTCTTGCAGGCCGTTTCCGAAAAGCTGTCGGCCATGAAGTCCGCTCTTGAAAGACTGAAAGAAGCGGAGGCGGAGGCAGGAGAAATAAAGGATGCCAGAGAGCAGGCGTTTTACTACAAGGACGTGGTTAAAGTAATTATGGATGAGCTGCGTAGGCCGGCGGACGAGGCGGAGATGCTGGTGGATAAGAAGGTGTGGCCGATTCCCACTTACGGGGATTTGATTTTTGAGTTATAAGGGATTAGCAGGTGGGCACTCCCGCCTGACGCATTGCTTACACATAAAAAACGGCTGACCTTTTCGGTCAGCTGTTTTGTTAACATAAAGGTGTGGGGCAAAGCCTGGCTATTCAACCTTCACTTCCAGATATCCCTGCAGCTTACTCATATCGTATTCTGTAATGATGCCAAGGTTGGGGTCGTAGAATTTGCCGTCATAATATACCAGATAGTGGCAGTAAAGACCCATTTTTTCCATCAGGATACAACACTTGGGAAGGGTTGCGTCCCTGCCCTCCGTGTACATGATAATATCGCTGTGGTCGATGCCGTAATAGTTGAGGGCGGAAATTACACGGCCCATGGTTCCCTGCCACTCCCGGCAGTCCATAACGCTCATTACCTCTGCAATGGTTACGTTTGCCAGCATGGCGACACAGGTCTGCCCGCAGATGCCGTCTTCCGGCTGAATAATAATGTCGATACCGTCAATTTTGCGGATAGGGTTGTCGAAGCTGTAGGGGCTGTTCCGGTTCATCTGAATCAGGCTCCCGGTTACGTGCAGCAGAAGCTTGTGCTCCTTGTCAGTGTCAACATGGGAAACGTCTTCTTCCTGCAAATGGATTTTGTAATTGCCCTTCTTACCTTTCTCCTCAGGTATAAGCTCACATTCAATAATCTTGTTGTCAAGAACCAGTTCGGCATCGATTACGTCGCGCTGTTTGCAGACTTCCCATACATTAAAGGGAATGCGGATGGTGTAAAGGTCGTCCGTTTTTTCGATTTTGCCATTAAAAAAATACCTCATTTAAAATAACCTCCTATGCAGCAATACATTTATAATTACTTCTATATTGTTTCACAAATCAAAGATAACAGATTTTTCTGAAATTGAAAACAATTTTTTTGACAAAAGGGAAAGAAGTATCAAAAAAAATACAGCTTGATAAAAAAGTAACAAATTTCGCAAAAATTATCTAAAAAATTAAACAATATATGTGTAAAAAATTTGATTTAATACTTGCAAAACGTGGAATAATCATGTATAATACCAAAAGTAATTAAACATTGGGCTATCGCCAAACGGTAAGGCAACGGACTCTGACTCCGTCATTTCAAGGTTCGAATCCTTGTAGCCCAGCGAATGTGACCCGGTGAATTTATTTCACCGGGTTTTCTTATGCCAGAAAATACAGTGTTTATGCGGGTTTCACGGGATTTAGTCGATTTAAAGCAGAAAATTTACAGGAGGTGGATTATGGAATTAAGTAATTTGGATAAGCTGCGTCAGGCAGTGGAATTTATAAACGGGCTAACCGGTAAGAAGCTGGAAACGTCCGGTATGGATGTGCGGCAGGGCCTTGCGGTGAAATGCTTGCATTGCATTGGATGACTTGCAAAAAAGCATTTTATGGTACAAATGACGAAAGCGAAATAATAGTAAGGACCCGACAGGGAAACCCAAAACGGCAAATAATTTGGAACATAGAATGGATACATAGGTGATAATAAACGAAGTGTCTGGCGAACACTATACAGGGAAGGAACAGATGATATTTTCGCCAAATGAGCATTTCCTCAATCAGCAGGATGGGAATGAAGAAGAGAGGATTTCCGATACGAATTTTAAAATCGTGGAAAAGGAAACAAAGAAGTACCACTGGTAATGTCAGAGCAGGTATACGTCAGATGTAAATGTTAAGAACCTCCGAGCCAGACAAGCAACATAATTGCATGTCTGGGAGGAAGCCGGATGTTGTCAAGGCCTGCCACAATGCTTTTAGTTGAAAAACAAGTTAATCCATCATGGTAAAACATAAGTGATGCCCTGAGCCTTGCCTCATTTCATAAGGTCCGATAAGGTAATTCCGTCGAAGTAATCATTTGTCATTCTATAGAACTCTTTCCACATTGGCAGCGTTTTACAGTTTCCGGCGCGTTCGCACATTTTTGCGCCACAGTCAAGGCAGGCAACAGGCGCCAGATTTCCTTCGGTAACCCGCAGGATATTGCCCACCCGGTATTCATCCGGTCCGGCGGTCAGTTTATAGCCGCCCCCTTTCCTCTGTAAGCCTTCAATCATGCCGTTTTTGGTTAATGACGGAAGAATTTGTTCAAGATACTTCAAAGATATACCCTGTCTTTCGGCAATAATCTTCATGGGTATGTATCCATCGCGGTAATGCTCCGCCAAATCAATCATTACGCGCAATGCATACCGCCCTCTTGTTGAAATCATCATTGTAATTCCTCTTAATCATTAAATTGCGGTGTGGAAAGGTATCGGTCACCGGTATCGGGGAGTAGCACAACAATTGTCTTTCCCGCATTTTCCGGACGCCTGGCAAGCTGGATAGCCGCAAAGACGGCTGCCCCGGAAGAAATGCCGACAAGAATGCCTTCCTTTTTGCCGATTTCTCTTCCTGTGGAAAAAGCGTCTTCGTCAGAGACCGGGATGACCTCGTCGTATATTTTTGTATTCAGGACTTCCGGAACAAAACCAGCTCCGATTCCCTGAATTTTGTGGGAACCGGCAGTACCGGAGGAAAGTACTGCGGAAGACGCGGGCTCGACGGCAACAACTCTGATGTCCGGATTTCTGGATTTAAGGTATTCGCCGACGCCGGTTATGGTTCCGCCTGTCCCCACGCCTGCCACGAAAATATCCACCTTGCCATCCGAATCCTCGTAAATCTCAGGACCGGTATTTTCCCGGTGGGCTTTCGGGTTGGCAGGGTTTACAAACTGCCCGGGAATGAATCCGCCCGGGATTTCGGCAGCAAGCTCTTCGGCCTTTGCAATCGCGCCTTTCATACCTTTGGCGCCGTCAGTGAGCACAAGCTCGGCTCCGTAGGCTTTCATCAACTGCCTGCGTTCCACGGACATGGTTTCGGGCATTGTGATAATAATGCGGTAACCTCTTGCCGCGGCAACGGACGCAAGGCCAATGCCGGTATTACCGCTTGTAGGCTCGATAATCACCGAGGATGGTGTGAGCTTTCCGGACGCCTCGGCTTCATCTATCATCTCTTTCGCAATACGGTCTTTTACGGAGCCGGCGGGATTAAAGTATTCCAGCTTGGCGACAATCTTTGCTTTAAGATGCAATGCTTTTTCAATATGAGTCAGCTCCAGAAGAGGGGTTTTGCCGATAAGCTGGTCGGCAGATGTATAAATATTGTTCATTTTCAGACCTCCTTAACTGCATCAAAACCTCTCTGCAAATCAGCGATAATGTCGTCGATATGCTCGGTTCCGATGGAAAGACGTATTGTATTGGGTTTTATGTCCTGCTCAGAGAGCTCTTCTTCGCTAAGCTGGCTGTGGGTGGTGGTTGCGGGATGAATAACAAGGCTCTTGACATCCGCCACATTGGCAAGCAGGGAAAAAATCTGCAAGCTGTCAATAAACCGGTGTGCCGCCTTTACGCCGCCCCTGATTTCAAAGGTAAAGATGGAGCCGCCGCCATGGGGAAAATATTTCTGATAGAGCTCGTGGTCAGGATGCTCCGGTAAAGAGGGATGGTTGACTTTTTCAACCTGCGGATGATTACTTAAAAATTCGACCACTTTCCCTGTATTTTCCGCATGGCGCTCCAGCCGCAGCGACAGGGTTTCAATACCCTGCAAAAGCAAAAATGCCGCAAAGGGAGAAATTGTGGCGCCCATATCCCGGAGCAGAATTGCGCGGATATAGGTTACAAACGCTGCAGGGCCGGCTGCCTTTACAAAGGATATGCCGTGATAGCTGGGGTTAGCCTCTGCAATAGCAGGATACTTTCCGCCTGCTGTCCAGTCGAATCGCCCGGAATCTACAATTATGCCGCCAAGGGTAGTGCCGTGGCCGCCAAGGAATTTTGTGGCGGAGTGTACAACAATATCTGCGCCGTGCTCAATAGGCCGGATTAAGTATGGAGTGCCGAATGTATTATCGACCACTAGCGGCAGGCCGTGTCTGTGGGCAAGCTCTGCCAGAGCGTCCATATCCGGGATATCACTGTTTGGGTTACCAAGGGTTTCAATATAAATGGCTCTGGTATTGTCCTTAATAGCAGCTTCCACTTCGGCAAGCTTATGAATATTGACAAAGGTGGCTGTGATGCCAAAGTTCGGAAGCGTATGTGCCAGCAGATTGTAGCTGCCCCCGTAAATCGTTTTCTGGACCACGAAATGGCCGCCGTTTAAGCCAAGCGCTTCCAGAGTATAGGTAATGGCCGCCGCCCCTGATGCCAGAGCCAGCGCCGCAACGCCTCCTTCAAGGGCCGCCACTCGCTGTTCCAGTACATCCTGGGTGGAATTTGTCAGTCTGCTGTAGATATTGCCGGCATCAGCAAGGCCGAACCGGGCCGCCGCATGCTCACAGTCATGAAATACGTAAGAGGTAGTTGCGTAGATGGGCACAGCGCGGGCGTCGGTGGCAGGGTCAGGATTTTCCTGGCCGACGTGAAGCTGGAGAGTTTCAAATTTGTAATCAGACATGGTTATCATTTCCTTTCCGGTTAATTACTGCGGGCAACGAGCCAGGCGGGCATGCTTGCATGCACATTTGGCGACTGCCACAGGTTCTTTGATTTACCTATCAATAAAGTAGGTAAATATTACCACTTATCACCTACCATGTCAATAGGTAATTGCATCTTTCATTGACCTTACATACTCGCCGATATGCTCCGGCGCGTTCCTTCCATATTTTTCCAGGAGCCTGATGATTGCGGAGCCCACAATAACGCCGTCTGAGATATTTGCCATTTTCCGAGCCTGTTCTGGCGTGGAGATACCCCCTGCGGCCGCTGTCAGGGCGGTGCCTACAATCTCAAAAACCTCCATGCCGGTCTCGACCTTTGTCCGTGATTTTTATGGCTTCTCATAAAGAAGGGGAAATTTTCATTCTCTTTCCTCCAAATAAAGAACGTCCCTGACAGAAATATAGTTCTGCCAGGGACGAATAATACAAAATTATCCGCGGCGCCACCCTGATTCTCAGCATCACAGGCTCTCTGTATGGGCATCATTGCCGTTATCTCTGCTTCAATGGATTGAAGTGTTACTTTGTTAAATTAAAATTATTAGTATCACTGATATGTGTAAATGTCAACAAAAATTCATTGGTAAATTTTGACCCACAGCAAATTTGGTATTTATGCAGCATGCGGATAAATGAGGAAAGTAATTGAATTGCTTTCCTTTTTTTATTATCGGATAATCAGAAAGAGAAGGAGGAGGAGAGGAATGAAGCAAAAATCGAACGTTTTTCTGGCAGAGGAAAAAATAAGTGTCCTGATGCGGAAGTTTGCGGTGCCGTGCATTATTTCGCTTCTGGTGGCGGCGCTTTATAACATCGTTGACCAGATATTTATCGCAAACGCATCTTACCTTGGTTCCTGCGGGAATGCGGCAAACAACGTGGTTTTTCCCCTTACAGTGGTCGCTCTGGCGGCAGCGGTGATGATTGGGGACGGGTGCTGCGCCTTTGTCAGCATCAGTCTGGGCGCAGGCAAAAAGGAGGAGGCGCACAGGAGTATTGGCTGTTCCATTATCCTGTGTATTTTCGTCAGTCTCCTGATTACGGCAGTATATTTCATTTTTCAGGACAAGATTTTACTGATGTTTGGCGGAGGGGTAAATGGGGAGACCTTTGCAAATGCCAGGGAGTACTTTACATGGATAACGGCAGGGATTCCCTTTTATATGTTTGGACAGATGATGAATCCGGTTATCCGTTCGGACGGAAGTCCCCGGTTTGCAATGGTTTCCATTCTGGCGGGAGCGGTTTTCAATATTATCTTTGACCCGGTTTGTATTTTCGTGCTGAAATGGGGAATGATGGGGGCGGCGGTTGCTACCATAGCGGGACAGATTCTCACGGCTATTTTTGCGGCGTGGTACTTATTTCATATGAAAGCGGTAAGGCTGGGAAAAGGGAGTTTTAAGCTCTCCCCGGGTCTTATGGGGAAATTCCTGCCTTTGGGTCTTACCAGCTTTCTTTCGCAGATTTCTGTGGTTGCATCAATGGCGGCAATTAACAATATGATTGTGAAGTACGGAGCAATGGATGAAATTTTCGGGCAGGCAGAGTATGCCCAGATTCCTATGGCGGTGGTGGGGATTGTGATGAAATTTTTTCAGATAGTCATCTCCATATCGGTTGGGCTTGCGGCCGGCTGTATTCCGATTGTGGGATATAATATCGGGGCAAAGCGTATGGACCGCGCGCAGGAACTGTTTAAAAAGCTGCTTATGGCGGAATTTCTGGTCGGGCTGGCCGCGCTGCTTATCGTGGAACTCTTACCGGGGCAGCTAACCGGAATTTTCGGGGCAGCAAACGAAAGCCCCTATTACAGGTCCTTTGCCATAAAAGCGTTTCGCACTTATCTGTGCCTGATGCCTCTTGCGACGGTCAATAAAGGAACGTTTATTTATCTGCAGTCAATGGGAAAGGCGTTGCAGTCGTCTGTTCTGTCCATGATAAGGGAAATTTTATTCGGCGTGGGATGGGCAGTGATTCTTCCGGGAATTTTTGGCCTGAATGGAGTGCTTTATTCCATGCCGTTATCGGATTTACTCACCTTTCTCATAGCTGTCGTTTTGATTTGCAGAATATTTAAGGAATTGAAAAAGAACTGACAAGGAGGGTAAGATGAAAGTAGACGCGAATATGTATTGGATTCCCGAGGAATTGTTTACGGATGAAGACTCGCGGGAGGAATTTTTAAGGTGTATTCCTGTAGAGCATGGCGTTATTGCCAGATGCGAACAAATTGCGGGAACGGACAAAAAACAGATTGTTATTGAGGAACCGGCAGGATGCCAGAACTTAAATTATGTACAGGGGGAATACCGGGTGGAACGTCAGCTTGCGGATATGGATGCGGCGGGAGTGGATAAGGCGGTTTTGAAGGTTCCCTGTGCCCATGCCTGGCTTTCCCTGGAAATGTGCCGGAAATTTAACGACGGCATGGCGGAGCAGGTAAAAAGGAGCAGCGGGCGGCTTGCGGCGCTTGCTGCAGTGCCTCCCCATGGAGGAAAGGGGGCTGTCTATGAGCTGGAACGCTGTGTGAAAGAGCTTGGGATGACGGGAGTACAGCTTTCCTCCCATTACGGAAACAAATATCTCGACGATGAATTGTTCCGGCCCTTCCTTCGAAAGGTTAATGAATTAAAGCTTCCGGTTTATGTGCATCATTCTCCGATTCCGGTAGATTATCAGTCCATATGCGATTATAATAATCTCAGAAGGTCTTATGGCAGATGCATGGACCAGACCATTGCCATAGGACGGGAGGTGTTCAGCGGCATGTTTGATGAGCTTCCTGACTTAAAGCTCATTCATTCTATGCTGGGCGGAGCGTTTTTCGCTTATATGAATTCCATGTTCCGCAAAAAGCCGGCAGGACAGGAGGATACGGTAAACCGGTTTGATACGGAGACGGACAGGTTTTGTGGTCAGATTCATGAAAATATTTATTATGAAATGTCCCATGCCCAGCCATGGGGAAAAGAGCTTTTAGAATGTGCGGTAAAAATACTGGGAGCAGACCATATTATTTTTGGTTCTTCTTATCCGGTAAGAACGCAGTGGCTTTTAGAAGGACCGGATTTTGTGGAGAATCTTGACCTTGGAAATGAGGAAAAATCTCTGTTGCTTGGAGAAAACGCGGAAAGAATTTACCGGCTGTAGGACACCGGCGTCTTTGTGGAAGGCGGAGATGAAGCAGGGATTGCCGTGGCAGGGAAAAGAGCGGCTGCCGGGGAAAGAAGGGTGGAAATGGAACTGAATTATATCCGGCATTTTGTAGTGCTTGCGGAAACTGGGAATTATCTGGAGGCGGCGGATATTTTATTTATGGCGCAGTCTTCTTTGTCAAGGCACATCAAAAGTATAGAGGAGGATTTGGGTGCGCCGCTGTTTGACCGCACAACGCGAAAGGTGGAGCTGAACGAATTTGGAAGGGCGTTTTTGCCATATGCAAAAAAGATGGTGGAAATACAGGAAGAATACGGCAGAGTGCTGCAGGGGTGCTTAAACGGAATGACGTCCACGCTTACGGTGGCGTCGATTCCGGCCATGACGCATTATAATATTACCGATGTTCTGGCCGGCTTCCAGGAGGCGAATCCGGGCTACCGGTTAAACATAGTGGAGGCCGATTCCACTCAGACTTTCCAGATGCTTGAAGAAAAAAAGTGCGAGTGCGGGTTTGTCAGGGATGCACAGGGGCTGCCAAAGGAGATAAAGCAGGTGGAATTTACTACGGACCATCTGGTGGCGGTGCTTTCCTTAGCCCATCCCCTTGCAAAGGAGGATTTCGTCACACTGGAAATGCTGGAAGGGGAGAAGTTCCTGTTCCTCAATAAAAATACAACGATGTATTCGATTTGCTATAATGCCTGCCGAAAGGCGGGATACGAGCCGGATGTGGCTTTTACAGGCCTTCGGGGGGAAAATCTGATAGACCTTGCCGCGAGAGGTATGGGGGTGGCTTTGCTTACGAAAAAGCCCATTGAGCATTTGGCGGACGGCCGTGTGGTGCTGGTGGATGTGGTGCCGACGGTGGCGACCACCATCAGCCTTGTCTATTCTGCAAAGGGGAAGCTGCCGGACGCCTTGCAGAAATTTATTTCTTATGTGCAGAACTACCGGAAGTAAATACAGAGATGTGATGGCAACAGCAACGCGGCAGCGGCTGTTGCCATTTATGCATAATGTGCAAGAATCGGCAAGGAAGTCGGATTGCCTGTTCAAACTGATAAAAGTAAAATGTTTTCAGAGAAAGAGATATACAAAATGACGAAACAGACAAAAGGAAGGGAGTAATCACTATGAAAAAAAGAACACTTGCACTTGCTCTGGCAGTGAGCATGATAGCATCGGCATTGTTTACAGGCTGCGGTGCGGGAGCAGGAAAAGAAGCAGAAACGGCACAGACTGCTGCGGATGCAGAAGAGCAGAGCGGGACCGGGGAATCTGTGCAACAGGAGGAAAGCTCCGTTGCGGCGGCAGATACTAAGGCGGCGGCCGGGGGCAAAGCGGACTCCGTAACGGTAGGCATTCTGGCAGACCCGGAAAACATGGGGCCGTGGTCGGGAATGTCAATGGGAAGGATTGCCGTTTTATTTACCACCTATGAGTATATGATTACCCGTGAGAACGGTGTGGCATACGGCGTATTGGCAAAGAACTGGGAGCAGTCCGATGCCCAGACCTATCAGGTAGAGCTTTACGATTATATCCACGACGCAAAGGGAAATCCCCTTACGGCTAAGGATGTGGTATTCAGCTTTGAGTCTGCCATTGCGACAAAGAATTATGGAAAGCTTTCCGTAATCGACAGTGTGACGGCGGTGGATGATTACAATGTGGAGTTTAAATTCAACAAAGCGCTGGAAATCGGTGAGTTTGAAAATGTGATGCTGGAATGTGCCATTGTGACACAGGCGGCTTACGAGGCCTCTCCTGACCAGATGGCTACCACGCCGGTTGGAACCTCCGCCTATCTTGTGGAAAGTTATGTGCCGGGCTCGGAAATCGTTATGAAGGACACCGGCAATTACTGGCAGACGGACGACTCTCTGGTGCATGGAACCAGCGTACATAATGTGGGAGAAATCAGGTTCTCCGTAATTACAGAAACCTCCCAACATACGGTAGCCCTCCAGACAGGGGCGGTCGATATCTCCAACGGCGTACCGGATACGGATATTTCCAAATTTGGCGAGGGCGGCGAGTTCTCGGAGGGCAATGCGGTAGGCGTCGTATTGGACAATCTGACCTATGATGTTGAATACAATATGTCTGACAGCTCTGTTTTTGAGGATGATGAAAATTTAAGGCTTGCCCTTGCCTATGCGATTGACAAAGAAGGCGTAAATGTCGGAGCCTTTAACGGAAACGGCAAAGCGGTGAAAGATTTTGCCAATGCAACGTACCCGGACTACAACCCGGAGTGGGACGGTGAAAATTACTATGACTATGATGTGGACAAGGCGAAGGAGTATCTGGCACAGTCTGCTTATGACGGAAGGACACTCCGGCTGGAATACATTAATTCCGGTATGTCGGAAATGATTGCACAGCTTTTGCAGGCTTACTGGGGGCAGATTGGCGTTACGGTAGAGCTGATTGGCTATGACCAGATGATGGGGCAGCAGGAGCAGTATAATAAAGAAGGCTTTGATATTCTGTTAAAGACAACAGGCAGCACCGATTATATTGTCAATCAGTGGAAGTTGTGCTGGGACGCCAGAGATTACAGGGAAATTACCGGAGGAACGGCAAACTTTGTGGTAGACGAAAAGCTGGACGAGCTGATGCAGGCGGCTTTAAGTACGGAAACCTACGGACCGGAAAGCATTGAAGCGTTCCATGATTATCTGGTGGAAAAGTGCTACGGCTACGGTGTGGTGCAGGGTCCTGTAAATATTGTTCATTCCAACAAGATTGCAAATGTGGCTCTGGACATCAGAAAGCAGATTCTTCCGGGGGCATGCTCCTATGCGCAGTAAAAACACACAAAAGGAGCCTTAAAGGCATCCCAATGTGCAGGAAAAGTGTCCCGGGCGGCGCCATCCTGTGCGGGGCGGTATGACTGGAAGTGCGAAGGCAGCCTGACAAGCTGCCTTCTGACGTAACAGGAGGAGAACTTATATGTGGAAGTATGTCATTAAAAGATTATTATGGATGATTCCGGTACTTTTGGGAATTGCCGTTGTTATT
>Ga0224746_10168_pt1 | contig 13109 bp, 14 predicted proteins | sample LIM_F_Water_Bulk_FD_183000 | JGI IMG/M metagenome (GOLD analysis project Ga0224746, IMG submission 183000) | Enriched cells from gastrointestinal tract of the lab mouse from Pacific Northwest National Laboratory (PNNL), Richland, Washington... | ecosystem: Host-associated > Mammals > Digestive... | reverse complement strand
CGGATCAGTCTTCTGGGGCTGAAGGAGGTAAACCCAGGGCTGATTTCCGCCTTTGCGGTGACAGCTGTGCTGCTGCTGGCCGCCGCCTGTATTCGACTGTTTGTGATTCCGCGCTTTCAATATATCCCGGGAAAGCTCCAGCTAGTCCTGGAGGAGGCGGTAGGGCTTTTTGACAATATGGCTAAGGGGAGCAGTCCCCACCGATTCGGATTTTTAAATGCTTACATCTTTGCCGTTGGCGCTTTCATCTTTGTGGGCACGCTCTTTGAGCTGCTGGGCCTTCAGGGCATCACAGTCCACGGACATCCGATTACCCTGCCCGCCCCGCTGTCTGACGTAAACGCGGCCATCGCCCTGGGGACGCTGTCTTACCTGGTGATTCTCTCCGGAGGCATTGCCGGAAACGGGATAAGAGGGGTTAAGAAGACGCTGAAGGAGTTCTCTCTGCCCATCTCCATGAGCTTCCGCCTCTTTGGCGCGCTGCTCAGCGGTCTGCTGGTAACCGAGCTGGTGTATTACTATGTCAGTCTCAGCTTTGTGCTTCCGGTGGTGGTGGGCGTGCTGTTCACCCTGCTCCACGCCGTGATTCAGACCTATGTGCTCACCATGCTGGTGTCGATGTACTACGGCGAGGTGTCTGAGCCAGAGCCGCCGAAGCAGAGACGAAAAAAACGGAAAAAGACCCGCGGTGCGGAAACATAATAAATGAGGGAGATTTTGTCATGAAACAGATGTGGAAGCGAATTTTGATTGTAGGCGGGGCCCTGATGCTCACACTGGCCCTGGCGGTTCCCGCCTTTGCCGCCGAGCCCGTCCAAACCGATCCAACCGCCGCTGTGGACGCCGTGGAGGAGAAGGGCGAGGGCCTGACCACCGGCATGAAGGCCATCGCCGTGGCGCTGGCCATCGGCATCGCCGCCGGCGGAGGCGGTATCGGCATGGGTCTGGCCACCGCCAAGTCGGCGGAGGGCATCTCCCGGCAGCCCGAGGCGGAGGGGAAGATCAGGACCATGATGATGCTGGGACTGGTCTTTATTGAAACGGCCATCATCTACGCGCTGCTGGTGGTCATACTCATTATCTTTGTACTGTAAGGCAGGTGAGTACCGTGCCGTTGAATATTGACTGGCAGCAGATTCTGCTGCACTGGATGAATCTGGCGATCCTCGCCGGCGGACTTTACTTTTTGCTCTGCAAGCCGGTGAAGCAGTTTATGGACAAGCGGGAGGAGTACTACCGCCAGCTGGACCGGGAGGCCAATGAGAAGCTGGCCGAGGCCCAGCGGGTCAAGGCGGAGTATCAGGAGAAGATGGAAGGGGCTGAGGAGGAGATCCACCAGACCAGGGCCAAGATCCAGCAGGCGGCCCAGCAGTCCGCCCAGGAGCAGCTGACCCAGGCCCAGGCCCAGGCTAAACAGATTGTGGACCGGGCCCGGACGGAGGCGGAGCACAGCAGAGAGCGGGCGCTGAAGGAGTCTCAGCGGGAGCTGCGCAGGCTGGCGGCGGAGGCCACCAGGCGGCTGGCCCTCCAGGAGGACCCGTTCGACCAGTTCCTGGATCTGGCGGAGAGGGGAGAGGACGATGAGGAGTGAAAGAAGCCGTCTGAACGCCCTGCTGCGCAGCGCCCGAGAGCCCAGCCAGGAGCAGATGCAGCGCTTTACCCGGTTTCTGGCGAAAAAATATGGCCGGAAGGTCCCCCTGCGCTGGGAGCGGGACGAGGCCCTGAGCTCCGGCTTCCGCCTTGAAGTGGGCTCCGACGTCTACGACTGGACCCTGGACGGACGGGTGAGGCAGTTCCAGGACTACCTGCGGCAGCTTCAGCCGGGGGCCCAGGACCTGCTGCCCCTGATGCGCCAGGCGGTGGAGGAGTGGACCCTGGCCGCCGTTCCCGAGGAGATCGGCCATGTGCTGACGGTGGATGGCGAGATTGCCACCGTGGGCGGACTGGATCACGCCCAGTACGGCGAGATTCTGATCTTCACCTCCGGCGTCAAGGGGATGATCCAGGACCTGCGCCGGGACAGCCTGAGCTGCATCCTCTTTGGCGACAGCGAGAATATCAGCGCGGGCAGCATCGTCCGCCGCACCCTGAAAACCGCCGGGATGCCGGTGGGGCAGGACTTCCTGGGCCGGGTGGTGGACGCTCTGGGGGTGCCCATCGACGGAAAGGGCCGCATTCAGGCGGAGAGCCACCTCCCCATCGAGACTCCCGCCCCCGGCATCCTGGACCGCCAGCCGGTGAACACCCCCATGGAGACCGGGCTGATGGCCATCGACGCTATGTTTCCCATCGGCCGGGGTCAGCGTGAGCTGATTATCGGCGACCGGCAGACCGGCAAAACCGCCATCGCCCTGGACGCCATCCTCAACCAGAGGGGGAAGGATGTGGTGTGCATCTATGTGGCCATCGGACAGAAGACCAGCTCTGTGGCCCAAATGGTGGAAAACCTGTCCCGCAGGGGGGCCATGGAGTATACCTGCATCGTCAGTGCGTCCGCCGGGAGCTCTGCCGCGTTACAGTATATCGCCCCCTACGCCGGCTGCGCCCTGGGGGAGTACTTTATGTATCAGGGAAAGGATGTGCTCATCGTCTATGACGACCTGAGCAAGCACGCCGTTGCATACCGGGCCCTGTCGCTGCTGCTGGAGCGCTCCCCTGGCCGCGAGGCCTACCCGGGCGACGTGTTCTACCTCCACTCGCGGCTGCTGGAGCGGGCCGCCCACCTGAGCGGCGAGCTGGGGGGAGGCAGCATGACCGCCCTGCCCATTGTAGAGACCCAGGCGGGGGATGTGTCCGCCTATATTCCCACCAACATCATCTCCATCACCGACGGGCAGATCTTCCTGGAGAGCGACCTCTTCTTCTCCGGCCAGCGGCCCGCCGTCAATGTGGGCCTGTCGGTCTCCCGGGTGGGAGGCGATGCTCAGACAAAGGCCATGAAGTCCGCCGCCGGTGCCATCCGGCTGGAGCTGGCCCAGTACCGGGAGATGGAGGTGTTCACCCAGTTCTCCAGCGACCTGGACGAGGCCACCAAGCGCCAGCTTGCCTACGGCCAGGGATTGATGCGGCTGCTGCGCCAGCCCCAATACGCCCCCCTGTCCCAGCACAGCCAGGTAATTCTTCTGGTGTGCGCCATGGGCCGCATAATGCAGGATGTGCCCCTGGAGCGGCTGGACGATTTCCGTGCCGGCCTGCTGGCCTGCATGGAGGAGGAGCGGTCTGAGCTGTGCCGGAAAATTGATATGACCGGCAAGCTGGACCCGGAGGACAGGAAGGAGATCATAGACCGGGCCAGGAGCTTCCTGGAGGACTTTGGAAAGAGCGGTGGCTGATATGGCGGGGACAAAGGAGATCAAGGCCCATATCAACAGCGTCCGCGAGACGAAAAAGATTACCAACGCCATGTATCTGATTGCCTCCACCAAGCTGCGCCGGGCCCGGCTGGAGCTGGAGCATACCCGGCCCTATTTCGAGGCCCTGCGGAGGGAGATCAAGCGGGTTTTCCGCACCGCCAACGACGTGGACAGCCGCTACTTCTACCCCGTGGACAACGACACGCCCAGGGAGGGGACCTACGGCTGCCTGGTCATCACCGCCGACAAGGGGCTGGCCGGTTCCTACAACCAGAACGCCATCCGGGAGGCCCTCAAGCTGCTGGAGCAGCATCCGGATACCAAGCTGTTTGTGGTGGGGGAGTTTGGCCGCCGGTTTTTCGCCCAGAAGAACATCCCCATCGAGCACAGCTTTCTCTATACCGCCCAGAATCCCACCATGATCCGGGCCAGAGAGATCAGCGCCCTGCTGCTGGACGGCTTTGACCGGGGAGAGCTGAAGGAGATATTTGTCATCTATACCGACATGGAGAATGCCATGACCTTCCGGGCCCGGTCTACCCGGGTGCTGCCCTTCCACCGCACCCACTTCGCCCTTCCGGAGGGAGAGCGGGGGATTACCGAGCCCTTTGAGTTTGACCCCAGCGTGGGGGCGGTGCTGGACAACATGATGTCCAGCTATATCTCCGGGTTTATCTACAGCGCTCTGATAGACAGCTTCTGCTGTGAGCAGAACGCGCGCATGACGGCGATGGACAGCGCGAACCGCAACGCGGAGAGCCTGCTGGGAGACCTGTCTCTGGAGTATAACCGGGTCCGCCAGGCGGCAATCACCCAGGAGATTACCGAGGTGTCCGCCGGGGCCAAGGCCCAGCGGCAAAAGCATGAGAAAAAGGAGTGACGGGGAGTTGGAAAGAGGGATCATTGTTCAGATATCCGGCCCGGTCGTAGATGTGGAGATTATCTCCGGTGAGCTGCCCCGCCTGCGGGAGGAGCTGACGGTAGAGAAGGAAGGCGCGGTCCGGGTGATGGAGGTGGCGCAGCACATCGGCCAAAATACGGTGCGGTGCATCATGCTCTCCCCCAGCGAGGGACTGGCCCGGGGGCTGGCCGTGGATGTGCCGGGCCGCACCATCCAGGTGCCGGTGGGGCCGGCCACCTTGGGACGGATGTTCAACGTGCTGGGTCAGCCCATCGACGGCGGCGGACCTCTGCCCGAGGACACCCCGGTCCAGACCATCTACCGGAAGCCCCCTACCTTTGAGGAGCAGAGCCCGGCGGTGGAGATTCTGGAGACCGGCATCAAGGTGATCGACCTGCTGGAGCCCTACCCCAGAGGGGGGAAGATCGGCCTGTTCGGCGGTGCCGGCGTAGGCAAAACGGTGCTGATTCAGGAGCTGATCCACAACGTGGCCATGGAGCACGGAGGCTACTCCATCTTTACCGGCGTGGGTGAGCGCTCCCGAGAGGGCAACGACCTGTGGCGGGAGATGCGGGAGAGCGGCGTGTCCGACAAGACAGCGCTGGTTTTCGGCCAGATGAACGAGTCCCCCGGTGTGCGGATGCGAGTGGCCCTGTCCGGACTGACCATGGCGGAGTACTTCCGGGACCGGGAGCACAAGGACGTGCTGCTGTTTATTGACAATATCTTCCGCTTTGTCCAGGCGGGCAGCGAGGTCTCTACCCTGCTGGGCAGGATGCCCTCCGCCGTGGGCTACCAGCCCACCCTGGCGGGAGAGATGGGTCAGCTTCAGGAGCGGATCACCTCTACCAAAGCGGGCTCGGTCACCTCGGTGCAGGCGGTGTATGTCCCCGCCGACGACCTCACCGACCCGGCTACCGCCACCACCTTTGCCCACCTGGACGCCACCACGGTGCTCAGCCGCCGCATCTCAGAGCAGGGGATATACCCGGCGGTGGACCCCCTGGCCTCCACGTCCCGGATTCTGGAGGCGGATGTAGTGGGAGAGAAGCACTACCGAGTGGCCCGGAGGGTGCAGGAGATTTTGCAGAAATACCGGGAGCTCCAGGATATTATCGCCATCCTGGGCATGGACGAGCTCAGCGACGCCGACCGGAAGACGGTGGCCAGAGCCCGGAGGCTCCAGCGCTTCCTGGCCCAGCCCACCCATGTGGCGGAGAAATTCACCGGCATTCCGGGGGTGTATGTGCCCCTGCGGGACACCCTGGAGAGCTTTGGGGCCATTGTGGACGGCGAGCTGGACCAGTACCCCGAGGGGGCCTTTTACAATGTGGGCACCTGGCGGGACGTGGTGGAGAAGGCCCGGCGGATGGAAGCGGGTGAGGCCTGATGGATACCTTTCAGGTCCATATCCTGGCCGCGGACCGGACCTTCTATGAGGGGCCCTGCGTCAGTTTGACCATATCCACCAGCGACGGAGAGCGGGGAATTTTGGCCCATCATTGCAACATGCTGGCCGCTGTTCAGCCAGGGACGCTGCGCTATCAGGTCCCGTGGGAGGAGCCGCGGATGGCCGCCGTCTCCGCCGGCATGGTGAAGGTGGAGAACAACGAGGTATTGGTGCTGGTGGACTCTGCGGAGCGGCCGGAGGAGATCGACGCCGCCCGCGCCCAGCGGGAGGCGGACCAGGCCCGGGAGGCCCTTTTGCAGAAGCGGAGCCGGCAGGAGCACCAGATTGCCCAAGCTGCCTTGGCGCGGGCCCTGAACCGCCTGCGGGTAAAGGGGCTGGAGCGATAATTTGTCCGGATACAGGGCAAACCCCCTGTATCCGGCCTGCTTTTTTCTAAGACTTTGTGCAAAAGAGAGAAAAGAACATTTTAGCAAATTAGTGCTTTACTTTACTAAAAAGTCGGAGTACACTGTCATCATACCAGTTTGGAGGATACCCCTATGGAATTGGATCTGAATATACTGCGCCCCCAGGAGCGGATCTCCCTGCAGGTGCGGCTGCTCTACGAGAAGGCGGGCTTCCGGCAGTACCACATGGGCCGGTTTGAGGAGTACGGCCTGTATCAGGAGAACCGCCGGTTTCTGTCCAGTGAGCAGGTGATTACCTTCACCGACCTGGATGGCCGTCTGCTGGCCCTGAAGCCGGACGTGACCCTGTCCATCGCCAAGAACGCCCCCCTGGGGGAAGACGGCTGCGGGCGGTACTACTATGTGGAGAACGTCTACCGGCCCAGCCAGGAGAGCCATACCTTTAAGGAAATCAGCCAGATGGGCCTGGAGTGCATCGGCGGGGTGGACGGCCCGGCCACAGCCCAGGCGGTGTCCCTGGCGATCCAGAGCTTGGCTCTCACCGGCCGGGACTTTGTGCTGGAGCTGAGCCATATGGGCTTTGTCACCGGCCTGTTCGACGCGGTGGGCGCCCCAGAGGGGGTACGGCCCCAGCTGCTGACCTGCCTGCGGGACCGGAATGTCCACGAGCTCCGGCGCCGTGGGGAGGAGGCCGGTCTGGCCCCCAAGGGGATGGAGGCCCTGTGCCGCCTGCCCGCCATGGCGGGGGAGTGGAAGGCCGTCCTGGCCCAGGCGGAGCCCCTGGCTCTCAACGCCGCTATGGGGGGCGCTCTGGCCGAGCTGCGGACCCTGTGCGCCCAGCTGGAGGAGCGGGGAGAGACCGGGCGGCTCCGGCTGGATTTGTCCCTGGTCAACGACATGGACTACTACAATGGCCTGGTCCTCCAGGGCTATCTGGAGGGGCTGCCCAGGGCGGTGCTGCGGGGCGGACGGTATGACCTGCTGGCCCAGCAGTTCCGGCCCGGCGCCAGGGCCATCGGCTTTGCCCTCTACCTGGACGAGCTGAACCGCTTTACTGACACCGCCCCGGCAGAGGGAAAAAGCTTCCTCAGTGTGGCCCTGCCCAAGGGGCGGCTGGGGGACAAGGTCTATAACCTGCTGTCCGGCGTGGGCTGCGGCTGCCCGGAGCGCTGCAGCGACACCCGGAAACTGGTGGTGGAGAATCCCCAGGCGGGCATCCGGTATTTTCTGGTCAAGCCCAGCGACGTGGCCATCTACGTGGAGCACGGCGCGGCGGATATTGGCATTGTGGGGAAGGATATCCTGGAGGAGTCGGGGGCGGACGTCTACGAGCTGCTGGACACCGGCCTGGGAAAATGCCGGATGTGCGTGGCCGGGCCGGTGGATTTCCGGGACGATCCGGGCCGGCCCCTGCGGGTGGCCACCAAGTTTGTCAGCATTGCCAAGGCCTATTTCGCCGCCCAGAGCCGGGATATCGACATCATCAAGCTCAACGGCTCCATCGAGCTGGCCCCCATTTTGGGCCTGTCTGACGTGATTGTGGATATCGTGGAGACCGGGACCACGCTGAAGGAGAATAACCTGAAGGTATTGACGGAGTTTATGCCTATCTCCGCCCGGTTTATCGCCAACCGGGCCGCCTACCACTTCCAGCGTCAGGAGATCGACACCCTGTTGGACAAGCTGGCCGGGGCAATCGGCCAGAGAGAGGATTAAGAGGTGACTGCTATGAGCCGGTTTCTCTCCCCCGAGGCGGCGCGCCTCGCCCCCTATACCCCCGGCGAACAGCCGGTGGATATGCAGTATGTGAAGCTGAACACCAACGAAAGCCCCTTTCCCCCCTCGCCCAGGGTATTGCAGGCCCTGTCCCAAGAGGAGGCCGGTCGGCTGAACCTGTACTCTGACCCTGCCTGCGGCCGGCTGAACAGGGCCATCGCCGCCCGGTACGGACTGGCGCCGGAGAGCGTCATCTCGGGCAACGGCTCAGACGAGGTGCTGGCCTTCGCCTTCCGGGCCCTGTGCGGCACAGGCAGAGGGGTGGCCTTTGCCGATATTACCTACAGCTTCTACCGTTCCCAGGCGGCCCTCTTCGGTCTGGAGGAGACCATCGTCCCCCTCCGGGAGGACTTCTCCCTGAATGTGGACGACTATATGGACTTCCCCGGCACGGTGGTTATCGCCAACCCCAACGCCCCCACCGGCATGGCCCTGCCCCGGCTGGACATCCAGCGGCTGCTTGAGGCCAACCCGGACCGGGTGGTGATGGTGGACGAGGCCTATGTGGACTTTGGCGGGGAGAGCTGCGCCCCGTTGGTGGGGCAATATGACAACCTGCTGGTAGTTCAGACCATGTCCAAGAGCCGGTCGCTGGCCGGGGGACGGCTGGGCTTTGCCCTGGGGAGCCGGGAGCTGATCGACGCCCTGAACCGGGTGAAGTACAGCTTTAACCCCTACAACGTCAACCGGCTGTCCATCCTGGCCGGGGCGGCCGCCATCGAGGACGAGGACTACTTCCAGAGCTGCTGCCGGACCATCCGAGATAATCGGGCCTGGCTGACCGGTCAGCTGGAGGAGCTGGGCTTCTCTGTTCTGCCCTCCCAGACCAATTTTGTCTTTGCGAAAAGCGGAAAAATCTCCGGCGGCGCGCTGTACCGGGGGCTGAAGGAGCGGGGCGTGCTGGTGCGCTGGTGGGCCGGAAGCGGGCGGATTGAGGACTTTGTCCGGATCACGGTGGGCTCTATGGAGCAGCTAAAAATTCTGGTGGAGCAGATCGCCGCCCTGCTGGAGAAGAGATAAGGAGGGAACGCGATGCGGACCGCGGAAATCAAGCGGGATACAAGAGAGACCCAGATTACCCTGTCCCTGGACCTGGATGGCCGGGGCCGGGCTGAAATCCACACCGGCGTGGGTTTTTTGGACCACATGCTGGAGCTGTTCGCCCACCACGGGGATTTCGACCTGTCCGTCACCTGCTACGGAGACACCCAGGTGGACGGCCACCACACGGTGGAGGACGTGGGCATCGTCCTGGGCCAGGCCTTTACCCAGGCCCTGGGGGACAAGCGGGGCATCGTCCGCTACGGACAGTTTTTGCTGCCTATGGACGAGACCCTGGTGCTGTGCGCCGCCGACCTCAGCGGCCGGGACTGGCTGGGCTGGGCGGTGGAGCTGCCCAGCCAGAAGGTGGGGGACTTCGATACCGAGTTAGCCAAGGAGTTTTGGCTGGGCTTTGTCCGCGCCTGCCCCGGCTCCATCCACATCCGCCAGATGGCGGGAGAGAATACCCACCACATCCTGGAGGCCGTGTTTAAGGGCATGGGACGTACGTTGAAAATGGCGGCGGCCATCGACCCCAGGCACGCCGGTGAAATTCCCAGTACGAAAGGGCTGTTATAAATGATTGCGATTGTAGATTACGGCGTAGGCAACCTGTTTTCCCTGTCCTCCAGCCTGCGGGCGCTGGGGCTGGAGACTGAGGTCACCCGGTCAGAGGAGCGGCTCCGGGCTGCCGACCGGATTATCTTCCCCGGTGTGGGCGCCTTTGGAGACGCCAGGGCCAAGCTGGAGGACACCGGTCTGGTGCCGGTGCTCCGGGAGGAGGCGCAGCGCAAGCCCCTGATGGGCATCTGTCTGGGGATGCAGCTGCTCTTTGACAAGGGCTATGAGTACGGCGAGCACGACGGCTTGGGGCTGATCCCCGGCCGGGTAGTGGACCTGCGGGAGGACTTGCAGGACAAGACCCTGAAGGTCCCCCATATGGGCTGGAACAGCCTGAAGATTGTCAAGGACGACCCCCTGTTCAAGTACTTCAAGGACGGGGAGTATGTCTACTATGTACACAGCTTCTACGCCAGAGACTGCGGAGACTGTGTGCTGGGTACCTCGGAGTACGGCGGCGTGGCTGTCACCGGGGCGGCCCGCCGGGGCAGCGTCTGGGGGGTGCAGTTTCACCCGGAGAAGTCCGGAGAGGCGGGACTGCGGCTGCTGAAGGCCTTCGCCGAGTTGTAGAGGGGAGTGCGCGATGGAGATTTTTCCAGCCATTGACCTGCGGGGGGGCCAGGTGGTCCGCCTGTATCAGGGGGATTATGACAAGGAGACGGTCTACGGCCAGGACCCCTGCGCCGTGGCCCGGAGCTTTCTGGAGGCCGGGGCCAAACACCTCCATGTGGTGGACCTGGACGGGGCAAGGGACGGCACCCTGACCAATTTTGAGACCATCGCCGCCGTTGCCAGGCAGGGCGGGCTGTACATCGAGGCGGGGGGCGGCATCCGCACCGAGGAGCGCATCCGCCGGTACCTGGACCTGGGGGTGGACCGGTGCATTTTGGGCACCATTGCCGTGAAGGACTTCGATTTTACCGCCCGGATGGCCCAGAAATACGGCGGACAGATCGCCGTGGGGGTGGACGCCCGAGACGGCTTTGTGGCCGTCAGCGGCTGGAAGGAGCTGTCTCAGGAGCGGGGGGTGGACTTCTGCCGCCGCCTCCGGGACGCCGGGGTGAAGACGGTCATCTACACCGACATCAGCCGGGACGGGGCGGAGCGGGGGACCAATCTGGAGCTGTACCGCCAGCTGGTGCAGATCGAGGGCCTGAGCATCACCGCCTCCGGCGGGGTCAGCTCCCTGGAGGAGCTGCGGGAGCTGGAGGCCATGGGCGTCCAGGCCGCCATTCTGGGAAAGGCCCTGTATACCGGGCGGCTGGACCTGAAAACTGTGATAGGAGAGGTGGGCGCATGTTAGCCAAACGAATTATCCCCTGCCTGGACGTGAAGGACGGGCGGGTGGTCAAGGGGACCAACTTCCAGGGCCTGCGGGATTTGGCCGACCCGGTGGAGCTGGCCCGGTTTTACAACGACTCCGGGGCGGACGAGCTGGTGTTCTACGATATCACCGCCTCGGCCGAGGGCCGGGGGCTGTTTCCCGATATCCTGCGCCGGGTGGCGTCGGAGATCTTCATCCCCCTCACCGTAGGAGGCGGCATCCGCAGCGTGGACGACTTCGACCGGGTGCTGAAATGCGGGGCGGACAAGGTGTCAGTGAACTCCGGGGCCATCGCCGACCCCTCGGTAATTGGCGCGGCGGCCCGGAAGTACGGCGACCAGTGCGTAGTGCTGAGCATGGATGTGAAGCGGGTGGACGGCCGGTTCCGGGTGTTTGCCAAGGGAGGCCGGGAGGACACCGGCATGGACGCCATGGACTGGGCGGTCCGGTGCGTGAAGGACGGGGCCGGAGAGATTGTCCTCAACTCCATCGACACCGACGGGGTGAAGGGCGGCTTCGACCTGGAGATGCTGGACGAGCTGGCCGCCCGGGTGAGCGTGCCCATCATCGCCAGCGGCGGGGCGGGAACCATGGAGGACTTCGCCCGGCTCTTTGCCCGTCCGGGCATCGACGGGGGATTAGCCGCCTCCATCTTCCACACCCGGCAGGTGGACATCAAGGAGTTGAAGCGTTACCTTCGGGACCAGGGCGTGGAGATGAGAATTTAACGGGGGGCGCAAAATGGGACTGTTCGAGAACTGGAGAAGAAAAGCGCCGGAGGAGTCCGTTCCCCCGCCGGAGGAGGAGCGGTATCTGGAATTTGACAGCTTCCCCTTTAAGCTGGCCGTCGTGCAGGAGCTGATGTATGAGCAGAAGCTTTTGGGCGAGCCCTACCGGGGCGGGGATGCGTTTATGGAGCGCTATGCCGGCGACCTGGAGACGGTCTCTGAGGAGACTGCCCTCCAGCGCCTCCTGCCCCATATCGAGGAGGCGGAGGCCTACTTTCGGGCGCTGAAAATTCCCGCAAGCCTGGCTGGACAAATTAAGAGCCTGTACGTGGGGGAGGAGCTGGATATCTACTACCAAATCAACCCCCAGTGGGGAGACTTTGACTGCTTCGAGGACGGGGACGCCTTCGACATCAAGGATATTTCGGAGCGGGAGATCAGGCAGTTCCCCAACCTGAAGGAGGCCCTCTTCTTCAACATGTACCACGACCCGCCGGAGGCGCTGCTCCAAAAGCTGGAGGGCTGGGGGTACGCCGTGAAATATGATTGACCGGAGAGAACACAAAGGAGTATCTATATGGAGCTGAAATTTGACGAAAAAGGCCTGATTCCCGCCGTTGTTCAGGACCACTACACCAAGCAGGTGCTGACTTTGGCCTATATGAACGCGGAGAGCCTGGCCATTACCATCGACGAGGGGCGCACCTGCTTCTGGAGCCGCAGCCGTCAGGAGCTGTGGCGCAAGGGAGAGACCAGCGGCAGCGTGCAGCGGGTGGTGTCCATCACCGCCGACTGCGACGGCGACGCCCTGGTGGTGGAGGTGGTGAAGGAGGGGCCCGCCTGCCACACCGGGGCGGAGAGCTGCTTTTTCAACCGGATGTATCTGTCTGACGAGCTGAAGCAGTTCAGCTACGAGGGGCTGTACCAGCTCATTCAGGGCCGGAAAACTGACCCCAAGGAGGGCAGCTATACCACCTACCTCTTTGAAAAGGGGCTGGACAAGATTCTGAAAAAGGTGGGGGAGGAGTGTACCGAGGTCATCATCGCCGGGCGCAAGGAGGACAGGGAGGAGACGGTCTATGAGATCGCCGACCTGTGCTACCATGTGATGGTGCTGATGGTGCAGATGGGCATCACCGTGGAGGACGTCACCCGGGAGCTGGAGAAGCGCCATGTGGTGGACCACAAGGTGAAGCAGGAGCGGATGCAATGAGGGAATTTTGTTCGGTCCACACCCACTCCACCCTGTGCGACGGGAAGGACACCCTGGCGGACATGGCCCGGGCGGCCTTTCAGGCGGGGGCGGTCTCCTTCGGGGCCTCGGGCCACAGCCACACCCCTATCCCGGAGGACGAGGGGGGCGTTCTGCCCGCCGACATGACGGCCTACCGGGCGGAGGTCCTCCGCCTGCGGGAGGAGTACGCCGGGCGGATGGACGTGCTGCTGGGCATCGAGCTGGACAACTGCGCCGACGTGACGGCGGAGGGGTTTGACTACTGGATTGGCAGCGTCCACCGGCTGAGCGGGCCGGACGGCCGGCTCTATAC
>Ga0224746_10167_pt1 | contig 13111 bp, 10 predicted proteins | sample LIM_F_Water_Bulk_FD_183000 | JGI IMG/M metagenome (GOLD analysis project Ga0224746, IMG submission 183000) | Enriched cells from gastrointestinal tract of the lab mouse from Pacific Northwest National Laboratory (PNNL), Richland, Washington... | ecosystem: Host-associated > Mammals > Digestive... | reverse complement strand
AATGGTGTCAAGGGCGCTGATGTCTACGGAGGAGCTGTATATTTATCCGCCGCGCATCATCAGCAGAAACCCCACGTTCCAGAATTTCAGCGACCTTCTGACTTCGCTGAATGCCTCGGTGGTGCCTTTTACCAGATACATATTCAACAGTCTGTTTACCACAGTGGTGACGGTTTTTCTGAGCATTATGGTGTGCAGCCTGGGCGCTTACGGTCTGACGAAGCATAAGCCGGCGGGGGCGGATGCCATCTTTGCGGTGGTGCTGGCAGCGCTGATGTTTTCCACTCATGTGACTCAGATACCCAATTATCTGGTGGTAAATAAGCTGGGGCTTGTAAACAGCTATCTTGCGCTGATTATTCCCAAGATTGCGGTGGCCTACAATTTCTTTCTGGTCAAGCAATTCTGTGAACAGCTGCCGGATTCTATTCTGGAGGCAGCCAGAATAGACGGCTGCTCCAATCTGGGAATCTTCTGGAGAATAGCCATGCCGCTTTTGAAGCCCGCATGGAGCACGTTGGCTGTGTTTTCCTTCGTGAGCAACTGGAACGATTACTTTTCGCCGTTGATCTTCATCAGAAGCGACGCGCTGAAGACTCTGCCCCTGGCACTGCAGACGCTTGCCGGAGGGGCCGGCGTGGTGGCCCGGGCAGGGACGGTGGGAGCGGCTACACTGATCACCACCCTTCCCTCCATCATTGTGTTTGCCATCTTCCGGGGAAAGGTCATGGAGACCATGACATACTCGGGAATCAAAAGCTGAAAGGAACTCATCTTATGAGAAGACATTTACGACGGATCTGTCGGGGAGCTGCGTTCTGCATGGTGCTTGCGCTGTCATTGCCCGCGGGTCAGGTACAGGCGGCCGGCAATACCTATGTGGCGGACGAAGACGGCAGCCTGATGCCTGTTCCTGAGGCCTATGAGGTGTATGACTGTATTTACAATCTGGAGGAATACGGCGTCATGAACCATCCGCAGGATATATTTGTGGACGGCGGCGACATCTATGTGGCGGACACGGACAATAACAGGATATTGAAGATGGATATGGACGGAACGGTGAAGAAGGAGTACACGGAGGCCTTCGGCAGAGGTTTTTCCACGCCGGGAGGCATCTTCCGGGATAAGTCCGGCAATATCTGGGTGGCGGACACGGGGAATCTGCGCATTGCGGTCATCGACGGGGAGGGCGGCGATGTGGCGGAATACGGGAAGCCGGACTCCGCTCTGCTGTCGGAGAATTTTGCCTTTGACGCCCAGAAGATCGCAGTCAACAGCATCGGCAATATCTATGCTCTGAAAGGGGCGAATCTGATGACCATTGACCAGGCCAATAACTTTCACGGCTACCTGGGTGCTGCGGAGGTGGGATTTTCCCTGAGCCGTCTGCTGATCCGCACCTTCGGTTCACAGTCTCAGGTGGAGCGGACGCTGAAGCAGGAGCCTGCAGCGTATTCCAACTTTACCATCGGCGCCGACGGGATGATTTACGGGATATTGGCCACGGAGGAAAAGGATCAGATCAGACGCCTGAATTCGGTGGGAAATAATACTTACCCGGAGGGAAAATACGGGCTGATCATTGAGCAGCGGGACAAGGAGGAGCCGGTAAAGCCTTTCTTTGCCGATATTGCGGTGATGGATAACGGGATCATAACCGTGGTGGATAAGAATACAGGACTTTTGTATCAGTATGATCAGGACGGAAATCTGCTGGCGGCCTTTGGAGGCATCGGAGATTATGCGGGGGTCTATTCGGTTCCGGTGAGTCTGGACGTGGATGAAAATGGTTTTCTGTATGTGCTGGACTACAGCGCAAATACCATCACCATACTGCGTCCCACGGAATTCATCCGGCTGGTGCATCAGGCAGTCACCCTGTATGACGCCGGAAAATACGCAGAGGCCAGAGAATACTGGCAGAAGGTCATTGACATCGACTCCAACTATGCTCTGGCGCATCAGGGCGTGGGGAAGGTTTCCTGCAAGGAAGAGGATTACAAAAGCGCGATGGAGCAGTATCGGCTGGGAGATGACAGGGAAGGGTACTCCGAGGCATACGGGGAGCACAGGCTGGAGCTGTTCCGGGACAATTTTCTGTGGATTACCGCCGCGGCGTTCGGCATACTTTTCGGCCTGTACAAACTGATCTGTCTTGCGAAGGACAAGGCAAGACGGTGGGCGGAGCTGACTCAGATGGGGGGTGACCTGTGATGAGAGAATCTCTGAAGCTGGCTGTAATGATATTGTTTCATCCCATTGCGGCCTTTGAGTATATGAAGAGAAAGCGGGAGACGCTCTCCGGTCTCATGATTCCGGCAGTCATCTTTCTGGCGGCTGCAGTGCAGATCTTCAGCATTTATGTTACACATTACCCGCTCTCCACCGTGAATCTGAGGAATGCCAATGTGGTGTTTGAGTGTGCAAAGATACTGCTTCCGGTGGTGACCTGGGGTGTGGCGTCCTACGCCATGACTACGATTCTGGACGGTGAGACGAAGTTTTCGGAGGCCATGCTGGCCACCTGTTACGCCATGATACCGTTTCTGCTGATTTCGCCGCTGCTGACTCTGTTTTCCAGAATACTGGATCTGGGATAGAGCGGGTTGTATTACGGGATGTACGGGGCCATGCTGTTCTGGATAATTGCGCTGCTTCTGACGGCGCTGAAGGAGATGAATCACTATTCCGTGGGAAAGACTGCCGTGGTGACATTTTTATCCCTGTTCACCATGATGCTGATCTGGGCGTCCGTTGCGCTGTTGTTTTCCCTGAGCATGCAGTTTATCACCTTTGTGAAAGAGGTCATTGTGGAAGCGAGGTATCTGTTCTCATGAGAAAAGGAAAATATATGCTTTGGCTTCTCCTGTTGTCCGCCCTGCTTGTTCTGGGGGGCTGCGGCAGGCAGGAGGAAGTGGACGGCAGTGCGGCGGTGATTTATGCGCCGGCGGGGAGCTCGGACACCGTGCTGGAAAATGAGCGGTACAGGCTGACGCTGGAGGAGAATTATTCCGTCATGACGATTGTGGATAAGAACACCGGAGAGAAATGGAGTTCTTCGCCCACGGACGAATATTTTGATGCGGAGGCGCTGAATCCCATGTGGAGGATGAGGACGTCCTCGCTCTTTCAGCTGGGCTATACGAATATAGCTGCCGGTCTGGGGGTTATCATGAATTCTCCGCTGCTTCAGATGGATTACACGGCGGCGGGCTGTCTGAAGGACGGGCAGTTGTATGTGAGCTATGATCTGGTACAGCCCTCCATACGGATGACCCTGGCGTTTTCGCTTGAGGAAGACGGTTTTCGGGTGAGGGTTCCCTTTGACGGGATCGAAGAGTATGGCACACAGTTTTCGGTGGTGAGCCTGGCTGTCCTGCCTTATATGTCGGGGGCCACGGATGAAGCGGAGGGCTATTATCTGTATCCCGACGGCTCGGGCGCCGTCATGGAATTTCAGGATATTGCGCACATCGGAGCAAGCAGCCGTTCTTATATGTTGTATGGAGATGTACAGGATTATGACTGCTTCCGGCTGCCCTTTGAGTCGGAGACCGCCCGGGCCATGCTGCCCGTGTACGGAGTGAATATCAACGACAGAGGGTATGTGGCCATACTGACACAGGGGGATACCGACGCCAGGATCACGGTCTCCTGCTCCACCAAAATGGTGGCCATCAACGGTGTGTACGGAGAGTTTCTGTATCGCAGGGGCTTTGCGGATGCCCGGGTAAAAACAAGCACGGTGTTGTCCTACGCCGGAGGTATCATTCCCGGGGACCGGGAGATATACTACAGGTTTCTGGAGACGGGAAACACGGATTACAGTGCCATGGCGGCAAGCTATCGCGGCTATCTGGAGAGCCAGGGAATGGAGTATGGCGCGGAGCAGGTCGATTATCCTTTGTTTCTGGATATTTTGATGGGAATCGAAGAGGAGGGGCTGCTGTTTGACGAGTGGCGGCAGGTCACGGACTTTGAGCAGGCCGCGCAGATGGCGACGGAGCTCAAGGAGCAGGGCGTGGAGAACCTGCTGATCAACCTGAAGGGCTATACGAAGCACGGTTATTATTCGGAGCCCAATTCCTTCCGGATCAATTCCTCTCTGGGGGGCCGGGCAGGGCTGAAGCGCTTTTTGAAGACAGCGGGTGAACTGGAGGTTCCGGTGACACTGGATTATCATATGCTGTACGCCAGAAAGCGGACAGGGGGATTTTCCACACAAAAGGATATCGTTTATCTGGGAAATTATGTGGCTCTGACCGACGAGGAAGAGGAGCTGTATTTGCTGGGACCCAAGGCTGCCCTTGACAAGTTCGGAAAATTTGACGGCAAGGCAGGAGAATATGAGACGGCAGGCTATTCTCTGGGAGGAATCGGAGATACGCTGGCCTACAGCTATAATACCCGCAGCAGATCCGGCGCGGCGGAGACGCTTGCGCAGTGGAAGGAGCTGCTGGGAGGGCTTTCGGATCAGGGCAGGATACTGACGGTGGAGGGCGGAAACGCCTATGTGCTTGGATATGCGGACTATCTGAAGGATATCCCTGACAGGGATTTGGGCTTTCGTTTTACCACCCGCAGCGTTCCCTTTTTCCAGCTTGTGGTACATGGACTGGCGGGTTATATGACAGAGGCCGGGAATCTGTCCGGCGATCTGGCCGGAGAAAAGCTGAAGTGGGTGGAGTACGGTTACATTCCATACTTTGAACTGACCTGTGAGGGGTCGGAGGATCTGATGTACACGGATTATAACGAGCTGTTTACCTCGGAGTACGGAAGATGGAGGGACGAGGCAGTCCGGATTTACCGGGAACTGTCGGAAAGCATTGGTTTTCTGGCAGGTGAAGTGATGGAGGAGCATATAAGCCTGGGGAAGGAATTGTATCGGGTGACCTACGGCGACGGCACGAGGGTTTATGTGAACTATGCGGATTTTGAACAGACTGCGGACGGAGTCACGGTTCCCGCGGGAGACTACGCGGTAATCACGGATTCGGTGGAAAGGTAAGGGTTCCCATATGAAAAGAAAAAAATTTCATATGACTATTAAGAAAAGGCGGGGGATAGAAGCGCTTATCTTCCTGACGCCGTGGCTGATCGGCATGTGTCTGTTTTTCATCTATCCCATATTTGTATCTGTCCGGCTGAGCTTCAGCGAGATCACAAAGTTTAAGGGATTCATCATGGAATGGACGGGCCTGAGCAATTACAACTATATTTTTCTGTACGACACCAATTTTGTGCCGGCCTTTCTGAAGGTAGTGTCCGACACGCTGCTGAATACGCCCATATCTCTGGTGTTTTCGCTGCTGATCGCCATATTGATCAACAGACCCATGAAGGCAAGAGGCTTTTTCAGAACCGTATTTTTTATTCCGGTGCTGCTGGGAAGCGGGTATGTCATGAAACAGCTCCTGGGCATGGGGGCGGACACCACAAGCATCACCCAGGGCATCATGGTGCCGGAGCAGATGATGGATCTGCTGGGTCCCACCTTTGCACCGCTGGTGCAGTCGGTGCTGGATCGAATCACGGTGGTGTTCTGGAAGTCCGGCGTGCAGATTGTCCTGTTTCTCGCGGGACTGCAGGGAATTTCTTCTTCCCTGTACGAGGCGGCCAAGGTGGACGGAGCGACGCAGTGGGAGATGTTCTGGAAGATTACCCTTCCGCTGATTTCGCCGGTGATCCTGCTGAACTTTGTGTATACCATGGTTTCCTTCTTTACGGATTCCAATAACGCGCTGGTGGATTACATTCTGCAGCAGACCTTCCAGAACCAGCAGTTTGAGTACGGTGCAGCCATGGGCTGGGTATACTTTGCCTTTACCTTTACGCTGTGCATGCTGGTGATGGCGATTTTGAGGAAGCGGACCTACAACATGGGAGACAAGGCGTGAAAGGAGCATCTATGAAATTATATCAGAAGGCGGAGCAGGCTCTTTTAAACGGTCTGCGGACGGGAAAGAGCACCAACATCCGCAGGACGAAAAATTTTGTGATAAGGCTGTTGTTTTACCTGGTGGTCTTTGACCTGGCGTTCGTGTTCCTGTATCCCTTTATCACCGTGATCGCGGATTCCCTGAAGACGGACAATGACATTGTCAATATCACGGTGAAGTGGCTGCCCAGCAGCCCGGAGTGGAACAATTATGTGGTGGCGTGGAAGAGACTGCGCTATCTGAAATATTTTAAGAATTCTGCCATTGTGTGCGGGACGGCAACCCTGGGACATGTGTTTTCCTGTTCCTTTGCGGGGTATGCCTTTGCCAGATATCAGTTCCGGTTTAAGAACCTGCTCTTCGGGATTGTGGTGCTGGCCATGCTGGTGCCCGCCCAGGTGCTGATTTTCCCGCTGTATATGCAGTTTTCCAACTGGGGCTGGACCAACACCTATCTGCCGCTGGCGGTGCCCACCTTTTTCGGCTTCGGGCTCAGCGGAGGATTTTTCATCTTTTTGTTCCGGCAGTTTTTTTCGGGGCTTCCCTACGAGATGGAAGAGGCGGCCCGCATCGACGGCTGCGGTCCTTTTATGACCTATTTCAGGATCATGCTGCCCATTGCAAAATCTTCCGTGCTGGTGGCGGTGGTGTTGTCCGTGGTATGGCACTGGAACGATTATTTTGAGCCGGGCGTGTATGTGACAAATATTGATAAGATGCTGCTTCCCAGCAGGCTTCCGGTGTTGTACAGCCTGCTGAATGCGGAGCAGTTTGACCCCATACAGGTCAACGAGCTGGACAGCATTATCTTTAACGAGGCAATGCTGATGGCGGCTACATTTCTGGTAATATTACCGGTTTTGATAGTATATTCGATTCTGCAAAAGAAGTTCATGGAAGGAGTGGAGAGGTCGGGACTGACAGGAATGTAGAGGGAGGAACATGCAGAGGAGAAGGAAGATTGAAAGGAAATTGTTTCATAAAAAGGAGGATTGTATGAAGAATAACATTGTAAAACGACTGCTTGCGCTGGGAATGACCACAGCCATGGTGTTATCCATGGCAGCCTGCGGCGACAGCGGGGAACAGCCGTCTGACAGCGTAAGCAGCGGCAGCTCCAGTGAAAGTACTCCGGACTCTGGATCCGACAGCGGCTCCGATGCACAGGAAAGCAGCTCAGGCGCGGGGGAGAAGTCATGGCCTGACGACGTGACGCTGTCCTATTATATCAGAGGCGGCACAGCGGAGTATGAGCCCTATCTGTATAAGGATCTGGTCGGAATCAACAAGATTCAGGAGGCGACAGGGATCAACATTGACTTTGATGTAATCTGCGGAGATAACGATGCCATTCAGACCCAGTATCTGGCTATGCTCACCAGCAACAATTACCCCGATATAATTCAGTGGCTCAATGACGAGGCTTATTCCGGAGGTGTGGGGCAGCTTTACAACGATGGAATTATCATTGAATTGAATGACCTGATTGATAATTATATGCCGAACCTGAAGGCCATTCTGGAGAAGTATCCCAATCTGGCCAAGGATATGGCAAACGATGACGGACAGTATCTGTATTTTACCAAGCTGAATTCTCTGTCCAATATCGATGACCTGATGAGCATCACTTACTGGGGATTCCTGATGAGGAAGGACTGGCTGGAAAATGTGGGCATGAGTGTTCCCACCACGATGGACGAGTGGTATGAGGTACTGAAAGCTTTCAAGACCCAGGATCCAAACGGCAACGGACTGGACGACGAGATTCCCTTTGACGCGGGTGCGGGAGCTTTGACCATGTTCTACCCTGCCTACAATATGCTGACCGGCATCTATGTGGATCCGGATACTGGTAAGATCGGCTACGGTGAGTACACTGAGAAGTACAAGGAGTTCCTTACTACTATGAACAAGTGGTATTCCGAGGGCCTGATCGACGATATTTATGATGAGAACTATAATCTGGTGGGCAGCGATGTGACCGACGAGCATATTTACGGCGATATCGCTGGTTCCTGGAAGGGTCTGGCAAACAACTGGGAGCAGAGACTGCCCGGCATTCTGGAAAAGAACGCAAACGCTGACCTGGTGGCGGTTCCCTGGGTGCAGTCAACCATGAACTCCAAGAAGTATACGCCCAATACCTATTATTCTACCATTGACAGGACTACAGTATGTATCTCCGTGGACTGCAAATATCCCGAGGCGGCGGCAACGCTGATCGACTATATGTACAGCGAGGAGGGCGGACTGTATCTGACCTGGGGCGTAGAGGGCGAAAGCTATGTCACCAATGATGACGGAACCCGTTCCTGGACGGAGGCTGCGGATGAAGTGATCGATTATTATGACGGTTCTTTCCCCAGAAAGTTCACCTATGCCATGGCTCATGTAAGCTTCCCCAGACTTGACCAGAACGACACCAGCGCAACCAGAGAGCAGCAGTATGTGGATGCGTGTGAACTGTGGGCAGATGCGGAGCTTGACATGATTTATCCCAAGGCGATCTCTGTGACGCAGGATCAGCATAATGCGGCAGTGGGCGCAGAATCCGACATCGGAGGCTATATTGCCGAAATGCAGATGAAGTTTATCACCGGCGAGGAGCCGCTGACCAACTTTGACAATTATCTGGATACGTTGAAGAAGATGGGAATCGAAGATCTGATCGCCGTATACCAGGATGCCTATGACAGATATCAGGCGAGATAAATGATCTGAATAGATTGTATGAGGAATGGGGAGCATGATATACTGTGAGAGCACAGCTTTTACAGTAGTGTGAGGAATTTTGAAAAACAGTACATAGTCCGGGGGGCGTTTGCCTTCCGGACTATGAGCGAATACGGGGATTTTTGTGTCGGGGGCACAAGAAGCGTCGTGTGCAGGGAGGTTTGTCTATGGGAGGGAAAAAGAAAAAGGGGTTGGCGTGGTGCATTATTTCGCTGCTGATCCCGGTGGTGTTGTCGGGGTGCGCAGGTGAGCAGGGGGAGGAGACGGAGCGGCCTGAGATCGTGTGGGTTCTGCGGGAAGCGGACGAAGCGCTGTACAATAATCTGGAAGGAATCAAAAAGATTGAAGAAGCCACGGGGGTGGATATCACCTTCCGGCTGATGACGGACGATGAATATAACTATATGATCGCGTTCGGAGATTATCCGGACGTGATGGTGAGCAACCTTTATACAGGGGAGGTTCTGGAATTGTATGACAGAGGGATTATTCTGGAGCTGACCGATCTGATTATGGAAGATTCTGTGTATCTGAAGCAGATTTACGGGGAGCATCCGGATATCTATAAGGAGACGCAGACAAATGACGGGAAGCTGATTTACTTTCCGTCTTTGAATCCTCTTGAGGATGCGGAGGACTTTTACCGAAGCTCTTTTTCGGGACTGCTGATGCGGCAGGACTGGCTGAAGCGGCTGGATCTGGAGATTCCGGAAACCATTGCGGAGTGGCACCAGGTGCTGACTGCCTTTCGGGACGGAGATCCCAACGGAAACGGCCGGGCGGACGAAATACCCTTCGACGACAACAGACTCTGGGTGTTTGCGTCTGCCTTTGGAGTGCTGGACGGATTTTATATCACGCCGGAGGGGAGAGTGGCCTACGGCTGTATGGAGGACGGCTACAGGGATTATCTGACCATGATGAATCAGTGGTATGAGGAAGGACTGATCGGTCGGGCAGCCATAACCGGTTCCACCAAATGGAGTGAAGCAAATATCATAGGCAATATTTCAGGATCCTTTTACGGGCTGGATAATGCCTGGCGGTATTATCTGCCGAGTCTGAGAGAGGTGGAGGAGCGTGCGGAACTTGCGGCAGTTCCCGTTCCAAAGGCGGCAGACGGGGTATCCTACTGCAATGTTAACAGAGTCAGTACGCATGTCAGGGATCAGGTAACGGTGATCACGTCGGACTGCAGTGATCCTCAGGCGGCGCTGAAGGTCATTGATTATATGTACAGTGAAGAAGGTTCGGCCCTGCTGACATGGGGCATCGAGGGTGTGACCTATGAAGTCCTTCCTGACGGCGGCAGGGTATTGCTGCCGGAGGCGCTGGAGATTGCGGATTCCGGGTATCTGAAGCTGCATCATGTGGCCATCGGGCATAGTGCATTTCCGAAATATGACGGAGAGACAGTGCTTTTGCAGACTTATCCAAAGGAGCAGCTGACTGCCGAAATGGTCTGGGCGGACTGCGACACATCCATGCTCTGGCCGGCCAACATTCTGTTTTCCGCTGAGGACAGGAAGCGGGTGAACAGTCTGATGGCCAATATAGAGGCATATGTGACGGAACAGAAGACAGCCTTTATCACGGGAGAGCAGCCGATGGACACCTATGAGGATTTTCGGAAGACGCTGAGGGCCATGCAGATTGATGAGGTCCTCCGGATTTATCAGGAAAATTACGATGTCTATCTGAAAAAATAGAGTGTTTTGAACCGCCAGGGGCGGAATGGGGGATCGGTATGAGTGACGGGAATTATTTGCAGAGAAAGGAAGTGCGGGAGGCCCTTGCGGCGGGACAGGAGGCGCTTGGATATCTGAACAGGGCCAGAGAGTGCCTGAACAGCGCGGGCAACTGGGGGCTTGTGGATTTGTTCGGGGGAGGACTGCTCAGCACCTTTGTAAAACACGCAAAGATGAACGATGCGGAAGAACTGGTGCAGCAGGCCCGAGGAGCGCTGAGACGTTTTCAGAAAGAGCTTATGGATGTGGATAATGTCCCGGAGGAAGTATTTTCCGAAAATCTTAAGAAAACTTCATGCAAAATCTTAACCTGCGCCGCGTAGGATGAAGGAGTCCGGGAAAAGCAACAGGCGCGATGGGGCGGCCTGTCCGGGGCGGATCAGGAGGGAATGGGATGAGTGTGGAGATTGCGGTTCTGGCTGATATACACAGCAATTATGTGGCGCTGGAGCGCTGTGTGGAGTTTGCTCTGAAGAGGGGAATCCGGCAGTTTCTGTTTTTGGGAGATTATGTAGGTGAGTTTGCCTGGCCGGAGCGGACGATGGAATTGCTGCGGGAATATGATGCGTCCTATGACTGTCTGTTCATCCGCGGCAACAAAGAAGATTATTGGCTGGGGTATCGTGACGGCGGGGAGAGGGGCTGGAAAGAATATGGCTCGACCACGGGGGCGCTGTATTATGCCTATCACCGTCTGGAGGACAGAGATCTGGCGTTTTTTGAGGGACTTCCTGTCTCCCGGAGGCTGGAATACGGCAATTTGCCGCCCCTGCTTGCCTGTCACGGTTCTCCGGGAAACGTAAAGGGGCAGCTGTGCCTGAGTGATGAAGAGACAAAGAATGCACTTTTGGCTGCCGGAGCAAATTGTGTCCTGCACGGACATTCCCATATTCAGGGGAAGACCGTGTACGACGGCCGGATTGCACTGAATCCCGGCTCTGTGGGGCTTGCGCTGAAGGCGGAAGGAAAGGCACAGTTTGCCATTTTGCACGGGGAGACCGACGGCTTCCGGGAGGAGCTGATCAGCCTGGATTATGACCGGGAGCGGGTCATTCGGGAGCTGTGTGAGTCCGGGCTGGCAGAGCGGGCGCCTTACTGGTGTCTGGTCACGGAATATTTGCTTCGCGGCAGAGGCGGGGAGACGGATATCGGACACGCGGACGTTCTGTTCCGCGCCATGGAGCTGTGCAGACAGAAAAACGGCAGCTGTATCTGGCCGGATATTCCGGAGGCCTGCTGGGAGCAGGCAGCCTGGGAGCTGCTGCCGGATTTGAAGGGAATGATTTGTGTAAAATAAGAATCTTTCTTGCAATCACAAAACAATTATGCTAAAATACATACAGGCAAAGAACACATCTGAGATTATGATAATCTTATTGTGGCATTTTGGGATGTACGGAAATCTTCCGGTCTCGGTGCCATGTCATATCCGCAAAGAAAAAGCTCTGTGGGAACTCCTTGCTTATAAACTGAAGAATCGCAGGGAGGATGCCTGAGAAAGCCTCTCTGCAGGAAAGAGAGGAAAAGGTATGCAGTCTGCTCAGTATATGAAGCATACCACGCTGGAGAATCCGGACATAACGGTGAGGGATGAAAGGATTCTGGATCTGGCGGGGATCGTGGAAGAGGTAAAGCAATCGGAGGAATGGGAGGGCGTAAAGATGAATATTCTGGAGATCGGGCTTGCACAGGGAATCGAGAAGGGAATAGAACAGGGAATCGAGAAGGGGCTGGAGCAGGGGACAGCACAGACCTTGGTAAAAAACGTGGAATCTGCGATGAAACATTTTAAGATAGATTTGAGCAAAGCCTGTGAAGGGCTGGGAACATCCGTGAAGGAATATGAAGAGGCGAGGAAAAAGCTGGCAGCGGTGGGATTGCAATCAACCGCAGGAGAAACGGTTGGTAACATTTCCCGGGGGATTTCGTGACAACTGTAAAATATTTTCGTGAAAACAGCCGAAATATATGGCAGGGGTGTGAGCACCATGAAAATTGCCATATGCGATGACGAGAGGGAAATATGCGAGGGGCTGGAACGCCTGATACGGAAACAGAGGGCAGAGGCCGAGGTGGTTTTGTTTTCTTCCGGAGGACAACTTTTGGAGTCCAGAGAGCGTTTTCAGATTGTGCTCATGGATATCCAGATGGAAGGGATGAGCGGGATCGAGACCGCCAGGGCGCTGCGGATGAAGGATGAGACAGCAGTTCTCATCTTCGTGACGGCTCTCAGGGAATATGTTTTTGACGCCTTTGACGTTTCGGCCTTTCATTATCTGCTAAAGCCGGTGTCTGAGGAAAAATTCCGCAGGGTGTTTGAAAAGGCGTGCGGCGAGGCGGAGCGACGGGAACGGGAGAGCGGAGAGCAGCTCTTTTTCCGGACAAAAAGCCGAAGCTTTACGATTCGGAAGCGGGATATTCTGTATGTGGAGAGCCGCGGACGCAAGGTGGATATCCATATGCCCAAGGAATGCGTGACGGTTTACAGCACGATGAACGGTATGGAGCAGCAGCTTGGGGAAGATTTTTATCGCTGTCACAGGGGATATCTGGTCAACCTGGCAAAGGTTGCGGAATATGAGACGGACAGGATTCTGCTTGGCAGCGGGGAAACGGTTTTTATGGCCAGGGAAAAATATGCGGAGTTTGTAAAGGTATACATGAGGTTCCTGAAAAGAGGAGGAG
>Ga0224746_10166_pt1 | contig 13119 bp, 11 predicted proteins | sample LIM_F_Water_Bulk_FD_183000 | JGI IMG/M metagenome (GOLD analysis project Ga0224746, IMG submission 183000) | Enriched cells from gastrointestinal tract of the lab mouse from Pacific Northwest National Laboratory (PNNL), Richland, Washington... | ecosystem: Host-associated > Mammals > Digestive... | reverse complement strand
CGCCACCCACAAAAGCGACAGCATCTACAATATGGTGTTCCGTCTGGATGCTATGGAGGCTTACAACCGGCGGCTGGTCAAGAAGATTGCCGTAAAGGGTATCACCGAAAGCGGCAGCACCGCTACCGACAGCTACCTCTATCTGGAAAGCATCAATCTCTCCAAAAGCGACCCCACCGCCACCTTGCAGTTCGAGGTAAAGATGGCCAGTGGAGCTCCAAAGAAAAAGAGCCGCATCGTCAAAATTGGAGACAACCTTTACGACTACTCCGGCGGACTGGAGGAATACAGAAACGGATTTGTGGTCAAGCAGATCGACGGGCGGGACGACTCGGTGGAGTTTGTCAACGGCATCAAAATTTTTGCCGGAGATGTGATTGGAGCAGTAGACGAAGATCAGCTGCGGCGCATCCAGATACGGGAAACCATCCTCTCCCACATCCAGCGGGAGCGCCAGCTATTTTACAAGGGCATCAAAGTCCTCTCGCTGTTCTTCATTGACGAAGTGGCAAACTACCGGGAATATGATGCGGCTGGCCAGCCAGTCAACGGAAAATATGCCGCCATGTTTGAGGAGGAGTATGAGGACATTATTGGAAGTATGCAGCTTGCCATTGGCGATGATGAGTATCTCAGGTACTTGCAGGCTATCTCGGCATCAAAGACCCACGCCGGTTATTTTTCGGTGGACGGCAAAGGCAAAATGGTCAACTCCAAGGTTGGCCGTAAAGAAACGACCTCTGATGATGTGAGTGCCTATGAGCTGATTATGAAGAACAAGGAGTTGCTGTTGGACCGCGACCCGGTTCGCTCCCCGGTGCGGTTCATCTTCTCCCACTCCGCCCTGCGGGAGGGCTGGGACAACCCGAATGTATTCCAGATTTGCACCTTGAAGCAGAGCGGCAGCGATGTCCGCAAGCGGCAGGAGGTGGGGCGCGGTCTGCGCCTGTGCGTCAACCAGAACGGCGAGCGGATGGATACCAATGTCCTTGGCAACGATGTGCATAACATCAACATTCTCACTGTCATTGCCAGTGAAAGCTACGACTCTTTCGCCAAGGGGCTGCAAACGGAGATGGCTGAAGCGGTTGTCGACCGTCCCCGCGCTGTAACAGTGGAATTGTTCGTCGGCAAGGTTATCAAAGACGAGCATGGCAATGAGCAGATCATCGACCAGGCCACGGCCTCCGCCATCCACTTCGATATGATTGTCAATGGTTATATCGACCGCAAGGGTGCACTGACTGACAAATATTATGAAGATAAGGCAAACGGTGAACTCAAAGTAGCGGAAGAAGTCGCAGGCTCCGCCGCCTCAGTGCTTGCGATCATTGATTCCATTTATGACGAGCGCAATATGCAGCCGGAAAACGCCCGCAGCAACAATGTAGAGCTGCAGGTGGATGAGGACAAATTGGCTATGCCGGAATTTAAGGCACTGTGGTCAAAAATCAACGCCAAATCTGTCTATATTGTAGATTTTGATACGGAGGAACTGATCCAAAAAGCTATTGCCGCCTTGGACAGCAAGTTGCGCGTCTCCAGAATTCACTTTCAGGTAGAGACCGGGGCAATGACGACAATCCAATCCAAAGAAGAACTGCTTTCCGGTGCATCCTTTGTGAAAGAAGAATCCGCCAGCTACAGTGTGACTATGACGGCAAATTCCAATGTGAAGTATGATTTGATTGGAAAGCTGGTTGATGAAACCGGGCTGACCCGCAAAGCCCTTGTTGCCATTCTAAAGGGCATCCAGTCTACTGTATTCAGTCAGTTTAAGGATAACCCGGAGGAGTTTATCGTCAAAGCCGCAGCTCTCATCAACGACGAGAAAGCAACAGCGGTTATTGAGCATATCACCTATGATGTTCTGGATGACCACTATGGCACAGATGTCTTTACCGATCCGACAATCAAAGGCAGGCTTGGATTCAACGCAATGAAAGCAAAAAAACATCTGTATGACCATATCGTTTATGACTCCACCGGAGAACGGGATTTTGCCGCCGAACTTGATACGAATACTAATGTGGCGGTCTATATCAAACTGCCGGATGGATTTTATATCGCAACGCCGGTGGGCCATTATAACCCGGACTGGGCCATTGCTTTCTATGAGGGAAGTGTCAAACACATTTACTTTGTGGCGGAAACAAAAGGCTCTATGCGTTCTATGCAATTGCGGTTGATTGAGCAATCCAAAATCCACTGCGCAAGAGAACACTTCAAAGCCATTTCCGGCGATGGAGTAGTTTACGATGTGGTGGATAGCTACAGAACTCTGCTGGAAAAGGTTATGCGGTGACAGTTTCGCTACTTCGCAAACCTGCAAATACATGTCAAGCCCCAAAATAAAAAAGTCGGAAAGATTTTAGTAAGGGCAAAAAGGGTATAACAAGACAAGCCGGTCAGCGAGGAATTTTTGCGAACCGGCTGAGCAAGACTAATATTTCCGGTTAAGCGGCGGTGCTTGTCCCTGCATCCAGCGCCATCAAATGCGCCTTTACCCTGGCGTAATAGATGCGCAGGAACTTGGCAGCACCAGCCACGGTATAGACATAAAAGTGCTTGCCCTCAGCCCGCTTTTTGTCCATGAACTGAAAAATGGGATTGTCCGGGTCGGAGTGCTGGAGGATCGTGCTGGCAACCATGAACAGGGTTTTTCGCAGATGCGGAGAGCCGCGCTTGGAGATGCGGCGGGACTTGGAATCGAATGTACCGGACTGGAAAGGCGGCGCATCCATGCCCGCAAAGGCCACCAGAGCGCCCTTGTGGGTAAACCGCCGCACATCGCCGATCTCTGCCATAAGCTGTGGTCCGGTGACCTCGCCTGCGCCCTGCATGGCCATGACCACATCGAATTCCGGCAGCAGGGAGGCCAGACGGAGCATCTCCCCGCGCAGGATATACAGCGCGTCATAGACGGCGTTCAGGCTGTCCACAGCCTGAACAATGAGCAGCTTGGTGCTGTCGTTTTTGGGAAATGTAGCCACGGCGTTTCTGGCGGCGGTGTGGAGCTTTTCGGCGTCAGACTGAGAGAAGCGATAGCCGGATCTGACACACCATTTACGGTAAGCGTCCGAGAAAGCGGCGAGGGAAATGCCCGCCACACAGTCTTTGTGCCAGAAGCGCTTCACAAAATCCACCCACTTGAAGTGGCCATTGGAACGCTTGGGCTGGATGTCAAAAAGCGTGTTGACGCCGGGGAAGGTCTGGTCCAGCAGGGAGATCAGGCCGTTGCGGAGGACCACGCTGGATTTCTTGGTGCGCAGGTACAGGCGGTTCTGCATTTTCAGCATCTGCCGGGTCTCGTCCTCCGGCGAGTAGTCCCGCAGTTCCGCCCAGAAGGACAGTGCATAGTTGGCAATCTTCATGGAGTCCGCCTTGTCCGTCTTGACCTTGCGCAGAGAGTTGTCGCTAAAATCATGGATGAGCATGGCGTTGACTACACTGACAAAAAAGCCCGCCTCTTTCAACGCCAGAGCGATGGGACGCCAGTACATCCCCGTATGTTCCATGACGATGCGGATATTCCCGCCGACGCTCCGCAATGTCTTGACCAGGCTGGACAGTCCGGCAGCGTCATGCTCCACCAGGAACGGCATCAGCACAACCTCGCCGCCCGGTCTGCGCACAGCAACGGTGCTTTTCCCCTTGGATACGTCAATGCCGACAGCGGTGATTGGTTCATAGTTCATTTGTAAGCCTCCCAAATCAAAAATAGTTTCGACCGGCACCCGCCGCTGCCCACTACCATTCAGCTTGCTTTGTGACACGAGTGTGCGGTATTGCCCGCTTCTCAACCTGCGCAAATCGAACGCCGCAATGGGAGGGCCGGCTGACAGTTTGCGCAAACGAGCGTGACAGCTCAGGCAGTGCCTCGTCAGTCCGGTTCCCTCCCATTGTAGCTTGGGTGCGGGCCGCCGCATAGGGCGGTCTTCGCCCCCTGTTTCGGGGGTGTCACCATTGTAGCAAGCAGTGTCTTTGTTCCCACAAAGACTCGAAACTGCGGTTCCCGGCGTTGCCGGAAACCGCAGTTTCTGCTTGTTGGGGTCGTACCCCAGACTGTGTCAAAAGACAACAGTCTGGGGAGCTCCCCAACAAGCATTTTCACGGGCCTGCGGCCTGTGAAAATTTCGGAGTGTGGCCACACCCGAATTGCTTGCCGTTTTGTGCAAGCCCCGAAAATGGCGCAAAAAACGGAGGTCACGCTTTTGACGCTCCCTCCATTCAATTTATTTACTAAAAGTGTAATATAGAAGGTAAGTGTTCCATAACGACAGCGAGATTTTTTATGTGAATTTGTTTATTCTCATAAGAGATTAAACCCATTTTTACACATTCTGCAATCGCTCGATTTACGCTCCTAATAGGTGTATTTGCTTCGATTGAAAGTTGCTTTTTCGTTAGTTTGTATAGCTGTCCTTTGTGATTGTAAATAGCTATACATCGTAAAACTCTTTTACGAACAGACAGCAAAGACATTTCCTCTATAAGTTGACCATTGTGTATTAGCTTCTCTGATATTATACGAATAAGCAGTTTTGTGGCTTCAAAATCACTTTTCAACCACTCTAAAAAATCGGTCTGATGAAGTGCCTCTACAATACACTTTTTAGTTGCGGTTATGCTTACAGGTTTGAAGTCATTATAAAATGGCTCTACTTCACCAAATATGCTATTAGATTTATATAAGTAGACAGTAGCAACAGTGCCATCATTATTTTGGATAGATGCTTCTGCTTCTCCCTCAATTAAGAAAAATACATATTTATTTTCATAACCTGCTATAATAATAGGATTTCCGGGATCATAAATTTTTTTCATTAGCTTTTTGCGAATTGTAATCGGCATACGGCCACGAAGTATTTCAGCATCCATAAACATTTCCTCCAAAATGGGTCACTTGACCTTACTTTAATATACGAATTGAAGTATAATTTTGTCAAGACAAAGGGGTAATACTATGATAAAACCAAAAGCATTAAAGAGAGGAGACACCGTTGCTATTGTGTCGTTATCTTCTGGTATGGGTGGAGAAAAGTCTCTTATCCATAGATATTATACAGGTATTAACAGATTAGAAACTGTATTCGGGCTTCATGTTATCACAATGCCCAATGCTCTAAAGAGGAATGAATACTTATATAATCATCCCGAATTAAGAGCACAGGATTTAATGCAAGCGTTCAAAGACACAACCATTAAAGCGATTATTTGTATGATTGGCGGAGATGATACTATTCGCCTGCTTCCCTACATTGATTACCAAGTTATCAGAGATAATCCAAAAATATTCATGGGTTATTCTGACACAACCGTTAATCATTTGATGCTTTATAAAGCCGGGGTAGTTTCTTTCCACGGGCCTTGTCTCATGGTCGAATTTGCAGAAAACAAGCAGATGCACCAATACACCGTTGACTGCATTAAACAAATGCTATTCTCTTGTGCTTCAGAAATGGAAATAAGTTCATGCAATATGTGGACTTCTGAATTTTTAGACTGGGCAAATCCTCAAAACCAAAAGATTGAGAGGAAAATGAAGCCCGAAAAACACGGCTATGAAATATTACAAGGGACAGGTCGAGTTAAAGGAAAACTTCTTGGTGGATGTTTGGGCGTACTTAAGATGGTTATAGGAACAGAAATATGGCCCGCCCTTGATGAATGGGAAAATAAACTCCTGTTCCTTGAAACAGGAGAGGATTATCCTAAGCCGGAAGAGGTCTGCTACTTCTTAAGAAATCTTGTGGCACAAGGCATTATAGAAAAAATAAATGGAATAATCATCGGAAAACCAATGGATGAAAGATATTATGACGAATATAAAAATATTTATATTCAAGTTATCGGAAATGAAGCTAAGCGGCCAGACTTGCCTATTTTATATAATGTAAATTGCAGTCATACATCGCCTGTTTGTATTCTACCTTATGGAGTGATGGCAGAGATAGATTGCGAGCAGAAAAAACTTACTATTCTTGAAAATGCTGTCTGCTAATACGATTTTGCTCATTCTCTGAAAGTAGAAAGAAACGGAGATTCCTATTTTAGAACCTCCGTTTCTCTGGCTTTCTTGCTCCCTTCGGCTGTGGCCTCCATAACAACAAGCTCTTTTTCATTCATAGAGTCTAAAAGTACATCAATGTGTTTTCGACAACTGTTTTCGCCACGGTTGCCCTCTGTATAGAAAAATTGATCTACGGAAATATCAAACAGCGTGACGAGCTTAAAAAATAAATTGAAGCTGGGGTGCTGGCCTTTGTTTTCGATATTCATAATAGTCCGATCAGTCTTGCCGACTAACTCAGCGACATAGGCTTGCGTCCAACCCTTTTCTTCTCGAGCTTGTTTTAGTGCCAAACCGAGCCCATGAAAGTCAAATCTTCGTTCATCTTGGTTCATTCTCATATCACCCTATATCATTGTACATTTCGGGTTAGATTATGAGAATGTAATCAAATTTTATGTAACAGGCTATTTTATTTCACCAAAACTGTCGAACAGCGGTAATAAAAAAAACCGTTGTTTCGGCGGCTGGGTCATCATGCGCCAGAACAAAATACAGTAGCCTTGCGGCGGTTTTGAAATAACAAATTTCAAGCCGCCGTTTTCTTTTCAAAAAATGAGATTGCGGGGGGTGTATTAAAGTCGCCCATTTTTTAGGATACGGCGGTGTCCGGGAGGTATCGCTGTGTCCTTGTTCTTTTTTCATCCCCCTAACCTATCAAAAAAAGCCCACCTACCCAGCAGGATCAGTCTGGCGGTGGAGGCGAAATTTGGCAGTACATAAACGAATATGTAATTTCATGCGCTTGCGTGGCTTTGTGTCGCGCAGGCGTTTTTTGTTATCCGTACTTCGAGACAAAGTGTCCCGAAGTACGGAGCAGCTCCCCTGGGTGCCGCTCCCCGCCGGGCTCCGTTTCGGTTACTCATCCACCCGACACCGAAACGGAGGTTTATTATGGCTATAATCAATCTGAAAGATTTTTATTATTGGTACACCCAGGATCAGTTTATTGAGGTTTCTGACGAAGTAGCGGAGGTCTTTCTTGTGGATGCCCGTTATGAAATGGCCTACCAGCGGCGGCTCTCCCGGCACAAGGCGCAGTATTCTCTTGACTGTGAGGACGGGATCGAATACTCGGCCTGCTTGCATGAGCCCACGCCCCAGGAGCTCTTGGAGCGGATGGAACTCTTTATCCGTTTGTGGAACGCGCTTAACTCTCTGCCTGAAGTCCAGGGCCGCCGCGTGGATGCCTGCGTCATTCTTGGCAAGACCTATTCTGAAGTAGCTGAAGCGGAAGGCGTTGACGAAAGCGCAGTGCGGAGGGCTGTGGAGCGCGGTTTGGAGAACATGAAAAAATATTTGAAAAAATCCCGCTGAACCAGTCCGAATATCATCCAAAAATGTCTCGGTTTATGAGAGGAGGTTTTCTTTTCTCCGCAGATGAACCAGGGCGGCCCCGAGCATGATCCGGGGAGCCAGGCGGCGGGTGCGCGGTGACTTTTCCCAAAGGAAAATGAGCGAACAACACCAGCGCCGCAAGTGGGCCCGGCCAACCTACGGCCACGATCCGGCAGTGGACAGGCTGGCCGCCTGTCCCTCCGGGCCACCCTCTCGTCTGCGTGGGAGCGCCGCGCCGAGTATAGTTGTCTTTGGACAGGTCAAGGAAATGGGCGCGGCGTTCCCTAAATTTTTATCAAAGGGGAATGAAAAAATGAAGTTCGAGCCTACATTGGCCGCTATGCTGGCCGAGCCGTGGAGCAACAACGCCTGCCGGGGATATGTGATCTATGCGATGGAAAACTGTGGTTTTTCCCCCGAGGACATCCGGCGCGTTGTCGGTGAGCTCCATTATGTATTTGATTTCAAAACGCTGGACGAGGCCCAGCACCATTACGAAAACGGCCCCTATTAACTTCGAGACAAAGTGTCCCGATGTGAGGACAGGCTAAAGGGCGGCACTTATGCGGTGCCGCCTTTTCGCGTTTCCCCACAGGACAACCGGGAGGCGTTTATCAATCTGAACAAAGGAGGTTTTACCGTGAGATTAACCGCACAGGAACTGGAACAAATGAAAAGCGCTGACATTGGCGCAGTTTCCCCTGAGTCTCTGCCCGATGTGAGCGGTATGACCTTTGATAACGCCCTTTCCCGCAAAGAGCGCGTCACAAGGTTTTTGCAAGTTGCCAAAAATCTGTACTGCTTCAACATCGGCGGAGTCGGTGTGAAAATTGAATTTGCGGAAGGCGGGCCGTCTTTGCAGGACACCTTGACGGACTATTTGATCCGGCAAAAAAGCGGGCTGTGACTTCGGCTGCGGCCCGCCCCAACTTCGAGACAAAGTGTCCCGAGGCGGAGCCATCCTTGTTGTCCCTATGGGACAGAGTTATAATATAAGTGTAATGTGATAGGGAATGAGGAACAATGTCACGAACAAAAAACAGAGGGTTTCAACAGAGTTTCTCTCCCTCTTATACGATCCGGCGCTGGCGGCTGGGCGAATATATCCGGCTTTCCAAAGAAGATTTGAAAAAAGGAAAAGACGATAGTAACAGCGTAAAAAACCAGCGCGACCTGCTGAATGACTTTTACCAAAAGCACATTGAGGAATTTGAAAGCGTTTCCGAATATGTGGACGATGGACACACGGGGACGGATGCCAACCGCGAAAATTTCCAGCGGCTTCTGGCCGATGTAATGAGTGGGAAAATCAACTGTGTTGTGGTAAAAGACCTTTCCCGTTTTGCCCGGAATTACAGCGATGCGGGAAGTCTGATTGACAACCTGTTTGTGCAGATGGGCGTCCGTTTTATCAGTCTTGCTGAAAATGTGGACAGCTACCTCAACCCGGACAGCGTTTCCAGCATTATTGTTCCGATTACAAATGTAATGAACGATCAATACTGCTATCAGACTTCAAAGAAAATCCGCCAGGTGTTTGACTATAAGCGGCGCAACGGCCAGTACATCGGCTCCTTTGCTCCCTACGGCTACATAAAAGATCCGAAAGACAAACACCAGTTGATTGTCGATCCCGAGGCCGCCGAGATTGTAAAGTTCATTTATAACAAGACTTTGCAAGGGGAAACAAGGCGGGCTATCGTCTACCACCTAAACGACCACGGCATCCCCAGCCCGACAATCTACCGAAAAAATAAGGGCCTGCCCTATTCCTGTTCGGTATCAAATAATCCCATATAGGGAGATCGAATACTTACGAACATTCTTACCAACCCGATTTATACCGGGGATTTGGTACAGGGCCGCCGCCGCGTGAAAAGCTATAAGGTACATGAGATTGAGGCGGTGCCGGAGGATGAATGGGTGCGGGTGGCTGATACCCACGAGGCGATTATAGATCGGGAAACCTTTGAAAAGGTGCAGGCCCTGTTGAAACGGGACACCCGGACGGCCCCACGGAAAAAGGAGCTCCATCTGTTCAGCGGTTTTCTCCGATGTGCGGATTGCGAAAAATCCATTACACGGAGCCAGAGCGGGAAAAATGTGTATTACGCCTGCTCTACCTACAAATACCGCTCTCGGACTGCCTGCTCCATGCACTCAATCAAGCATGAACGGCTGGAGGCCGCCGTCCTGTTTGCCGTCCGTCAACAGGTACATCTGGCCGTTTCCTTTTCGGAGATACTTGCCCGTATCAACTCGGCTCCAATCAAAAAAAGCCAGTCTTTTCGACTGGATGATCTGATTGCCGCAAAGGAAAAGGAACTGGCGAAAATTACCCGCTACAAACAGTCTCTTTATCAAGACTGGAAAGACGGGGAAATTACCCAGCAGGACTACCGGACAATGAAGGCTGACTATGAACGGCAAATAAGCTCTATCTCTGATGTGCTGGAGCGGCTGACCGCTGAACGGGCGGAACTGGCAAACGGCGTTGACAGCGAGCATCCGGCGCTGGTGGCCTTTAAGAAACACCAGAACATTGAAACGCTCAACCGGGAAATCCTCATTGATCTTGTAAACTACATCAAGGTTTACGAAAACGGCAATATCAGCGTGAAATTCAAGTTTGCTGACGAGTTCCGCAGAATTGCCGAATACATTGAAATTAACATTTCTGAAATTCCCGCCGCGGCGGGCTGATGCCCGCCACATCATTTCTGGCAGTGTGTTTTCCTAATATGAAACATTCATAGCCTTGACATTTGAGTCAAATTCGCGCTCTGTGCATTCCAATTCGTCTGCCGCACGAATGATTTGTTCACACAGCAGATTGTTCTCTCGAATAGTTTCAGCATTATTCCAAAGCCGCGGTGTTTCAATCATTCGGCCAGACAGAGTTATAGGAACGGAAACAGGTGTCCCGTTGCGCATTTTGTTCCTGGCCGTAACGATCAAAGCTCCAGGGTCCTGCCGCACCTTCAGCCCAAACTCTTCAGGAGTCTGGTTCTGGCGAGCCATGTTACGCAGTTCTGCTTTCAGTTCGTTAAAAGCGTCTGTAATATAAGCATACCAGCCAACAGCATCTTCGCCCATCCAAATCTTGAACAGGTCATCATAATTATTCCGATAGCCAAACCAGCGGCCCATTTGAAGCAACGTATCGTACATCATAGTATTTCGGTAGAAGTAGCTCACGCAAAGCCCTTCGAGCGTCAATCCTCTGGAAAGGCTGTTTCCGCCGACGGCAATCACCCGCATTCCGCAGTTCTTGTAGTTGTAATAATCCAGACTCTTTGCTCCGGTCTTCTGGTTCACGGCCCTTACCTCGATGCGGCGTACAGCCTTAAAGAGATAGTCAGAAAATACACGATGCCATGTCAGCCCAGATATTTCTTCAAGATGATGCTTCTCCCATACATAACTTATTTTTTGAAGATTGGGAATTTTCATTGCCTGTTCAATGGGAAGGCTTGAATAGTTTTCAATATCAGATTTCAGCTGACTGACATATTCTTCAATTAAGTCTGCTGTCACATTCTGCACATCGGTAAAGCGGCTGACATTTACCATCATCGATCTATGTTCCTTAACGTCAAAGCGTGAATCTGTGATGGCAGTCACTAGAATAAAATAGCATATCGCTTCATACAGTGAGGGAGGAAGATCATACAGATTATCGGCCAGCTCTTTTTTGTGCTTAAATACAAAAAAGCCACTCTGCTCGTCATTTTTGATTTCAATAAGCGATGAGTTATATTGTCCCTCAGTGCGCTCACGCCAATTATCGGCATTTCCGTTTCCAAATATTTTATCAGCTCCAATATAATCGTCCGGCGTTGGGAGCAGAGTAAGGAAGTGCCTAGAGCAGTTCTCTGAAATAGCAATAAGAGAAGAGATATGGTAAGATGGCAGCGGGGTGAGGAAGATGCTGCATAACGAAGCAAGGAATTTGCTGGTAGAAGCGTATGAGAAAACGCACGACGCAAAAGCAGTTGCGTTGGCATACGGGGTATCTGTGCCAACGGTATACCGGCTGGCAGAGCAAAAGGCCAAAACTGGAAGTGTGGATCTGCGCGTAAGTGAACGGGGACGTAAGCGAGTGCTGACGCCGGAAGATTCAGAAAGAATTGCGAAGGCGATAGACAGTCAGCCGGATATTACACTTTCAGAAATCGTAGAGAAATTGGGGCTGCCAGTTGGAATAGAAACGGTACGCCGGAGAATCCAGGCCATGGGGTATCGGAGAAAAAAGAAGATGATCCACGCTTCAGAACAGGAGCGTCCCCGATGTGCGGGCCAAGAGAGAACAATGGAGTGGGTTTGCGAAGACAACACGGGCTTCCCGTCTGGTTTTCCTGGATGAAAGTGGAGTCAATATCAATATGACCAGACGGTATGGCCGAGGAAAAGGAGGCCGGCGGGTGGTAGCTCGTGCGCCGCTGAACACACCAAAATCTACGACCATTTTGTCCTCGATTCGTCTGGATGGAACAATGGCCTTTACGACTTTTCAGGGTGGAACAACAGCGGACAAGTTCCTGAACTATTTGAAAGAGACTCTGGTTCCCACCCTCCGGCCAGGTGATATTGTGGTAATGGACAATCTCAGGACTCACCACATCCAAGCGGTAGGTGAGCTGCTCCATGATGCCGGAGCGGAGGCCCTTTATCTGCCCGCGTACAGCCCGGACCTCAACCCTATTGAAAAACTTTGGTCTAAGGTAAAAGCCACTTTAAGAAAGCTTCGGGTCCGTTCTCCCGATGCGCTTGATTCTGCTATTCAATTTGCCTTTCGCTGCGTCTCCCCACATGATTGTCTTGCCTGGTTTCGCCACGCTGGTTATTGTTTATTTTGAGAATTGCTCTAGGGAACAAATCTTTCGCTGCGCCGTCATCGTCCATTTCAGGGGTGATAAATATATTTGCGAACGGAGTCGCTGTAATACCCAGATATGTGGCCTGCTTAAAACTGCGAAGAATTTTATTGATTGCCGCATTGATTGCGGTTGGATCACGTTCTTCGGAGTTGGTGTTTACAGAGGCGTTATCCGCCTCATCATCAATCAGCAGCATAGGCAGGTTTAATACTTCTTCGTCTTTTGTCAGCCACTTCTGCAAGTTATTTAGGACGCTCTTGTTTTTCTTAACCACAAAAAGGGCGGTGCCTTTTAAGTCGTTCAGGTTCAGCCCATTGGAGCGAATGACGCTTGCATTAAAATCTGTGCTGACAGAAGTAAACCTGGTAATCCTCTTGTTAGACACAAATGGAGGGACAAGGCCAACACCAACCTGCTTATTTCTCATAGAGCTATCTGCTTTCTTGTCCAATGAATATTTGCTGTCCAATCCAACGAACTCTGCATCCAGGCGTTCCTGTGTCTGAACGCGCAGATTTTCCATCATGCCGGAAAGAACGATAATTACCCTGTATCCAGCATCAGCGGCCTTATTGCATATTGCGGTAAAAGTCGCTGTCTTTCCAGACTGAACGTCGCCCAGCAACAAGCCCCTGCGCTGAAAAGGGTCCGAACTTCTAGGATCACGCAAGTCATCCATAATACCGTCTGTGGTTTGATGAAGACGATCTACGACAGGCCGGCTCCATTTTTTTTGAAGGTATAACTTGTAGCGATTCCAGAAGAATCCATCATTCTCATTGAGGTGGTACCAGCCAACCTGATGATCACTGTCCCTGCTTCTCAGAG
>Ga0224746_10165_pt1 | contig 13226 bp, 12 predicted proteins | sample LIM_F_Water_Bulk_FD_183000 | JGI IMG/M metagenome (GOLD analysis project Ga0224746, IMG submission 183000) | Enriched cells from gastrointestinal tract of the lab mouse from Pacific Northwest National Laboratory (PNNL), Richland, Washington... | ecosystem: Host-associated > Mammals > Digestive... | reverse complement strand
AGCACTTCCGATGCCGCCGAGGATGTCGCCTAACCAATCAAAAATGTTGACCACCTCCGAAAAATGTAAGCAGGAGGAGCGCATTGCCCCTCCCACTTCGTGAATATTTTTACAGTATCGTCCAGATATAGAGCGGGGCCGTGAGCGTGAAAATCAGGCAGGCAAACAGGATGGCCGGGGCCGTAAATTCCAATTGCCCATGCTTCCTATAGTCGAAATATGCGCCGCCCACCTTAACAAAAAACAGCACCGCCAGGATCATGTCGATGACGGGGAACACCACATTGTCTACCACCGCCCGGATCTGGGTCTGCGCTGTTGTCCAGGTGCTCTGGATAGCGCCCGCCACGTCACCGGTAGCCATGGCGGGAACCGTCAGAACCGGCACCAGCAGCGCCGCGAAAACGATACACAGCAGAAATTTTTTCCATCTTTTTCTCATGCCGAAACATCTCCTATCACTTTTTTGATTTCATGCTCCTTGATAACTTTGACCCTGATATTGAGATTGTGCGCCAGCTTTATTTCAGCCCTCATGCCGTCCGTAGTCTGGTCGCCGAACACCCAAACTTCATCACAAAACCAGAGCAAAGACAACCCAGCAGCCATGCCCATCTCACGTTCCTCCGGGATGCTGTCATCCAAGCACAGCGCATAAAAATGCGGGGTGACCGGAGCCGCCCCGCACCTCAGTGCGTATTCAGAATAGCGCTTTGCGCGCTCAATATTTTCCTGCACGTCCCCAGCCAAAGGGGCGCAGATATACACCTTTTTCATCGCTCACCATCCTCTTTTTTCTTTCTGTTGTACATGATGATGCCAGCCGCCAGCCCGCCTAGAGCGATAGCGCCTAGGCCGATCCAGAAACCCATGATGGAGCGGTCGCCGGTCTGCGGATTGCCGGGGTTAGGCGTGGTGGGCTTGCCGGGAGTGACCGGCACGACCTTCACGGTCTGGCCCTCGTCGTTGATATCCTCATGGGCGGCGATTTTTACCTCGCCTTGATACAGAGTTTCAAACACCACGATTTCCGTGGCCTGGGTGATGCCGTTGCCGTCGAAAGTGAATTTTACTACGGCTTCGCCGTCGGCCTTTTCGGGGGTAAAAACAGTTTCAGCAGTAACTTCTTTATCCCCAACCTTGAACGGATTACCGGCAGCCTTGTCCATGAGGACACCCACCAGTTTGTACTCTGTGCCGGGCGTCAGGTTCTTGTAGGACACCACATCGTCGATGGTGATCTCCTTGCTGGGAGCGGCTTCTTTCTTGCCGCCGATGGTGGCAGTGGTGCCAATCTCCGGCCTGGTGACAACGATGGTGACGGTCTGCTCCTTATCGCCGATATCCTCATGGACAGCGACTTCCTTGCCGCCCAATGACAGCTTTTCGAACACCACAATATCTGTAGCGGCATTCACCCAAGAGGTGTCAAAGGGGAAAGAAACAGTGACCTCTCCTTCAGATTTTTCGGGAGTAAACACAACCTCGGCGCGGATTTCCTCGCCGTTGAGCTTGAAAGGTTCACCGGTGGTCTTATTCATTAGCGTACCGGTCAGCTTGTATTCCTTGCCAGCGGTCAGTCCCTTGTAAGACACCACATCTTCGATGGTGATGAGTCCATCTGTGGATACTTCTTTCTTGCCGTCAATAGTTGCTTTGGTGCCGATCCTCGGCCCGGTAACAGTCACCTTGACGGTCTGTGCGGGATCTTCAATATTGGCATGAGCTGCCAGCTCGATACCTTCTCTGGACAGGCTCTCGAAAGCCACGATCTCCGTAGAATCCACCAGCCCGGTGGTGTCAAAGGTGAACTGCACTACAGTTTCGCCATCAGTAGTATCGGGAGTGAAAGTGCTTTCAGCATGGATTTCTTCGCCTGCAACCTTGAGGGCCTCGCCGGTATTTTTGTCCATGAGAATTCCATAGACGCTATACTCTTTGCCAGGGGTCAGGTTCTTGAACGCCACCACATCGTCGATGGTGACCGGCCCGTCGATGGTAACCTCTTTTTCTTCTCCGATGGTAGCCTGGGTGCCGATCTCCGGCACACGGACAGTTACGGTCTGGCTTTCATCTTCCAGGTCAACATGGACGGCCAACTCCCGGCCCTCGTGATACAAATTCTCGAACACGACAATATCAGTGTCGGCCTTAATATACTTGGCGTCGAACTCAAACAGAACCGTTACCGCGCCGCTGGGGTTCTCAGGCGTGAAGGTAGTTTCGGCCTTTACCTGCTCACCATTTATTTTCAACGCTTCGCCGGTGGCCTTGTCCATGAGAACACCCTTGACGGTGTACTCCTTACCCGGCACCAGGTGGGTGTACTCCACTACATCCTCTAAGGTGAATACTTCGGTTGCATTGACTTCCTTCTCGCCGCCGATGCTGGCGGTCGTGCCCAACTCAGGCACTTTATCGTTGACCACTGTAATCTCAATAAGCTGTTCGTCCCGCTCCACCTGCACATGGTGAATGTCGGTGTTGGGAAGATACCCCTCGGCAGGCTGCAGCTCCCGGACGATCCAGTTGCCCAGAGGGACATTTTCAAAGCTGAACACACCTTCCTCATCTGAGGTAGCGGTCAGTATGGCGGTGTCGGAGGTGAACTGTAGTACATCTGGACGGAACAAGCCAAACAGAGCACCGGCGATAGTTTCCTGGTTCTCCCGGTCGATTTTCAAGCCCTTGATGCTGCCATAGATGAGTTCGTTGGGAATGGGTTCGCCGTCATTCAGGGCAACCTCCACTACTGCCACATCCTGCCCGGCATACTCGAACACAACCGGGTACACGGTATCGGGTAAAACGTAATGCTTGTCGGTGCCGATCTCCTTAACATAATAGCTGCCCAGAGGCAGGTCGGTAATAAACACAACGGAGCCATCTTCAGCACAATTTATGGTTTCAATCAGCCCCTCGGCGGGAATAATGGAACCGTCAGCGGCGGCAATATCTTCGCTGGCGAACAGCCCAAACTGCACGGTGGCAATTTCGCCGTTCATGCCAATCTCGAACCGCTCGTCCTGCTCCAGCACCTTATTGAGGCTGATTTTTATCTTCTGCCGGTCGTCGTGCAGGGTGGCGCTGGCCTCGGTGATCTCCACCTCCTGCCCGGCGTAGGTCAGCTCTACCGTGTGCGTTTCCGTGTCCAGAACCGTGCCAAACGGGGCCTCCACTTCCCGCACCTGGTACTTCCCCAGGTAGAGGGGTTCGGTGGCAACAAGGCTGTCCTGGGCGGTCGTAAGGGTGGCAACCACTTCGCCCGCTGCATAACGGAGGGTGCCGTCCGGGGTGATGATGTCCTCGGCGGCGGTCACCTCATAGACCGCGCCTGCCAACTGCTTTTCCTCATAGACCGGCTGATAGCTGACAGGCAATTCGATTTCATTGCCATTCTCATCTGTGGTTGCACCGCCCAGAGCTGTCACAGAGGAGAACACCTCGCCCAGCTTGGTGATAGAGATAGTGCCCTTCTGCGGCATATTGGGCCGCTCCACTTCTACCACGGTGACATCACCTGCATTGCTGGAACCAGCAGGCGTAATGTCAAAATAGACAGGCTCGGAGTTCAGCACATAGCCATAAGGAGCCTGCACCTCGACAAGGGAATACCCGGTGCCGTAGGGCAGAACCTCTGGCGTAATGAGAGTACCGTCCGTGGTGGTATAGAAGGTGTCGATGGTGGTGACCGCCGGGTAGGTGAACCTCATAGTCACAAGCTGCCCATTGGGGTCAAAAATCTGGAACTCGGCCCCGGCGTAGGGGATGGCCATGCCAGTTTCCGCATCGGTCTTTATCACTTTGACGTAGCTGGTGAAGGGGGCATTGTTGATGAGATAGCGGTACACGCCGCCATCCTTATTGATGAATACATCAAAATCTTTCATGAGCTCACGGCCATCCCAGCCTTTGGTCTGGCGAACCGTGTACACGCCGTAGGGCAGCAGTTTGGTTTCGGCATAGCCGTTTTCATCGCACACAAGATAGTCGCGTTCGGACTCCTTTGCGTTATCATAACTGCCGGAAGATTTCAGGAATACCGCAAACTCAGCGCCGACTTCCGGGGTCTCGATCTGCGTGGACCCATCGTCACAGTGCTTGATGATGGTAATTTTACCCTTCTGCACAGTTTCGGGGCTGGTGAGAGCAGGCGCAGAATTGAACTCCACCTCATACTGCTTGGGGTCAGCACCAACAGGGTACACAGTTTTGTCCAGCAGATACCCTTCGCTGGGGGTGATTTCCTGAACCTTCCAACCAGAACCACAGGTGTAATAGCTGGTGGTGAAATGTCCGTCTGAATCGGTGGTATAGGTGTCTACTAACTCACCATCCTTCGCAGTGTCCCTGGGGTTTTGGTTGTCATGCGTACCCGATATAGATGTTGTAGTTGTTCCCGCCGGTGGATTCGTACCATATCCACACGTCGGTGATATCCGGGTCGTTTGCATATCTATTCAGCCTGCTGCTGATATCTCTCTCCAGGCAGGTGCTGTGCGGCCCGGCCCCGATGGGATTGTCCCAGCAGTCTACCGCCGAGCTTTCCAGCCGTAACCCCAGCCCCTGTGCGCAGCTTTGTGCGTAGCCTATCCAGTAGCCGATGTCGAAGCTGGGTATCGGCTCCGGGGTGGGCTCTGCTGGGGCCGGAGCAGGCTCGGCAGGTGCGGGAGTGGGGGCTGGCGGCTCCGGCGTTGGATCGGGTGTCGGCGCGGTAGTAGCCGCAAGCGGTGGGGTGGGAGTGGCTTTCACGGTCACCTTCAGGTAGGCGTCAGGCTTGATAGCAGGCGGTTCAGGGGTAGGGGTGGATGCTGCCGGTTTTGGCTCTATATCTGGATTTTTTTGCTGTCCCTCTGATTCCTTTGCTTCTTTCTGCTGGGCGGCAGGGGAGGTTTTGTGGTTCTCTTTTTCGGCCTGCGGGGTATCCTTTTTCTTTTCTGCCGTGCTAAGCTTGACCTTGAGGCCAGCCGTGATTTGCGCTATGATGGCGCTCGTGTCAATACGTTCCCCGCTGATATCGCTGGGCAAGTCTACATTCAGCACAAGCGCCTGGAGCGCGGGTTCCGGCTCGGAGTGTGTGGCCTGTGGCTGTTTCATCTGACACCCAGCACTGCTCACCAGCAGGGCAGCGGTTAAAATAGTGGTCAGGATTTTCTTCATAGGGTTCATCCTCTCTTGGAGTTTTTCTTGACCACAAGGATACCATAAACTCCCGAAAAGTCCAGACCAAAATCGAATAAATATGCAACAAAGATTCAGCCGAAAACTTTGGACGATCTGGGCGGAGCGCGGATCGTTTTCAATCCAGAACACCTCCTGTTATATCGGTGTGTCAGCTTCCCGGATGCGCGGAGGGCCGGTCCGGATTTCCCTCTTGGGCAGCCTGCCCAGGCTCTCGGAAAGCTGCACGAATGCAGCCTTTTGCAGTTCTACCGGCAGAGAGTCCAGTAGTTCCAACAGCATGGCTTGGCTTTTTCTCTTTCAAATAAATCGTAATTACCGATAAGCAGTTCCTTGAACTCTTTCCCGGCCTCGTATCTTTGCGCCATGGAGTGTACCCTAGTGAAGTCAAAGACAGGAAAGCCCTCATACAGCCCTCTAATTTCGGGACAATCGTTATAAGAGAGCAGGAACCGGCCCTGCATTTCTTTTGCCACATCCCGCAACCGAACATGGTCGGCCCAAGCAAACTCTACGGCGTACATATCCTCTGTGGAAAAGTACGGCGGGTCGAGGTAGAAAAAGGTGTCAGGCCGGTCGTAGTGGTGGATGAGGGTTTCAAAGTCTTGATTCTCCACCACAACATTTGCCAGCCGATTTTCTAACTGCTGAATCAGGCTGAACAGTCGTCGTAAATCAAAGGGCTGGGATGCAAAGGATTTCTTCCCGCTGGAATAACTGTATCTCAGCAACTTCAGGTACATGGCCGCCCGGCGAACATCGTAATCTTTCGTGATGCGCTGACGTATAGCCTGCAATTCTCCTGCCGCTGGCGGTGGGAACAGTATCTCCGTTAGCTCCATTTCTTCTGCCAGGAATCCGTCATCGAACTGCTCATGCTGAAAAAATTTCTTGCTTCGTTGGACAGCGGCGTGAATGTGGGGGCTTCAAAAAGGAAATTGGGAAGCCGGGTAAGCCACGCTGGACGGTATTACCCCGTTCAATGCCGGAAAGAAGAAAGAGGAAGCCCTCTCCATGCTGAAAAAGTGGTTTCCGCAGATGGAGAATTTCTCCGGGCAACTGAAAAAGTACAAGGTCACAATCAATGACCTGTTGGCGGAAAATGAAAAGCTGGAAGCAAGGGCAAAGGCCAGCGAAAAAGGCAAGATGAAAGATACGATGGAACGGGCAAAGCTGAAAAGTGAACTGGACGATTTACAGCGGCTGGTTGACCGTATCCCGCCGGATATACTGGCGGAACTGAAACGGCAGCAGCGGCACACAAGGGAACGGTGATTGATGACAGAAAACATTTCACGCCGCACAGCGGCAGTGTACCTTGAAAACTGAATACAGAGAAAGGCGATATATGGCAAAAAAGCAACCGGACACAAATATCCCCCAGCATGAGATAGAAGCCCTTGCCCGGTGCTTACTTCCCGAAATCCAAAAATTCTTTGAAAGCCCGGAGGGTAAAAAAGAATTTGAAGAATGGAAAGCGCAGAGGGCAAAAGAAACAGAAAAGAAAAGGAGCGTATGACAAAAGCGGCGGTATCACTCACGATACCGCCGCTTTTGCTTTTCGCACTAAAGATATACTAAAAATCCGAAGCCGTCCCCGATTGGAACCGGGTTCGGATTATCATTATCTGGTCCGAGTGTTCATAACGACACTCCCGGAAACCCGCATAAATCAAAGCTTTCGGCGTCAGACAACCACATTTCACTAATTGAATATTACTCTTTATGGCGCTAGATGACGATCAGCGCCTGTTTTGTGTCTGTGGATGTCTGCTTCCTTATAGGGTATGTGCAATTCTTTTTGTTAAATGGGCAATTTATACACAAAGGTCAATCATACGGTTTAGCTGTTGCTGTACAAGCCATTGTCTATATTCTGTTGCATTATAACACTTGTCTGCTTTTGTAGAAAATCTTCTGTTGGGCATTGTCTTCATTTAAATGGGCAATTGCCGCAACGGTTACATCCTATCTGTGCGTTTGAGTTAACCCCACAGATTTGAAATAATCCGCCGTCGATAACACAAGTCCTATTATTTTGTCTTGAATCTGCGAGCTTATCATCAAGAATTTGTACAGATGGACAATTAATTAAATCAAGAGAATGAGCCACAGTCCGTGCCGTTTTAAGCCCAAGTAATATATCATTAAAATTTGGTACTCCACCAGTATGCTCTTTGTCTGTTACCGGATTAAGAAGACCGATGTTACATGACATTCCAATTGCAGTCAGTGCAATAGCACACGAAACATGATCGAATCCAACGGCATAATCTGTGGAAACAGGTAGTGGCATCATTGGGGTCGAGGATTCAATGATGTTAGAAAAATGTTTAACCTTATGTAGCGGAATATGCCCGACTCCCTCGCGTACGCAAAAAACGCCTGCGTCTTTAACTCGCCTGATCCATATTTCCTGCTCTTTGAGCTCTTGAATATGTGCCTCATCCAAAGCTTCCTTTATTCGAGCAGGACGGAAAGTGGTTCCTATATCGCAAGTTACATTATATTTTTTTAGAATTTTTAAAATATCATCAAAATATTCTGCCACAATATTAGACGTTCGATTGTTTATTAACATATCATTATAAAGTAGTGTGCCCGTCCACGATGTTGATGGTTTAATTCTATCACGACTGGCAATAGCCCAGATTTCACGGTTGGTCGTTGGATGAAAGAGCATAAATCGAACCCCGCATACTGCCATATGCTCTATAATCTCAAGTAGTTCTTTGATATCAATTCCTTTATCCTTTTGGAATGCAACCATGATAGGTGCAGTTGCAATGACAACACGAGATCCATATTCTTTAGCAATGTGAGCATACAAGTTTTCATCTAAACTGCGTTCCCCAACCACTCCGCGAGAGGTATGATCAAAAATCATATCAGGCGCATACGGCAAAGAAACCAATTTTTCTAACTTTTTTAGTTCCGCAGAAAGTTGTCTTCTAGAAGAAATCCCTGTATTACTCACTACTTTAATAAGTGCGGATCCATTTTGAGATTGCCCAAGGAGTTTTGAACAAGCGCCATTGTCAATAAAGCTAAGACCATCATTATTTTGAATAGAAGTGGTTGCCTGCTCTATTGATATATACCCTTTCTTAACCTCTTCGACATGGCACAGGTTCGACAGGTTATATTTCATTGATTCCAGGCCCCTTTCACAAAACATCTTATATCTATTGTGTACCGAAAAATTAAAACGCTTTAAGTAAGAGATTGGCAGTATCAGGGTACTTCGCTTCAATTAGTTTGGCAATTCTTTTCGCTTTTTCAATAATCGTATAATCGCCACTATCATCTGTATTTTTACTAATTGCGACATGACAGGCACGATTAATTTCGTCTAATAATAGCTCATCTATTGTTACGGTTTCATGTGGGACAAGACACTCCGTCAATCGCAAAATATCATCACAGTTTTCTGTCATTGTAAGCCAATATCGAAAAATATCAATTTTTTCAGTTGTCAATTTTGCTTTGATAATGCTGCCACTAAGTATTCGCGCAACAATTCTCTTTTTTATTTTCCCCCCCTTCATCAGTTCTGCGAGTCTACATAAAACAACAGATTTCACTTGTCTACTGGCATTTACAATCAATTCGACTAAATCATCTTCATATTTGTCCTTAGGAAGAAAGTTTTCAACCAAGTTTGTTCCAATTGCCGCAATAACAATATCCGATGTATCGGTTAAGCCACGAATAAGAGTGCTGCAGTCGGTAGTAAACAAATAAGCAAAGGCGCGCAAATACCTACTTTCACTGTCAAAGAGTTGCTGTATTTTTTTATTCACTTCATACTTTTTATATATGCCATTGAGAACTTCACGAGTCTCATTTCTGTTTACTTGTTCAAGGACATAAGCATTACAGTCATATGAACCGAATGCAAGTCTCTTTGATTCGCAGTCAGCAGAAATAGTCCTAACACGAGCATTTGCCTCATATTGCCATAAAAGCGCACCATATTTGTTTAAAACATAAACATGATTATCCTGAGAACCTACTGCAATTTCTGTTTCTCCACTTTCGTTATTTTTAAAAATATCGAGCGCCGCAACCCACGATTCTGTTACAAATCTCCAAAGCAGTTTTCCTTCAAAGTCATAAACATGAAGGTGACCGTTTTCATTTCCTGTTAAGATTTCAAATTTACCGTCATCGTCTATATCATAAACTTTAACAACGAGTACATAATGAGGAGTAGAAAAACTATTTCTCGTCTTGCCGTATTGATCTATAATATAAACTTTATTGTCATCACAACCAGCCACTAAGAACGCTTCACCTTGAGTGCCCGGACAAAACGCAAGAGCCCTTATCCTCTCTTTCAATTTGTTTTTCCATACAAGACAACCATCGCTATCAAAAGCCAGCACGAAACCGTCTTCTGTACCAGCAAAAACTTGTATTATGTTTGAATCACAAAATGAACCTGCGGATGTATACAAGACCCAATCTTCATGGCGAAAATTCCACTCAGGTATTCCATGGTGATTTAGTTTATATAGTGACTTGTCAACTGATGCTGTAAAAACACTTTCATTTAAAGTAAAAACACCTCTAATGCCTTGAGACACCCCTTTTAGGTCTTTCTGAGAAAGGAAGTTCCATATTTCTTTTCCGTCTTGATTTAAACAGTAGAGCCCCCCGTCATCAGATCCCACTAAAAGAACTTTATCTTGACATAATGAAGCATAAGCAACATCATAAATTCGCCCTTGGGTTTCATATTTCCAGGCAAATCCACAGTTATTAAACCAGACTTCCATAGCGGATATCACCGCATCCTGAAAATTGTTTGCTTTCTTAATCGAAGTCGGCGAAGCGGTTCTCTTTATGGGGTTATAATCAATGTAGTTTCTGAGAATTTTAAGTTTATTTGGATCAATTTTTAAATCTAACAAATCTTGAGTACCCGAATTATTATATGCATTTTTGATTTTTTGGGCCAAATCTTTGACAACGTCAATTGTGTACGAAAAAAGATCCCCAGATTCTGTGCCAACATACATCTCAAATTTGCCAGTTTTGTTTTTTTTGATTGAGATTGCTCGTTGTCCCAAACCAGACTCAAAGGCCCAAATAAGCTCTCCAGAATAGTCGAAGATTGACAAGCAACGATCAGAGGAACCAACAACAAACTGCGGAAAAGTTGTTTTATCCAAGAGGTAGTCTACCTTTAAATCTAAAATACCGCTTTGCTTTAACTTAACAAGTTGGCTTGTCTGCTTATGTTTGTAAACAAGAGTGTCCCCTGTAAATTTGCCAATAAATAATCTTAGCTGGGAGTTTATCATTTTGCAATCAGCCAAATTTACAATCCAATGCCTAACATTAATTCTGTCTTTTTCTTCACCTCTGTCGTTAATAATATAGACATATTTGTCCTCAGATGCAGCAGCAATTTCTATTCTCCCATCGCCATCAAAATCACCGATAGCTATATCAATTACCCTACCTTTTGTTTTAAATGGCAACGTCCAAATTTCAGAAAGTTGGAAATCTAAACAATGTATTTCACCTTGGCTGTTTCCCACAACTATCATCTGGCATCCGCTATCAGAGTAAGTTTGTAACGCTGAAATTGAGAGGTCAGATGGTTGTTCCTTGATATACTTACCATCACAACTTAAAATATAAAGTTTGTCAGAGGCCACAATTATTTCTTCAATACCGTCTTCATTTAAATCTGCTGTTGCAATACCGGTTACCCAATCATTTGTTTTAAACTCCCACAATTTTTTAGGTTCCTTTTCACCAGATTTAATCTTTGCTTGATATGCGACAAGAAAATGTCCTTCTGTTCCAAAGAGAAGTTCATCTTTTCCATCATTATTAATGTCCCCTAAAAAAATTGAACGTATCTTTTGGCATACTGGAAGATGCCAGTTCAATGAAACAATGTTCTGAGCAGCTTCGAGATAAAAATTCAAAGCAGATACATAATTGGCACGATTTCCCTCTGCGTCACCTTTAGAAATGTTTGATTGAATTGGGTCAACCGTTCTTTTCATATCTCTGCTCATCCTTCCACTCAATTCACATAACGTATATAAGTTATAAATTCATATACCAATCAAGAATGCCAAGTATACCATTTTTATCAACATGACCACCAATGATATATTGCCCTTCACCCTTAGATTTGGCCAACTCCTTCAATTCGTTTGTGCCATTTTCCATAACTCCAGCAAACCCGCACAGAGACATGAACTTCCAATCAGATGTGCTGTCTCCAACGGCAAGTATATTTTCGAGCGGTATATCAAGTATCTTTGCAATATTGATTACCCCTTGGGGCTTAGAAATACCAAGTGCTGTAATAATGCCGAACTGAAGGGGCAAAATAGGTGGATGAACAGCCCATACCATAGTTGACCTTTCTTTAAAAGGTGAAAAAACCTCATCACCAAAGGGCTTCCAACTTTCATCAGCAACTACTTGCATGATTTTGGATATTTCATGTGTATCACAAAAATCTAATAATGATTCTACCACTTGTGGTCTGCGCTGAAGCACAAATGCGTGCTTATCAGTAATGTCCCCCTCTTGATCTGCTTGAATAATATAATCATCAGCAGTATACACTTCTGTGTATACCTTTTTACTAAATAGTGTTTGAATAACTTCTTTGGCAAGTCCAGTTTCGAGTGTGTATTTTTCGTATACCTTGCCTGTATTATCGACTAATAAACCTCCACCATCGGCAATGTGAGGATTATCAAGGCATGCTTCCTTAATCTCATATTCGATAGCAAAAGCGGGCTTGGCGGTACAAAGGACAACAGGTACACCGCTGGCGCGGACTTCTTTCATCTTTGCCATAACATCGGTGTGAGGATGTGGTGTATTGACACCCTTCTTTTCGCCAATGATAACTCCATCGACATCAAGTATAATTGCTTTTTTCATAATTCTAATCCTCCCATATGATTATTAAGTGACTTGACAATTCGAAAACCAATATCGAACTCCATGTGAGTTGCATATGTTCGCAATCTATATGTGCTGTCCTTACACTTGTTCGATGTTATCCATGATCCACCTTTAAGTATGCGTGTTGGTACCGAATTTGGATCTGCGAATCCCAAAGTATCTGTTCTATCTCCAAATTGATCGCTACACCATTCCCAAACAAGCCCTAAATCTGATAGCATCATGCTCAGGCCTTCCTCTGCCGTTAGTCCAACAGAAACCCATTTTTTATCATCGGGTAACTCCATTAAATCATGCTCCGTAATAGCACAGATAGTAGGCCTATCTTGCGATACACAAGAAATCCACTCCTGCTCAGAAGGGAGGCGAATCTCCTCATTACTTTTGCTGCTCAACCATCTACAAAATGCAGTTGCATCATACCACGATATATTTGTTATGGGAGCATTCCCCAATTCAGGGAGAAGTGGTATTACGTAATTTTGCCTATGCCATTCTTGGGATTCATAAGAAGTTTTCCACCATGAATCATTTCTATAACCATCAGCATCATCCAAAAAAGGTAGCATATTGACAGACAGTAATAGGATATTTCGACATTGAAATACCGGAATCACGAAAGGATATCCACTCGATTTTAGGTATATCTTTTCCGCAGATTTTTACAATACCGACACCATCACGTGGATCACCAAGTTTGTCCATTGCTTGCCCGATGTAAATTCGCGACTTTGCAGTTTCATCTGTATGTGATAACCTATCTAACCAATTATTCAATAATAAGCTTCTCGTTTGTGAGTCAATAGAATCAACAGAGACACCCGATATTCCGGAATTTTCGACACATCTAATTACTAGTTTAGGTTGAACTTTAGATAACCACAAAAGAAAGCAGTTTAGTTTATCAATAGGCAATATACCTGCTAATATTACTGCCGATTCCTCCCATCCAGTTGGCTCCCACCAGTTAGCAGAGCAGAAAAAATCGGTAGGTTTGCGTCTTTCTTCAAAAGAAATTTGTAATGAGCGACTAGCAAAGTATTCTTGATGCAGTTGATGAATGAAACGGTATTCAATGCCGTCACAAATCAAAATAC
>Ga0224746_10163_pt1 | contig 13238 bp, 10 predicted proteins | sample LIM_F_Water_Bulk_FD_183000 | JGI IMG/M metagenome (GOLD analysis project Ga0224746, IMG submission 183000) | Enriched cells from gastrointestinal tract of the lab mouse from Pacific Northwest National Laboratory (PNNL), Richland, Washington... | ecosystem: Host-associated > Mammals > Digestive... | reverse complement strand
TAAGCTCCATCTGCTTTATTGTACGGACAAAACAACCACGCTCCTCCCTGGTGATTTCGTTTACCTTCCTGTCCGGCTCAATTCCTGACAACATCGGCATTACTGGGACTAATTTTGCCGGAAAAAGACTCCCGATTACATTTTTGAACTGTTTATTCTTATTGTCGTCAAACTCCCTTAATATTCGCTTATCAAGCTGCTCAATGGTAAGTGCAGGCTTCAAATCAATGAAAAGCTTTGCCTCTTTCCCCATGTCTTGCCCGCTGCTCACCTTGTGCACATAATGGCTGCTTGCGCTAAGTATAAGCGGCCCGCTGACACCATAATGCGTAAAAAGCATTTCCCCAAAATCCGAGTAAATCTGTTTTCCATCCACTTCGACATATATCTGCACATTCCGCAATGACAATCCCTGTAATTCATGGCACCAGCTTTCCCTGACAGAAAATGGGACAAGTGATGGCACTGGCGGCACGATACTGTGCCCGCATGTTTCCGCAAAACGGTAACCATCCCCGGTGGAACCTGTAAGGACATAGGAGCATCCACCTGTGGCAACAATCACTTTATCAGCTTTTCTCCCTGTTCTTTTTCCTGTCGCCTTATTGTACAGTTCCACGCTGTCTGTCTGCATTGTACAAACGTTTTTATTCTTTCCTGATTTTTTTTTGCGCCGTTTCGCATTTAGATACTTATTTTCGTCATCATTTTCGTCTGCACCAGAGCCTTCAGAAATATTCTCAAGCTGCATTGTCCGTATATTTTTCACTTCCGTATTCAGATATACCTGTACCTTAAGTCTTTTGAGCTCCTGCTCAAGCGCCTTTATGATATCCGAACTGTGATCAGAAACCGGAAATACCCTTTGCCCCCTCTCAATTTTGAGCGGGCATCCCGCACTTTCAAAAAAACGCATGACCGCCTGGTTGTCAAAACCATACACTGCACTATAAAGAAACTTCGAATGCTCCATGACATTCCCAAAAAGCTCCTGAACCTCACAGGCATTTGTTACATTGCATCTTCCTTTGCCTGTGATAAATACCTTTTTTCCCAGTTTTTCATTTTTTTCTATTAATATGACATTATTTCCTGCGTCCACACCTGCCGCGGCAACTGCCGCCATCATACCGGCAGCGCCTCCGCCTATCACAACAATATCCGACATATCTACCGCTTTCTCCTCTGCCCCATCTGAGCCTGCAAGGGCGTATTAAGCATATCTTCATCTATAAAATTAATCTCGTCCTTCAGATAAACCTGATAATTATCCCATGCATATTCAAGGGATTCCAGGCTCTTTTTCACATCATCCGGCCTTTTCAGGCAGAGTGCCACTACCAGTGCATTAATAAGGCTCAGAGGCGCAACGAGAGAATCCACAATGGAAACCATGTCACTTCTTGCCAGGAGATTGCACGACGAGTACAGGCACATCGGCGAATGTATCGTATCCGTAACCGTGATAACCTTTGCATTTTTATCATTTGCCATCTCCATCGCCTTCAGCGTCCGCATGGAATACCGTGGAAAGCTGATGCCTATCACTGCATCCTTCTCATTAATTCTGAGCATCTGTTCAAATGTTTCCGAAGTGCTTGTAGAGTCAAGCAGGTAGACATCCCCCCGAATCATGTTTAAGTAGAAATGTAAAAATTCTGCAAGCGGCTTGCAGCTTCTAAGCCCGATAATATAGATGTGCTTTGCCCCCAGTATAATGTCAACAGCTGTCTCAAATGCCTGCAAATCCACATGTTCCAAAGTATCTTCAATCTTTTCTATATCTGATTGCAGTACAGAGGTCAGTATTTCGGACTGTGAGCTTTTTCCATACTTGGCGCCAATATTCTGTACTGAATTCAGTTTCGTTTTGACCCACTCAGCCAACGCTTCCTGAAATTCCGGATACCCTTCATAGTCAAGCGCATATGCAAAACGGACAACCGTCGCCTCGCTTATCCCCACTGCTTTTCCCAGTTTTGCCGCAGTCATAAAAGCCGCCTGCTCATAGTGGTCTATGACAAAGGTTGCAAGCTTCTTATGACTTTTGCTCATTTTTTGAAATCTCTCGTTTATCCTTGATATGGTATCATACCTAACATTATCCATCAACAAACCTCAACACAGTTCCTTATGAACAGCTTTTATAAATATCCTTCAATAATTCTATAGTTTCCTCTTCCGTGAGGTCATAGTCACCAGTAAGAACCATACAGGCACACCCATGTATAAAAATCCACATCTTCATAAACAAGCCACTTGGATTCTGGCATCCTGCCGCCGCCGCCTTGTTGATTTCCCTGCTGACTGCTCCGGATTTCCCATTCAGGAGTTCGAAAAGCCCTCTCTCTCCCCTGTATTCTGATTGAAAAAGAAGCTGAAACAGCCTTCTCTCCTCTTTTGCGTAATTTATATATGCAAGCCCGAGATGTATAAACGGTGTATCCACATCCGACCTGTAATTTTCATAATAATTTCCAAAAGCCTCTATCGCTCTCTGATATATTTCTGTATAGAGCTCACTCATATTTGTGTAAACCCTGAATATTGGCTGCGTCGAACACCCAATCTGTGCTGCCAGCTTTCTCGCTGTAACATTTTCTATCCCCTCTGCCTTTGCCAAAGTAAAGGCAGTTTCCAATATGATATCCTTCGTAATCAATTCTTTTCTTGCCATTTTACCATCCGTGCCTTTCTCGCAGCTGTAGTTCACTCTCCGGCAATACTACTTTGTAATCTTCCAGTCCCCTCACGACCGGGGACGTACGGAATCATTACGCGCTTTTCTCAATATGGTGCAGCAGTATCGGGTTATACTGGCGGTCGAAAAGGCTGACCGCCCAGATAAAGTTATGCACACAGCCGCATAAGGAAATATGCCGCTTTGCGGCTGCGGCTGGTGCAATACTCACGGCAGGTTTCATCTGTCGTGAGTATACACATTAACCCGATACTGACATACAACCATAAACTATACAGGGTATGCACCATTCTTTGTGTCAGCCTGGGTCATATCCACCTTCTCCTGCTGAGCCTGGCGATATTTAAAGAAATCTGTGGCAACCTGCGGGAACAATGCATATGACAATACGTCCTCATCCTGCTGTTTCCACTCTTTCATTTCTTCCTCTATCTTCTTTAACTCATTCGGAAGCTTATCAGCCGGACGGCATGTGATAATTGTAGCCTTCTCTTCTGCTGAAAGAACCTTATCCTGTACTTCCTTGTTAAACGGCTTGACTGTCTGTCCATATTCGCCATGGAGAACAGCCTTTGTCTCCTTGGTAGCCATCTTATACCGCTCACCCATAAGTACATTGAACACCGCCTGCGTACCGACAATCTGCGATGAAGGTGTAACAAGAGGCGGCTCACCCAAATCCTTACGAACCCTTGGGATTTCCTGAAGCACATCGTAATACTTATCCTCTGCATTCTGTTCCTTCAGCTGGCTTACCATGTTGGACAGCATGCCGCCCGGAACCTGATACATAAGTGTCTTAATGTCAACGCCGAGAACCTTCGGGTTCAGAAGCCCGCTCTTTAAGCACTCTTCTCTGTATGGCCTGAAATGATCCGCAATCTTTGCAAGAAGATTCTGGTCAAATCCTGTATCATACGGCGTTCCCTTAAACGTCTCTACCATAACTTCCGTAGCAGGCTGTGATGTGCCAAGTGCAAAAGGAGAGATTGCACAGTCAATCACGTCCACACCAGCCTCGACAGCTTTTAAGTATGTCATGGAAGCGACACCGGATGTATAGTGTGTATGAAGCTGAATCGGAAGCCTTGTGGCAGACTTCATCGCCTTAATCAGCTCCTCTGCCTTATATGGCACCAAAAGTCCTGCCATATCCTTGATACAGATGGAATCCGCACCCATCTCCTCGATTGACTTCGCCATCTTCATCCAGTATTCCAGTGTATAGGCATCACCCAGCGTATAGGAAAGCGCAATCTGCGCCTCACCGCGCCCTTCTCTCTTCTTTACCGTATTCGCCGCATTAACCGCACACTGTAAATTCCTAAGGTCGTTAAAGCAGTCAAAAATACGTATAATATCAATACCGTTTGCAATGGATTTTTCAACAAACTCGGTTACAACATCGTCTGCATAGTGACGATAGCCCAGAATGTTCTGTCCCCTGAAAAGCATCTGGAGCTTTGTATTCTTCACTTTGTCCCTTATCTTCCGAAGCCTTGACCACGGATCTTCCTTCAGGAAACGAAGGGATGCGTCAAACGTAGCGCCGCCCCAGCACTCCAGGGAATGATAACCAACCTGATCCATCGTCTCGAGGATAGGAAGCATCAGTTCCGTCGGCATTCTTGTCGCTATTAAAGACTGATGAGAGTCACGCAGAACTGTCTCTGTAATCTTAATAGGCTTTTTTACTGTTTCTGACATTTTTATTCCTCCTAATATATTTTTATGATTTCCGTTTAAAATACACCAAAGATTGCCATGAAGGTTCCTGCCGCAACAGCTGTACCAATAACACCTGCCACGTTAGGTCCCATGGCATGCATCAGCAGGAAGTTTGTAGGATCTGCTTCCGCACCGACCTTCTGCGAAACACGCGCTGCCATCGGAACTGCGGAAACACCCGCTGAACCAATCAATGGATTGACCTTGCCCTTTGTAAGCACGCACATCAGCTTGCCAAAGAGCACACCGGCTGCCGTACCGAACATAAACGCTATCAGACCTAATACAACAATCTTGATTGTATCCCAGTTCAGAAATGCCTCTGCACTTGTCGTAGCGCCTACTGAAGTTCCAAGCAGGATAACAACAATGTACATCAATGCGTTGGATGCCGTTTCCTGAAGCTGTCTTACAACACCGGACTCCCTGAACAGGTTACCCAGCATCAGCATACCGACGAGCGGAGCCGTTGTAGGAAGTATCAGACATACAACAATCGTAACCACGATTGGGAACAGAATCTTCTCCAGTTTCGATACCGGACGAAGCTGTGCCATCTTAATCTTTCTCTCTTTTTCCGTCGTGAGAAGCTTCATAATAGGCGGCTGGATAATTGGCACCAGCGACATATAGGAATATGCTGCCACTGCAATTGGTCCAAGCAGGGCAGTCTGTCCAAGCTTACCCGCAAGGAATATGGATGTAGGACCATCGGCGCCACCGATAATGGAAACTGCCGCTGCTGCCTTATCATTAAAGCCAAGGGCTATCGCACCGAAATACGCCGCAAAAATACCAAACTGCGCTGCCGCACCGAGCAGAAAGCTCTTTGGGTTCGCTATCAGCGGCCCAAAGTCTGTCATGGCGCCTACGCCAAGGAATATCAGCGATGGCAGGATTGCCCATTCATCAAGTAAATAGAAATAATATAGTAAACCGCCCGGTGTGCCGTCTGCACCAATCGGTGCAATAATGTCGGGATAAATATTAACCAGCAGCATACCAAACGCTATCGGGGTTAACAGAAGCGGTTCATACTGTTTCGCGATAGCAAGATAAAGAAATATACAAGCAACAACAATCATGATGACATTTCCGCCAGTGAGATTAAAAAACGCGGTCTGATGTATCAGATTGTTCAATGTATCTGCTATATATGACATTTTGTTGACCTCCTATTGTATTTTTTACCAGGAAATATCCGAATCCTGGTTACACCGATATCTTAAGATACCGGTGATTAGTTCAAAGTTGCAAGTAAAGCACCTGCTTCAACAGGGTCGCCAACTGCCACGTCAATGCTTGCCACTGTACCATCCTGAGGAGCCACAACCGGAATCTCCATCTTCATCGCCTCTATGATTACAACCGCGTCGCCTCTCTTTACAGCCTGTCCTACATTTGCTTCAATCTTGAATACCTTTCCTGCTGCGCCTGCCTCAACCCTGATGCTGCCTGCCCCTGCACTTGCTGCCTTTGGCGCTGCTGCTTTTGGTGCTGCCTTCGGAGCCGCCTTTGGCGCTGCTGCAGCAGGAGCTGCACCGGAACCTGCGCCTTCTTCTACTACGACATCATATACGCTGCCGTTAACGGTAATTGTATAATTTTTCATCTCAAATTCCTCCTAAAATATATATTTAACTTCTTTTCCACTTATTTGTATTTGCCCGCTTAATGCTTCTTACCTGGAAGCCTTCCACGCTTGTTCCTTCATATGCTGCAATCGCCGCTGCGATAACCGCCACAAGCTCCATGTCGTCCGAAAGCTCTTCCTCCTGAACAACAGGCGCTGGTGTCGGCACTGCCGCCGGAGCTGGGATTGCCGCGTTTTTCTTCGGTGCAAGTGAAGCCTGAAGCTTCGGAATCAGCCCAAACGCCGAAATGATAATACTGATAAGGATTAGCACCACAAACACTGTTCCCATGCCAAGAAGGGTATTGAGTGCTGCCTTTGTCATCAGCTGTCCTTTCGTCTCATCCATGTTGAGCGTACATGACGTCATCGTGAGATAAATATCATTTGTAAATATTAATTCTACTGAACCACTTGCATTTCCGCCCGTGACCGGAACCGTGACAATAATCGTGTCATCATCGACAACCGATACCGGTTTGCCCGCCTGGATACTCCCCATCGCCTCCTGTCCTGACCGGAATGATGTGAGTGCACCGTTGACTGCTTTTCCTTCACATGCAAAAGAATAATCACTAAAGTACTGACTATATGTCGATGTAAACACATCACCGAGCTCGACATTGCTGTAATTTGCAAGCAGGCCGTCCACATCACCTGTGGATACCATCAAATTCATAAGCTCGACAACCTGCTGCGCCCTTTTCTGTGCCTCATCGACCTTGGTCTTCTGAAAGTCACTCATCGTTCCATCCGATGACCCGCATGCCGTCAGAACGAAAACACAGGTAAGCATTAATAATGTTTTTATTATTTTTTTCATATTAACGTTCACCCTTTCCTAGACCGTTCCATGCTTCTTTGACGGACGATCCTCTCTCTTTGTAAATAACATCTCAAAAGCGCCAATCACATATTTCCTTGTGTCAGCCGCCTCGATAACCTGGTCTACATATCCTCTCTTTGCCGCGCCAGCCGCGCTCGTCTGAAGCGCCGCGTACTCTGCCGCCTTTTCCTTTATGACATCCGCGCCCTGTCCCTCGTACATAATCTTGGCCGCAAGGTTCGCATCCATGGAGCCGATTTCCGCGTCAGGCCATGCAATCGTGATATCTGCGCCGATTGCCTTGGAATTCATCGCAACGTACGCGCTTCCAAGCGCCTTTCCAATCACTACATTTACCTTTGGCACTGTGGCATTTGCAAAAGCATATGTAAGCTTTGCAACTGCCCTGGCGATACATTTCTCACTTGCCATCGTCGCCTCGTAGCCCTTGACATTGGTCAGGGATAATACAGGGATGTCAAACGCATCACAGAACTGAATAAAATCTGCCGCCTTCTCACAGCCCTTTGCTGACAGCACTGCATCAAATTTGTCCGTCACTTCACCCTCCGCGCTGTATACTTCCGTACGGTTTGCAACACAGCCGACCGTCATGCCGTTCAATTTGATAAACCCAGTGACCATATCCTTTGCATAATTTTCCTTTACCTCAAAGAATATATTGTTATCCGCGATTGCAGAAAGCGCGATTGACGTATCTCCCACACAGTTTGCAAGCCCTGCGCATACCCTGTTGAGGTCATCTGTGCACTCCTCATATGAGGCGTCGTCTTCATTGTTTCCAGGGAGCATGGACACAAGCTGCCTGATTTTCGCAAAAATTTCTGCCTCCTCTGCCACAACATCCACAATGCCGCTCTCGCTGCCCTGGAAATCAGCAGAAGAAGAATCACACTTGGAAATATTGTTTCCGTCAAGTGCATTCGGTGAATTTACGAAAAGCTTTGCCTTTGACTTTTCCATAAATGTAAAATCCGTCAACGTCGGTATCAGTGCAAGACCGCCGCCACAGCTCCCAAAAACTGCCGTAATCTGGGGAATCACCCCTGATGCAAGTGTCTGCTTGAGGTAAATCTCACCAAACGCATTCAATGCGTCAGTTGCCTCCTGGAGCCTGAGACCTGCCGAGTCAATAAGACCGATGACCGGCGCCCCCGTCTTCATCGCAAGATCGTAGAGACGTGTAATCTTTTTCGCATGCATCTCACCGACAGAACCGTTTAACACGGAAGCATCCTGGCTATACACATACACAAGATTGCCGTCGATTACTCCGTAGCCGGTAATGACACCGTCCGAGGGAGTCTCATTCTGTTTCAGGTTAAAATCTGTCGCCCTAGCCGTAACAAGCGCACCAATTTCAACGAAACTGCTTTCATCAAGTAAAGATTCGATTCGTTTACTTGCCAAACTTGAAGTAGTACTCATTTTATGACCTCCATTTTTATATTTTTTAATTACTTTTAAAATAAAATAACTCTTTTTGCGCAACTTTTATATATTGTATCAATTATATGAAAATTACGTCTATTTTAGTATAACATATATTATTCTATCCGCCTAGTAAATTTTTTGATTTTTCATTCGATTTTTCCAATCAGGCAGGGGAATGTCCCTCCCACCTACTCACTGCCGCCGAAAAGCCACTTCTTCACTACCTGGTGAATACACCACTGAAAGTCAACCGCCTTGATATCTTCTGTTGTCACAAGACATACGCGTTTCCATTCCTTATTGCCGACCATATAACTCAAATATCCTATTGTCTGCCCTTTTTGCACCGGTGCTGTAAGAGCTTTCACTTTCTGCAGCGTAATGGTCACCTTCTCATCCTCACGCATCAGCAGTCCGTCATTTGCGAGTTCCCCATCCGGTACGATTTCTACCGGCATATATATTTTTTCGCCTATTTTTCCAGTCTGCCCATTGCTTACAATCACTTTATCCATTGCAGCGGCAGGGATTTCCACTTCATCAAAGCTGCGGTAATTGTAGTTTGCCAGTCCGTATTCCATAAGCGCCCTGGTGTCACTCCACTTGTACGTCTTGTGATTTGGCCAGCCACATGCCAGAAGCGCAACCACAAACGTCTTCCCATCCCTCCTGAGGGCACCGACATAACAGTAACCTGCTTTTGCAGTAAAACCAGTCTTTCCGGACAACGCCCCTGTCATCATGTTCAGGAATGCATTGTGGTTTACGCAGGAAAAGCTCCTTTTGCCCGAAACGTCTGTAAATGAATGGTTCGGTGTCCTTGTAATTTCCAGAAAACTCTCTTTCTGTGGGGATTTCGCGACACAGTACGCCATAACCAGCGCCAGGTCCCGTGCCGTTGTCGAATGAAACTTGTCATCTTTTGCCGCATCCAGTCCGTTCGGCGTGATATAATATGTATTTTCACAGCCTATCTCAGCGGCCTTGCGGTTCATGAGCGCCGCAAACTGTTCCACATCCCCGCCTACGTGCTCTGCAATTGCAACTGCGGAGTCATTGTGCGATTCCAGCATAAGGGACAACAATAAATCCTTTAAGCGGTACTGTTCCCCGCTGCGCATCCCCAGATGCACCGGCGGCATGGAGGATGCATAGGAGGACACTGTCACGGTATCCTCCAGGCTGGCATTTTCCAGTGTCACAATCAGGGTCATAATCTTTGTGGTGCTTGCCATCGCAAGCTGCTCATCACCGCAGCGGTCATACAGCACCCTGCCCGAATCCGCATCCATGAGTACCGCCGCCTTCGCATAGAGCCTGAGATTTGGCTCGTCAGCCCGAACGTTTAGCGGCTGCTGCGCAAGGATGACTGCGATTGCCACAATGACTGCCGTTACAACCTTAACAAATTGCGGAAAAATGATTCTATTTTTCATAAATTTTTATCTTCCTTATATACAAGGCTCCATAAAAATATATGTTATGACATTTGTAAATTATCCCAATTCACGCATTACAGCTTCATTCTTTTTTCCAGCGCGTCCACCACGGTTTCAAACACCTTGATACGCGCATAGTACTTGTCGTTTCCCTCCACGATAATCCACGGAGAATCCGACGTGGATGTCTTTATTATCATCTCATCGACAGCTTTTTCGTACAAGTCCCACTTTTCCCTGTTCCGCCAGTCCTCGTCTGTAATTTTCCAGCTTTTTTCCGGGTTCTCCTGTCTGTCCTTAAAGCGCTTTGCCTGTTCCTCCTTGTCAATATGGAGCCAGAACTTCAGCACAACCGCACCGTGGTGAACCAGCTGGCTCTCCATCTGATTCATTTCCCGGTATGCGCGCTGCCAGTCCTGCGTGGTGCAGAATCCCTCGATGCGCTCCACCATGACCCTGCCGTACCATGTCCGGTCAAAGATGGCTATGTGCCCATCCTTCGGCATTTTCGTCCAGAAACGCCACAGATAATGATGCGCCCGCTCAATGTCGTTGGGAGAGCTGGTCGGATTTACGGTGTACCCCCTCGGGTCAAGCGCCCTGGTAAGCCTTTTAATCGCTCCGCCTTTCCCTCCTGCATCCCATCCTTCAAAGGCAAGCACCACGGGAATTCTCCTGGCATAAAGCTCGCCGTGGAGAAGCCGGAGCTTTTTTTGTAATTCAGACAGTCTCTTGTCATATTCTTTCCTGTCAAGCTTTTTGGAAAGGTCTGTCCTTTTGAGTACGCTCTCGTTCCAGTCCGCATTGTCAAACCTGCCGTCAATCTCCTTCTCTTTCGCCTTGCATTCCTTTTTGTAGCGTTCTTCTAAAACATGCACTGTCTTTGAAAGAATCTTAACCGTGGCAAAATTGTCATCCTCCGCCTCTATGACTGTCCATGGCGCATACTCGCTGTCCGTCTTTATCAGCATCTCGTCCGCCATCCTGAAATAATCGCCAAAATGCTTGTTCCTGTCCAGATCCTCCTCTGTCACCCGCCATTTTGTCGCCTTGTTGTCCCGCAGCTTTTTAAATCGTTTCTTTTGTTCATGCTTTGAAATGTCAAGAAAGAATTTGATAATCAATGTGCCGCCATCTGTCAGCTGCTTCTCAAAGATATTGATGTCTTCCAGAATTGTCGGAACTTCTTCCTGGGGCGTTTTTTTCTCGAACCGATCCACCAGAAGCTTTCGGTACCAGCTTCTGTCAAACACTGCAATACGTCCCTTCTCTGGTGTCTTCGTCCAAAAACGCCACAGAAACGGATGAAGCCGTTCTTCCTTCGTCTCCGCATCCGTGGAATATACCGTAAAGCCCCTTGGGTCAAGCGTCTGAATCAGCCTGTTAATCTGTGTGCCCTTTCCCGCCGCACCGAATCCTTCAAACACAATCATGACTGGAACGCCCTTGCTTTTCAGCTCCCTCTGCAAAAGGGCCATTCGGGGTTCAAGTTCTTCCATACGTTCCTTGTACGTCTTTTTGTCCATTTTTTTCGTCAAATCAATTTTTTCCAGCATACCATCAGCTCCTTTCCCGGCATTTTGAATCATATCAAGATTGTCTTTTTAATTTTGCATGTGTCATGTCATATTCCAGAATCACATCATATCCATAGCTTTTGACCGTCGCCTGCATCTCATCAAGAAGTTCTTCAAAACGCTGGCGGTCAGGGGCGAAAACCATTTCCCACGAGTAATCTTGTATTGCACGTTTGCACTGGTACCGAATGGTCGTCTGTTCTGCCGTCTCCACAGATGCAGTGTATAGCATCCCTGGTGCAACCAGGAACATGTCATTTTTCTGCAGATAATCCATTGTGGTATCTGCATTCATCCTTTCTCTCCAGTCCTCGACTAGGGAAGATGTATCAAACGCCCTCACACTATCCCATAATTCATAATAATAATGAAACCCGCGCTCGCTTTTCTCACACTGGACAACCGCTTTATAATTCAATACAGAAGTTCCGGACTCCCATGTCCCGCCGCCATATTCCTCCGGAACCTCAATATTACCACCATTCATCAATGCCTCCCTGCCAAAATCCGTAAGACAGGAACCATCCTCATGCATTTCCCATGTCAGTCCCTCAGATCCCGCAGCCGCACCAGACAGGCTCGCACCATTCATCATGATCCCTTCTTCTGAGTACAGCCAGTCAATAAAGTCCACAAGCCTTGCCGGGTCTGCCGACTGTGATCCGACTGCTATGATACTATCCTGGTTTCCATACGGATAACAGCCGTATAAATAAATCTGCAAATCCTTGACGGGAGCCATCATAAAGCCCTTGCCCTGCTCCACATTAGAAATTGTATTGAATGCGGATTTACCAAGCCACGGCCATGGCGAGAAAAATACCTGTCCCTCCCTGTACTTGTCAAAACACTGATCGTAGCTTTGACTTGCCGACTTCGGGTCAATCAGCCCCATCTGATTTGCTTCGTAGAAAAAATTAAGCATGCGGACATATATCGAATCATCCTCAATTATGCTCTGGTAGTCTGAACCATCCGCCTTTGCAAGCACCACTCCGTACTCATCATATCCGTACATGCAGCAAGGTTGTTTGACTGCGTTCATCATGTTGTCATCCCAGTCCTTAAAAAAAGAAAAACCATATGTCTTGGCTCCGTTTTCTGTCGTCGGATACCGTTCCTGCATCTCTTTTAGCACAGGCAGCAGATCTTCGAGCGTGTCAACTTCGGGGTAACCCAGCTTCTTATATAAGTCCCAGCGGATATATGGTCCATAGCCCTCGCTTGACACATATGCCCCATTGGCAGACACTTCGGACGGAATTGCATAGATACCCTCCTGCCATACGCTGCTATTTGGGTTTTCAATTGCCTCCCTGTATCGCATGATATTTTTATCCTGCAAATCATCTTCCATGTTGTATATCAGTCCTGCATTGACCATGTCCTGCAGCTGGCCATTCACACCTTTACATATAATCAGGTCGCCCAGATTGCCTGCCGCCGCCCGCACTTCAAAAAGCGTGTCTCCTCCCTTCGTAATGTTGGGAGAAATGATATTCAGCTCCATATTAAACTTTTTTCTGACTACTTCGCCAAACCAGCCTGACTGGATTCCCTGGTAATTCGCAGAAAAATCAAATACATCCACGACGATGAAATCCTTATATGGGCAATCGTTGGCATTCAGTGCCGTCAGATAGCCGGAATTTCCTTTCATGTCAGAACAGCCGCAAAGGTTCAGGCAGAACACTGCTAAAAGACAGAATGAAATCATTCGGTTTTGCTGTTTTTTCTCATTTTGAAGCACTCTCTTCCCGGATTGACAATCCCATTTTACTCACTTATACTATTAGTAAACGCCAGATATTTTTGTCGTTTATATAATAATACTATATCAAATTTGCGGAACAATTCAATACATTTTACATATAGGAGG
>Ga0224746_10162_pt1 | contig 13325 bp, 9 predicted proteins | sample LIM_F_Water_Bulk_FD_183000 | JGI IMG/M metagenome (GOLD analysis project Ga0224746, IMG submission 183000) | Enriched cells from gastrointestinal tract of the lab mouse from Pacific Northwest National Laboratory (PNNL), Richland, Washington... | ecosystem: Host-associated > Mammals > Digestive... | reverse complement strand
CCTGCCGCCGTACTCATGCCGATGTTGCTTGTGGCCGTCATGGTCCGGTATACAAAGGTATCAATAACCTGCGTTGTGGCGAACAGAGAACCGGAGTTCATGGGCACGCTGTAGAACAGTCCGAAATCCGCGTTGAAAATCTTGCCCACATTCATAATCAACAGGATACAGATCATCGGCCGCAGATTCGGCAGCGTTATGTTTTTGATCTGCTGCCACTTGCTGGCGCCGTCGATGGCCGCCGCCTCATACTGAGTGCCGTCAATGCCCGTGATTGCCGCCAGGTACAGGATGGAGGAATACCCTGTATTCTTCCACACGTTACAGATTGTCAGAATCACCGGCCAGTACTTCGGCTCATGATACCAGTTGATGACGTCCATTTCGTTGTTCATCTGCCAGCTTGTGATCAGGCCCCTGGTGGGATCCAGGAATGCCAGAACGAAGTAACTTGCCACCACCCAGCTCAAGAAGTAAGGGAAGAACATCAGCGTCTGATAGGTCTTTGCCACCTTCTTTCTGGTGATCTCATTCAGCATGATCGCAAGCCCTACGGAAAGCACCAGGCCCAGGATAATCCACAGCACGTTATAACCGATGGTGTTTCTGATGATCTTGCCTGTGTCAGTGGAGGAAAACAGAAACCTGAAATTCCTGAAGCCCACCCACTCGCTGTTCGCCATGTTGTTCCAGAAGCTGGGCGCCTTGGTGTAGACCTTGTAGTCCTTGAACGCCAGTATCATACCTGCCATGGGAATATAGCGGAGCAGGAAAAACCAGATTGCGCCGGGCAGCACCATTGTGGTGAGAAGCAGTGTCTTTTTTGTCTTGCCCTTCATAACATCCTCTCGCTTTCTCTTTGTTATCTTATGTCTCTATTTTATCCCCCTCCCCGCCGAAAGTCACGGCACCAGCTTGTCGTTTTTATGCAGATTTTGTGCTTTATCAGTTCAGCCATGCAACAATTTATACAAAGAGCCCGGCGCTTGCGCAGAAGGCTCGTTGTATAAATTGCTGTATGCGCGGAGCGCCCTCACATGAGTAAAAGACAAGCCGCACAGCGGCGACGGCTGCGCAGCAGACGCTTTTACGAATGTGAGGGGCCTGAACGTCCCACGCTACAGACCCCTCGCAAACCACACAGCAAACCCTTCCCACGAATGCGAGGGGCCTGAACGTCCCACGCTACAGACCCCTCGCAAACGATTAAGACCGGAGTAACTTTCGTCACTCCGGTCTGTTCCTGTATTCATTGGCGGACATGCCGCAGGTTTTCTTAAACACCCTGGAGAAGTGCGCCAGATCCAAAAATCCAACCTCCTCCGCAATATCCCCGATCCGCAGGGAAGGGTTTTTCAAAAGCTCCTTCGCCTTTTCAATGCGCACCCCGTTTAATATCTCGGAGAAATTCTGTCCTGTCTCCTTGTTCAGCAGCTTGCTCAGATGCCACTGGCTCACATAAGTCTTCTCCGCCACATCGGACAAAAGCAGCTTCTCCCTGTAGTTCTCCTCAATATAGGCCAGGGCGTTTCGCACGATAAAATTGCCCGCTACGCTCTCATGGGACTCCGGCAGCTCCTGCCCGGCATCCTCCCCCGGCTCTACCCTGCTGCTCATAAACCTTATGGCTTCCTCGATCTCCTCCATGCCGGAGGGCTTCAGCAGATACCTGGCCACACCCAGATTCAGCGCTCGCTTGGCATAGTCGAAGTCCCGGAACCCCGTAAGTATGGTCACCTGCATCTTGGGAAACTCCGATTTCAGCGCCGCTATCATGGTAAGACCGTCCATCTCCGGCATACAGATATCCAGAAAGATCATGTCCGGCCTGAATTTCTCGATCAATGCCTTTCCCTCTATTCCATTTCCCGCCGTAGCCACCACCTGACAGCCGTATTTCTCCCAGGGCACGCTCCTGGAAAAGCCCTGGACGATGATTGGTTCATCGTCAATGATCATCACCTTGTACATTCCGGCCTCCTTTCTCTTCCGCAATATCAAATACCCGCCTCAGCAGCCTGTCTGCCGAACCGCCCAGGGAAATCTCCGAAATCCCGGCGATCAGCGTCTGGTACGCCTGGGGATCCATGCGGGAATCCGTGGGAAGCAGCTTTTTCACCGCCAGATCCCCGTACTCCGCCGCCCATTCCGCCAGACGGCTGCGGTTCTCCGGCGGCACTACCTCCGTCGCCGCAACTGCAGCGCCCCCACCGTCGTCATAATATCGCTGCACCGCTTCCTGACAAGTGTGAGCCATCACATACCGCACCGCGGCATCCCGCTTCTTGGGGTCGTTCCACGCCTTTCTCGTAATATAAAAGCCTGAAGTCATGCCGCTGATCACCGCCCCTGGCTGCATCTTCTGGTCCGGCACTCCCGGAAAAGGCAGCACCAAAGTGTGCTCCCTGTCTTTCACCCCCGGAAGATACCAACTGCCCTCCAGAAACATGGCCGCCTCCTTCCGCTCGAAAAGCTCTGCGGCATATTCATTGGTAATGCTGTCCGTGTCCTCGGGAAACGCTCCCATTTCCCGAAGCGTCCCAAAAAGCTCCACCGCCCGCATCCAGCTTTCCGGCGGCTCACTGCCCGGCTCCAGATAGTCCTTCTCCCCCGCCGTATACAGCAGCAGATATTCCAGCCAGTAGTGCGGCACATTGGAGAGGGCACAGGCCACGGGCACAATGCCGTTCTCCCGGAAAACCTCCACCGCCTGTACGAAGGAGAGCCAGTCCGTGGGAAGGGGCAGCCCGTACTCTTCGAACAGATCCTCGTTGACATACAGCCCTTCCCAGAAGCCGGTGGTAGGCACTGCCCGGGACACCCCGTCCGCATTTGCCGCCAGTTCCAGGGCCCAGTCCAGTGTGTCTGCGGCATAATCCGGATAAACCTCCCTGATCTCCTCAACAGTGACAAACTTATCCATGGCCACCAGCTGATTGGCCGTGGCATCCGTAAAAAACTGCAGCACATCCGGCTCGTTTCCCACGGCGAAGTCCGTGACTATCCCGGTTTTCCACTGCTCGTCGGAGCTCTGGGAGTCATCCTCAACGAATATGTCCGGATTTTCCATCATAAATTCCAGCCGGATTTCCCCGTAGACCCCCGCCCCCGGATTCGTTCCCCCGGACATGGATACGGTCCGCAGAACCACCCGGTTCGGCTCCTGACTCATATACTCCTCCACGCTTGTGCCGCAGCCCGCATGCAGCACAGTCACAATCATCAGGAGTGCCATGGCCGCTCCCCGGCGGCATCGGCCCCCTGTAAACGCGTGGTTTCTAGTTCTCTTTTGCATCATTTCCCCCTGTACCCGTCTCCGCTTCTTCCTCAATGCTCCATGGGACGGCAATCCGGGTCGTAAAAAGCTCGCCCTCCTGAGAGACCGTCAGTCCGTATTCCGGGCCGTAGATCAGCTGAATCCGCCTGTTTACGTTATAGATACCGATGGAAGTATGAACCCCGGGTTCCGCCTTATCCATCCGGTATCGCCCCTGGATGATGCCGTCGATATACTCCATCTTCTCCCGGCTTAACGGTCTGCTGGTATTCACCACATCAATACGGATCTGCTCTCCCCAGGAATAAATCTTCACCCACACGGTTCCGGAATTGACCTTCTCAATGCCGTGGCGGATGGCATTTTCCAGAAGGGGCTGCAGGATCAGCGAAGGCACCTGTACCTGCAGGGGATCCACCTCAATCTCTTTCTCCACCCGCAGCCTGGCCCCGAAGCGCATGGACATAATGAAGAGAAAGGCATCCCCGCAGCGAAGCTCCTCCGCCAGCCTCACCAGTCTGTCGTTGTTCCGGTTCATCCCTGCATCCAGCACCGTTCCCAGCGCCTCTATCATCCTGCTGGTCTCAAGATCTCCGTTCATTCTGGACTGCCAGTTCATCATCTCCAGCGTATTGTTCAGAAAATGGGGGTTGATCTGAGCCTGCAGGGCTTCGATCTGGGCGTCCTTGGCCGCCATCCGTTCCAGGTAGACCGTGTCAAAGAGATATTTCAACTGGGCCGACATGGCGTTAAAGGAGTGCACCAGCTCCAGAAATTCCCTGTTGGGCACCTGTTCCTCCTGCAGGGCAATGCCGAATTCCCCTTCCCTCAGCCTGCGGGAGGCTGTCTCCAGCTTCTCCAGCGGCTTCTGCATATGTTTTCGCAGCAGGAAAAAGGTGAGCACGATCAGCGGAATCATGCAAAATACCGTGATCAGCGCAATGAGGTTCATGCGGAACACATCCTCGTAAAGGGTCTCGCCCGGCGTGGTATAGTAAAGCGTAAAAATATAGTTGTCCGTGACACAGGTGTGGGAATACCCTCTCTCACTTCCGGATTCCAGACTCAGTGTCCTCCCCGCCGCCATGTCCTGCTCCGCATAGCCACGTAGCGTGGTATAGATCGCTTCCTCCTCCGCCGGCTTCAGGGAAAGCAGCTCCTCCTCTCCCAGAAAACCGATGCGCACTGCCTCCCCGTCCTCCAGCGGCAGCCCCGCAAAAAGCGTGCCCTTGTTCAGCCCCAGTACCAGAGTGCCGTACCTGTGATAATCATTGACCGTGTAAAGGTTGCGCATGACATAAATCTGGTTATCCGTCACATGCACCTCCACATAATTGGTATCCCTACCGGCAAGATCCAGCACAACAGGCTGCACATATTTCAGAAAATCCGCATAACTGTAGCCGTTCTTGGCCGAATAGCAGCTGGGCGTCTGGTCTCCCTCCAGATAAAAGGCATATCTGGCAATCTGGTCATCCATGTAATACTTGGAGATCAGAGAGCTCTTGATGGAAGCCAGATATGCGTTCCGATGGGTATTCCCTCTGAGATAATGCATGTAACCGGCTTCCCACTCGCCCTCATAGGTTGGCTTCTGTATCTTCCGGATGGCCTCGTCAAGGTCTGTCTCCACCAGCACCCCGGAAACCTCCACCGCATTCCGCATCAGATTGTCGGACTTCTCGGTGTATGCTCTCTGATAGTGATAAAAGATAAACCAGGTGAACAGGCCGATGGGAATCATCCACGCCGCAGCCAGAATACTGATCAGTATGGCACGCAGAGAAAGACGGCTCCCTTTCCTATGTATAAATTGTTTTTTCATAAGATAATTTCACCGTATTTTTGTGCGCCTTTGCGCACATGGAATCAGAAGTTGACTCAATGCCTTTCTGAGTCAACATTGTACCTCTTTTTCGTGCGCTTCTGCGCACATGGAATCAGAAGTTGACTCAATGCCTTTCTGAGTCAACATTGTACCACAAAAGGAAGGGAAACACCATGTGTTATCCCCTCCTTTTTCTGACATTCCTTTCCACGGCGCACCGGAAGCCGCCCACAGCTCTGCAAAGAAACCGCTCCTAGCCGTTCAGTCCCAGAAAGCGCTCGTAAATCCCGCAGACATTGGCTGCATCCTTGGGGTTCGGCATCTCGCAAAAGATGCGCAGCAGCGGTTCCGTCCCCGAAAACCGTGCGATCACCCAGCCTCCGTTTTTAAAATAGACCTTGGAGCCATCCAGATAGCTGACCTTTTCCATCTCGAAAGGCAGCTCGGGAAGCCTCTTTTCCTCCATCAGAATTCTCCGGATTTCCTCCTTCTTCTCCTGATTAAAACGGTAGTCTCTCTCCTCCATGTCAATCAGCCCGTACTCCGCCTCGATATCGGCAATGATGGCGGAAAGCTTTTTTCCCGAAGCCGCAATCATTTCCACCAGCAGCATGGCGGCGTAGATACCGTCTTTCCCCTTGATATGTCCCCTTACGGTAAGTCCGCCGGAGGATTCCCCTCCGATGACGGCATCCGTCTCGTTCATTTTTGCGGAAATGTATTTGAAGCCCACCGGAACCTCATAGCATTTCTCCCCGAAGGCCTCCGCAACCCGATCCAGCACATGAGTGGTGCAGATATTGCGGACCACGGGCCCCTTCCAGTCCTTAAACTTTTTCAGATAGTAATACAAGAGCACCAGAATCTCGTTGGGATGCAGGAAACGCCCTGTGTCGTCAATGATTCCCAGCCTGTCCGCGTCCCCGTCGGTGGCGATGCCGATGTCATAATGCCTGTCCGTCACATAGGTCTGAAGCATGTGGAGCGTTGCCGCCGTGGGAGCCGGAAGCCGTCCGCCGAACAGGGTGTCGTGCCTGTCGTGAATCACCTCCACCTCGCAGCGGGCCGTCTGCAGCAGGGTCCGCAGAGAAGTCTCGGACACGCCGTACATGGGATCCAGCACCACCCTGAGACCGCTTTCCCGGATGGTCTCCATATCGACGGCTGCCATCAGGTTATCCAGATACTCGTTCAGCGGGTAAATCTCCTGGATCAGTCCCCTGTCCTTCGCCTTGTCATAGTCCATCTCCGCAACCGGAAGCTTCACTCCCGCGATGTAGGTCTCTATTTCCTTTGTCTGAATCTCGTCCGCATCCCGGCCTCCGGCGGTGAATACTTTGATGCCGTTGTAGATCGCCGGATTGTGACTGGCAGTAATCATCATGCCATAGGAAAAGGCGTGCTTTTCCACATAAAACATCACCAGCGGCGTAGGGGAGGATTTGTTGATCAGATAGGCCTGTACTCCCTCTGCGGCAAAGACCACGGCTGCCCACTGCATGGCCTCCTTGGAGAGGAACCGCCTGTCATAGCCCATGACGATCCCATGCCCCGCCACCCCCTCGTCCTTCATTTTCTCGCACAGCGCCTTTGCCAATATCTGTATATTCTGCTTTGTAAATCCGTCTCCGATCACAGCTCTCCAGCCGCCTGTACCAAATTGAATCATGTTACGCACCTTCCTGCCCGCATTGAGGTGGGCGCTCCCCTTGTTGTTCTGTATTATTTTGTCCCCATGATAACCTTCACCTGATGGCTGCTTCCCGCTTCCGCCGCAGGAATTTCACTTACCTTTTCTCCGTCCAGCCAAATTTCAACAACACCCTTCATCACGCCTGCGGCGTTATCCACATGGATGTCGTAACGCGCTCCTCTCCAGACCCGGGTAACGTCGAACTCCTTCCAGTCCCCGGGAATACAGGGATCGATCTCCAGCCTGTCAAAGTCCGGTCGGATCCCCAGCATATACCGGGTGGCTGAGAAGTAAGCCCAGCCGCCGGAGCCTGTCATAAAGGAATGATGAGCCTGTCCGAACCTGCTGTGATCCTTTCCGCTGATAAACTGACAGTAGGAATAGGGCTCTGCCTCCCTGGTCTCTATCATGTCGTTCTGGTTATAAGGACAGAGCGCATCGTAATATTTCATGGCCTTGTCTCCCCTGCCCAGCATACACTCCGCCGCCCAGGCCCAGGGATTGGGATGGGAGAACACCGCGGAATTTTCCTTCAGACCAGGGTAAACCTTTGTGATAAAGCCAATGTCCGGGTTAACCTTCGTATAAGCCGGGGTGTTTAACAGCAGTCCGTAAGGCGTATAAAGATATTGGTCGATGGCATCCATGGCCTTCAGGGCCCGCTGTCCCTCCGCCGCGCCGGACAGAACCGCCCAGGCGTTGGACTCCAGGTGGACTCTGCCCTCCTCGTCCTCAAAGGTTCCGATCTTTCTTCCCTTTTTCGTGATGCCCCGGATGTACCACTCCTTATCCCAGAGCACCTCTTCGCAGACCTTTCGCACTCCTTCGGCCACCGCCTCATAGTGCGCCGCGTCCTCGTCTCTTTCCAGCCGCTTTGCCAGCTGTACAAAATTTTTCAGCGCCCAGTAATGCAGGAAGCTGACCATGGCGCTCTCTCCGCCGCCCAGGTTCAGACAGTCGTTCCAGTCCGCCCTCAGCCCCTTGCAGACGCCGTTTTCTCCCACCTGCTTCTCCGAGAAGTCCAGGATGGCTTTCAGATGCTCGTAGACCGTACCGCTGCCGCCGTCCGCATAAGGCGCCGCCTTGTCTGCGAAGGCAAGCTCTCCTGTCTCCCTGATATATTCCACCACGGAGGATACCAGCCACAGCGCGTCGTCCGCACAGGCGTCCTCCGGCCCGTGAATCCGGTCCTTTGCCGACACGGGAATCACCGTGGGAGACTTAAAGCCGTCCCCCTCCTTTTCCTCCTCAAACCACGCGGGGTCGAACAAATGCAGTCCATATCCCTCGGACACAAGACCGTTCAGCAGCTGTTCGATCCTGTTCCGGCACTTGTCAGGATTGGAGTGGGGGATGGTCATGGCATCCTGGGCGGTATCCCGGTAGCCCAGGCCAGTCCGTCCCCCCACTTCGATAAAGGAGGCAAATCTGGAAAACATGACGTTGATCTCCGACTGATACAGCGTCCATGTGTTGATAAGCGTGTTCATGCCCTCATGGGGCGTTCTGATCCGGAGTTTGCCGCACTTCTCCTCCCAGTAGGCGCGAAGGTCTTCATAGGCTCGGTCCACATTGGAAAGATCGCTGTATTTTTCCCGCACCCGCACTCCGGCCTGACGGTTTCCCTCGCCCAGCATATAGATCAGCCGCACGGTCTCACCTGGCTGAAGCATCAGATTCTTCTGCAGCGCGCCGCAATGGTTTCCGCCCTTCTCATAGCCTCCGCCGCACCTTCCGTCGATCACCGCCTGAGGGTTGTCCTCCGTGTGGTACAGCCCCAGGAACCTGTCCCGCATACATTCAAATCCGTCCGGCTCAAAGCTTGCGGTAAAATACTGATATCCATCCGGCTCATAGTACAGATCCTCCTCAATAATACCGTCCGCATAGGAGCTCCCCGCACAGTAAAGACTCATCTGGAAATTCTGGTTGTCCGCACCGATGGCATGGAACGAAAACTCCAGGTAGGAAAACAGGCTCAGATCCCGGGCCTGTGCGCCCTCATTGGTCACGGTCACGTCCCAGAGCAGCACGTTTTCCCCTCTGGGCACCAGCATGGTCTGCGTGGCAAAAAGATCGCTGTAACGGCACTCGTAGGAGGTGTAGGACATGCCGTGCCGGCAGGTATACTTTGCCTCCTCGAAGGATTTTGCCACGGGCTGCCAGGAGATGCTGAAGTAGTCCGCCGTCTGATTGTCCCTGATGTAGATGTAATAGCCCGGCCTGTCCATGGGAATGCTGTTCCCGTGAAAGCGGCTGATGCGGTGGTACTCCGGACTCTTGTAAAAGGAGTAGCCTCCCGCCGTGTGGTTGATGACTGTGGCGTAATCCTCCACCCCCAGATAATTGGTCCAGGAAGTGGGAAGATCCAGCCTGTCAATGACGTACTCCCGTTTCTGATTGTCAAAATATCCGTATCTCATTACTGATCCCCCGTTTGGAATTTATTATAATCTGAACTGTACTTCCATTATAAAAATTCCGGGAAACTTTCGGAATTGTCAGATGTGCTAAAATTTGTTCCGATTTGGCTTCCGGCCTGCGCCTGCCTCCACCGCATCTTCAGGGACTCATAGCCCACGCCGGGAAACAGTCTCCTGATCCTCCTCTCCTTCTCCTCCATGGAGGAAAAATCCAGCCACACGCTGCCCGGAGCCAGCTCTCCCGCAGATACCTTTTCCTCCTCCGAAAAGTCAAACACACAGACAGACCCGCCGGACGGAAAACGCAGCGCCCGGTATGGCCTCCGGTTGCCCAGGGGGTATACGGCGATGGCCAATCCGTTCTCTATGTAAAATTCCTCCGCAAGCTCTTCCGTCTCCTCCGTCCACTGCTCCTTCGGCAGATACCAGCAAAGACTTTTCATGTTCCTGGCACACTGTTCCAGCAGCATGGGAAGATCGGGCGATATCCCCAGCAAAACAAAATGAGGCCCTCTGGCCTTCTGAAGCAGCGGCTTCATCCAGCGAAAACGCGGATACCCCTCAAATTCCGGAATGTTCCAGCAGGCCTGCCACAGTTTTCCTGTCAGCGTATTCTCATCTTTTAAAAAGCCCGCCTCCCCGTCGTAGACACAGAAAAGCTCCTCCCTGGCTCCCGCCCGTTCCGCCGTCTCCTGAATCTCCCCGGCCATCCGCCCCAGGGCTGACTCCAGCTCCAGAACCGCCTGTCCGTACTCCTGCATCTGCCTGCGGTATTCCTTCTGCGCAGCCCGGCGCATACGCCGCCTCTTGAACCATCCTCCCGCCCCGGGCTCCTCCGGCGGCTTTGGCTCCGCAGGCAGCAAGGCCCCGAACCACTTCCCTCTCTCCGCGCCTACCTCCACCTTCAGCAGCAGATAATCCTCCATGCGCAGAGGTTTAATCCTCCAGGTTGTCAAATCTCTTTTTTTACAGAAAAAAATAATAGCGTCCATGCCCTAATATATGTATCGGACTTTGATGCTATGCTTTTTTACTTTTAGTCTGACCAGGGTTCTTCTCCGAAAATCCGCTCCACCCCCGCCAGCAGCTCCTCCATGGTCTCCATGGCGTTAATCATCCCCCGGAAACGGGCGGAATGAGGCATTCCGGCCGTATACCAGGCCAGGTGCTTTCGCATCTCCCGGACGGCGGTGTACTCGCCCTTGTGCTCCAGCAGCAGGGCGGCATGGCGCAGAACCATTTCCCGCTTCTGTCCTCTATCCGGGGGCGGAAGCACTGTTCCGTCCTCCAGAAACCGGACTGTGTCCCGGAAAATCCACGGGTTTCCCTGGGCCGCTCTCCCGATCATGACGCCGTCGCAGCCCGTCTCCCGAAGCATCTGCGCCGCAGCCGAAGGACTGTCCACATCTCCGTTTCCAATCACCGGAATCCCCACCGCTTCCTTCACCCTGCGGATGATTTCCCAGTCCGCCCTGCCGCTGTAGTACTGGGAACGGGTACGCCCGTGCACCGCCACCGCCGCCACGCCGCAGCCCTCTGCGATCCGGGCGATCTCCACCGCATTGACATGCTCCTCGTCAAAGCCCTTGCGGATCTTCACGGTCACCGGCTTTTTCACCGCCTTCACCAGACCGGTCAATAGCTTTTCCGTCAGCTTCGGATCCCTCATCAGCGCCGAGCCCTCGCCGTTGTTCACCACCTTGGGCACCGGACAGCCCATGTTGAAATCCAGAATGGCAAAGGGTCTTTCCTCAATCCGCGCCGCCATCCCTGACACAATCTCCGGGTCGGAGCCGAAAAGCTGCAGGGAGGCCGACTGCTCCCCCGGATCTATGGTGAGAAGCTCCTCCGTGTTTTTGTTGTTATAATAAATCGCCTTGGCACTGACCATCTCCATACAGACAAGTCCCGCCCCCATCTCCCGGCACAGCAGCCGAAAGGGCAGGTCCGTCACCCCCGCCATGGGGGCCAGTATCACATTATTATCCAGCGTCACATTGCCAATTGTCAGCCTGCTCATCATCACACCTTCCGCCCGCGCCTGCGGGAAATTCTGTCTGTACGGCCCATTTTGCCGGACGTATGGCCATCAACGCCAAAGCACCCGCATTTTACTGCTGGGGATTTCTGCGATTCTTGTCGTAAATGATCCGCAGCCCGTCCAATGTCAGCGCGCTGTCATAGATATCAATTTCGTCCGTCTCGTCTGCAATCAGCCTCCCAAGCCCGCCGGTGGCCACTACCTTCAGATTCCTTATGCCGCTCTCCTCCTTCACCTTCCGGATGATATACTCCGTCTGGCCGATCTGACCGTACACAAGTCCCGCCTGCATACTGGTGATGGTCTCCTGGGCAAGAATAGATTTCGGCTTTCTGATCTCGAAGTTGGGCAGCTTAGCCGCCTGGGTCCACAGCGCCTCGGAGCTGATGCGAATGCCGGGAGCCGTGATTCCCGCGGAAAATTCACCCTTCTCCGTAATCAGGTCATAGGTGGTGGCGGTTCCGAAGTCCACCGCCAGCACAGGGCCTCCGTATTTCTCAAAGGCAGCCACCGCGTCCACGATCCGGTCCGCCCCGATCCCCCTTGGATCCTCCGTGACAATGCGGATGCCGGTCTTTATGCCCGGTCCCACACTTATGGGTCTCGTGTCCGTATACTTGATCAGGCCGCCCATCAGGGAATGCATCACATCCGGCACCACGCTGGCCACAATGGAGCCCTCCAGCTGCCCGGTCTCGATTCCCTTGTTCTTCAGAAGCTGCGTGATCATCACTCCGTATTCGTCCGACGTCCTGGGGGTCTTGGTCATCATACGGAAGGTACACCGCAGTTTTTTACCCTCAAACACGCCCAGCGTCATATTGGTATTTCCCACATCGATCACTAATATCATTGTCCGTCACTCCGCTATGTCTTCCTTCAAAATGAACACCCTGTAATACAGACTCAGGGACTCAAAGAGCTCCTGCCTTCTCCTGCGCACCTCCGACACCATCAGACCGCTGCTGATCTCGTCGTAATAGATATCGTCGTCATCGGCATTTGTCTCCAACAGCACGTTTCCGTCCTCCTCAAAAGAGATGGTGAACACGCCGCCCACCTCCTCCGTAAACAGAACGCAGAGAATGTGCAGCTCTTCCCTGATGGATTCCGGAATCCCGTTAAACTGTTCATTAAAATAATATTTCATCTCGTAGGCATTGGCTCCGCAGAGCACCGTTTTTTCCATAGCAACCTCTCTTCAAACGCTCAGACTCATGTGTAACCGTTGATCCCCCGCACGGACACCTCCCCGGCGTAAACGCAGGTCAGAAAGCCGTCCTCCCGTTCCACCAGCAGTTCTCCCCCGGCGTTGATCCCTCTGGAAATACCGCTGAACGCTCCCTTGGGATCCAGCACCCGCACCTCTCTGCCCCTGTTTACCAGCAGGGCATTGTATTCCTCCAGCACTCCGCTTAAGTCGGAGGCACAGCGGAAGCCGTCATAATATTCCTCGAAAGCTTTCATGCTGTTCACAATCAGCCCTGCCTTTGAAACCGGCCCGCCGCACTCTGCCTGAAGGTAGGTGGCCGTAGCCGCAATCTCCGGCACAAATTCCTGCATCCCCACATTGATGCCCACGCCGATGACCACATACTGGATGAATTCCCGCTCCACGCTCATCTCCGTCAGAATACCGCAGACCTTCTTTCCGTTAACCACGATGTCGTTGGGCCACTTGATCAGCGCCTCCGCCCCGCAGGTCTCCCGGATTCCCTTCGCAACGGCCAGCGCCATGAGCAGCGTCACCATGGACGCTCTGGCCGGCTCAAATTCAGGCTTCAGGATCAGGGTAAAATAGACGTTCACACCGGCGGGACTGCTCCACGCCCTGCCACGCCTGCCACGGCCTGCGGTCTGCATATCCGCTGCCACCAACGCCCCCTCCGAAGCCCCGTTCTCCGCGTCCAGCTTGGCCCGGAGATTTGTGGAATCCAGCATGTCGTAAAAGCTCACCGGGTGTCCTGCCCACCTGGTATCCATGCGGCTCTCCAGTTCACTTTGCCCGTATACCTCTCCCTCCTGTGTCAGGAGATATCCTCTGTTCTGTACTGCCTCGATAC
>Ga0224746_10161_pt1 | contig 13355 bp, 19 predicted proteins | sample LIM_F_Water_Bulk_FD_183000 | JGI IMG/M metagenome (GOLD analysis project Ga0224746, IMG submission 183000) | Enriched cells from gastrointestinal tract of the lab mouse from Pacific Northwest National Laboratory (PNNL), Richland, Washington... | ecosystem: Host-associated > Mammals > Digestive... | reverse complement strand
TGGAGGACATTAAGAAATGGGCTGCGGAGACAGGGCTGGAAATCGTTTCCGTCCACGCCAAGCCCACAGAGGAGATTGTCAAAAAGATGGCGGCTTTGGGCGGCAAGGCTGTTATCTGGGCCAGCACCGACTTCTGCAACAGGGAAGAGGCCATTGCCGTTGCCAAGGAGCTGGACGCCATGGCGGAAATGGCAGAGCCTTACGGCATTAAGGTGGGCTATCACAACCATGAGAAGGAGTTCTTCATGGACGAGGGCCTGACCCTTATTGAGCACATGGCCAATAACTCCAGCAAGTTCTTCTTCCAGTTGGACTGCGGCTGGGCTACGGTAGGCGGCTTCTATCCTCCCAGCGTCATCCGGCGGTTCAAGGACAGGATTGTGGCTATCCATGTGAAGGAAAACTGCAAGATTTTAGGGCCTGGCCCCCGGCCCAAGTCTGCCAAGGAAGGCCCCGGCGAAAGCCCCTTTGCCAAGGCTGCCGAAATGCCTCTGGAGGAGCGCCAGAAGATGCTGGATCAGTTTAATGCCCGCAACGCTGACCCGGCCTTTAACCGCCGCTTTGCTGTGCAGTGCAAGATGGGCGCGGAGGAGTCCAATATGAACTGGCAGGCCATTAAGGACGCCCTGGACGAGCAGAGCTTCGAGGCCTTCTGGGTTATCGAGCGCGAGGGCTTCTATGACGAGCACGACAAGTGCATTGCCGACGACTGTGCATGGCTTAAGGCAAACGTGAAATAACAAAGGCCCTGTGGCCTTCCAAAGCTAAGAAGCTGTACCAATAGGCTCCTGCACAAATTTTTCCGGGAAATTTAGCGGGCTTCTGTGTTGGAAATCCTCGAAAACCGACAGGTCTTCTTGCGGTTTCCGCCTTGAACCCCACAAAATTTCCTCGAAAATCTTCGCACCAATCCTATCGGTACAGCTTCTAAAAACGCACCTGGGCATAGATTCCATACCCAAGTGCGTTTGCTATATATCACAGCAGAGATTTTTTAGCAGGCCCTCCTAAAGGAGGGGGAAAACATAGCCTAAAGTGGGCACCAGCTCCCCGCTGTCATACAGGGCCTGTATCTCGCTTTTGTCCATCCAGCGGCACTGTGCCACTTCCTTTGTAGTGGCCTTTTCCAGGGCCAGGGGGCCGTTATAGTCAAAGAGCCACACGTCCAGGATATCCTGGAAGCCCTCTCCCCGGACTTCGCTGTGAATCAGCTTCCCGCCTTCCGGGGGCAAATCCAGCCCCACTTCCTCCTTCACTTCCCGCAAAGCGCCGGTAAGGCTGTCCTCGCCTTTCACCACCGAGCCGCCTGTGCATTCCCACAGAAGGGGGAAGGCGGGCCTGTCCGCCCCGCGCTGGGAGATGAGGAACTGCCCCTTTGGATTGCGGATCCAGATATGTACCACCAGATGGTAGCGGCCCTCCGGCAGGGGGGCTCCCCGCAGGTGGGTTTCCCCGGTAAGCACCCGGTCTTGGGTGTATAAATCCCATTGTTCCCCGGTCTGCCCTGTTTTCTCCAGCAGCTTCTGCACTGCCCAGCGCTGCATTTCCAGCTTCATCTTCTGGGCGGCTTCCTCTACAGGCACCCAGATAAATGTGTGGTCAGGCTCTATAGGCTCTTGGGATTTTGTGCCCAGAGCGCCTGTATAGTAAAACTGTATGGCATGAATGGGGCCAAAATCCGTTTGGCCCAGATATCCGTCCGCGCAGCCCATGTACTGGCCGGCGCGGGCTGGGCAGCCCAGCTCTTCCAGACACTCCCGGCAGATGCACGCTTCATGGCTTTCGCCGGGATCTGTCCCGCCGCCAGGCAGGAACCAGCCGGAGGGCGTGTCCGCCACAGCAAGCAGGCCGTCCTGCACAGCCAGCAGGTATGCGCCCTCCCGGCTGCGGTAAGCTTTGCCCGGCTCTGGCGCGCCAAATGTTCTGTCGGTTTTCATGCTGACCTCCCCTTCCTGTGAACAAGCGTATTAGTTTGGTCCAATTATTATACGCTTTCCTGAAAGGCTTGTCAAGCTTTTTTACCGGATATCATAGACGCTCGGCGGATGTCATAATTGATTTAGACACTTTGAGTGATTTATGCTCTAGGAGACTTGTTTATCCGATTTTTCGGTAAAGAGGTAGAGGCTCTTAGAGCATTTTTCATTGAAGGAGGACTTGCCAATGCTGAAAACCAAAATCACCCCATTGTACGAAAGATTGAGTCGTGATGATGAGAAGTCAAATAGACGTAAAGCCAAGTTATTTTTTTCGGCATCCATAGGGGATGCCGTTTTTGCTTATTGGATAGCCCTGACAAATTTGTAATAGATGGTAATGCGCTTTTCCTTACCCTTGCGGCAGCGCCCCATACCCGGCGTTTCATAAATCGTAATCCGGTCAATCAGTTCATGAAATAGGGATAGTCCAGCAGCAAAGCCGCAAAATCCGCCTGCCGCATGGGGACGGTTATCTTTTCCCCGCTGGTGATATGGACTTCCACACAGCGTCCGCAGTATTCCGTATGGGTAATCTGGTGAAGCAGGAGCGGCTGCTGTCCTGCCGCGCCCGGAACCATCACACACTGGTTCTGTTCCAGAAGCTTTGCCCCGCACCGGGTCAGGGCCTGTGCCAGCTTTTCATAGGAATAGGGCTTGACCAGGTAAAATGCCGCCGCCACATCATAGCTGTCCACAGCAAATTCCTTGGTGGTTGTCGTAAAGATTAGCTGGCAGGCATCGTCCTGCTCCCGGATTTTTTTCGCCGCTTCCATGCCGGTCATGCCGGACATATAAATATCCAGAAAAATCACATCAAAGGTATCTGGGGCAAAGCCTGCAAGCAGGGCTTCGCCGCTTTCAAAAACTGCCGGGGCCGGAACCAGGACAATCCCCTGCTCCCGCGCCCAGCGGCAGATAAATTCCCGCAGTTTCCCAGCGTCTGCGGAAAGGTCGTCTGCAATGGCAATCCGCATCATTTTCGCCTTTTAACACAAAAGACTTCGTTTGTCAAGACCCATTATACCATATTTTCAGCGTCCTGACCTACATCTCATGCAGATTTTTGACATCTCATGCAGAGCCTATTGACAAGAACGGGAAAAACGCTATGCTAAATATATAACCGATTCCTTAAAAGGGCGTTGCCATAAGAAAACATGGAAAACCCCAGTAAAATCAATGTTTTTTAAGGGCAGCGGAAAACGGGGCGGCGCAAACAAGTGAACAACAGCACAGAAAACGGGCGATGTCGGCAAGACACCGCCCGTTTCTGCGTCCCGGCGAACGCCGCAGATTTTGAAAAAGTCTGCGGCGTTTTTTTATGTCCAGACACCGAAAGGAGCGTCGAACCATGCCAGTATTCCGCGTGGAGAGGAACAAGGGGTACACGGTGATGTCGAACTACCACCTGCGGGACAAGTCCCTGTCCCTGAAAGCCAAGGGGCCTGCTGTCGCAAATGCTGTCACTCCCGGAAGATTGGGATTACACGTTAAAGGGCCTGGCCCTTATCAACCGGGAGAAGATCGACGCCATCCGGCAGGCTATCCGGGAGTTGGAGCAGGCGGGGTACATCGTCCGTTCGCGGGAGCGTGACGAACGGGGACGGCTGCGGGGCGCGGACTATGTGATCTATGAACAGCCGCAGACGCCGCCTGCATTGGATTTACCTACGTTGGAAAATCCAACATTGGATAATCCTACGCAGGAAAAACCTACGTTGGAAAATCCAACGCAATTAAATAAAGATAGAGTAACTAAAGACCAAGCTATTACTGACCGATCAATTACCCATTCCTTTCCCTCCCTTTCGCCCCCTCCCGCTGGAACGGCTGCGGCTTCGCCGCCGGAAAGGAACGGAAGCGGCCACGCAGAGCGCCGTTGAGATTTACCGGGAGCTTATCAAAGAGAATATCGAGTACGACCACCTCCTGCACTACTCCAAGATCGACCCGGAGGAATTGGACGGCATCGTGGAATTGCTGGTGGAAACCGTCTGCACGGCCCGCAAGACAATCCGGGTGTCCTGATACAGAATATCGCCCTTGACGGGGATGTTTCCGGGGCGATATGGGGGTGTATGGGCTATACGGTGCTGCTGTGTTTCTGCCTGTTCAAGACCGGGAGCATCGCCAAGGCCGTGTTCGCCGCCCATTAAGATTGTTCTGCTATTTTTTCTTCTAAGGTGCGGAGCAATTTAAGAAATTCAATCATAATCGGGATTTCAAAAGGATATAGTTCAGGTTCGTCCATAGGAAGTTTAATCTTTAAGAGCATTTCATGTATACTTTTGAGTTCTTCCAGTGACAAATTGTTCTGTTGGATATATCCCGAAACTTTTTGCGTTAAATCCGTAAGGCCAGAAATATTTCCATACCGAATTTGATCCATTCTGTTAATGTACTGATCTGTTCTTGGCATCGAGTTCTGCCAACTAAGTATTTGCTTTTGGCTTTCTAACTCGGCGCTAATCTTTGCTAAGATTTGGGAAGTGTCAGCATCTTTTTCTTTCAAACTCTTTTCAAGTTCTAAGCGTATGTCACGCTCTGTTTTCTTACTGCTTCGATAGCTTATGATCGCTACAATTATCGGAGTAGCAATAACGAGAATATCTTTTATCACAGTAATATAAATTTCCATGCTTTTTCTCCTTATTCCTAATTTGAATGGTGTCTTGGAACGATTATACCACAAGGCAGCACTGAAATCTATATTTCTTGCCATTGTAAAGGAGGCTTGATATTTGAGGCAGTTTACATTAGCATCACTCTTTGACGGCATAGGGGGCTTTCCCTACGCCGCTTCTTTTTACAATATCACGTCCCTGTGGGCAAGCGAGATCGTCCCGGCCTGCGTGTTGGTGACGCGGAAGCACTTCCCGAACATGGCCCACGCCGGGGACGTGACCCAGCTCCACGGCGGAAAACTCCCGCCTGTGGACATCGTGACATTCGGCAGCCCGTGTCAAGGGCTGTCACTGGCAGGCCAGCGCCGGGGGCTGGCGGACGAACGGAGCGGCCTTTTCATGGAGGCCATACGGATAATTGATGAAATGAGGGAGGCGACACATGGCGAATATCCAAGGTTCGCGCTGTTCGAGAACGTCCCCGGCGCTCTGTCGTCCGCAGGAGGACGTGACTTTGCGGCTGTGCTGCAATCGTTCACAAAGGCCCAAATTCCAATGCCTTATTCTGGACGGTGGGCAAACGCCGGGATGGTACGAGGGGTCGGAGTTGATCTCGCTTGGTGCGTGTACGACGCCCAATATTTCGGCACAGCACAGCGGCGCAGGCGTCTGTTTCTTGTCTGCGATTTTGCAGGAAAATGTGCCGGAGAAATACTCTTTGTCCCCAAAAGCCTGCGCGGGTATTTTGAGGCGGGCGGAACGCCGCGGCAAGGACTTGCCGCCTTTTCATGGTAGAGCTTTCCCCGGCGTTCATGCGGCTTGCGGGAACAAAGGACACTGACCGCCTTTTCTCCATGCTGCCCTACAAGACACTTTCCTTTTCCAAAATCGAGGGCAGACATGGGACGTATGCGCTGATTGACAAGGGGGAGAACCGGGACAGGGAGATAAGGAAGCCTCGCCCCTCTATCCGGGCGCAGCTTAAAGCAGACAAGGCAAAGACCGCCCCGAAAAAGGCGGCGGCAAAAACAAAAAATCACGATATGGAGGTATGAGCATGATTAGACTGACTGTTGAAGAAACAAACCTTTTGAGCATTTACAACGAAGGCGGCAAGCGGGCTTTGATTGAGAATGTCAACGCCGCGCTGCCCTACATGGACGCGGATATGCGGGAGCTTGCAAAGCGCACCCTTTCCAAAGTGGACGCTTTGACCGAAGCGGAATTTGCGGAGCTTCCTATTTACGCCGCTGATGAAGTATGAACAGGGTTAAGCGGCTAACGCCGCCCCAGAGCCGGAAGGTCAACGCCCTTGTGCGCCGGACGTGCTGCAATTATGATAACGGGAACTGTATCTTACTGGACGACGGGGACGAGTGCGTTTGTCCGCAGCTCATTTCCTATTCGCTTCTCTGCAAGTGGTTCCGGGTTGCGGTGCTTCCCGCCGACAAGCTGCTCTACGCGGAGCTTTACCAGACCGGGGACAGGAAGAAGTGTACCGAGTGCAGCGCGTTCTTTGCGTCAAGCTCCAACAGCGTCAAATACTGCCCCGACTGCCGGAAGTGTATCACCCGCAGACAAGCCGCCGAGCGCATGAGGAAAAGACGCGCCCCTGTTACGCAGTAGGCGCGGAAAATCCCTTGATTTACAGGGCTTTCCGGGCGGGAAAATCAGATAGGCGATACTTTATACCTTTACCCCCGAAAATGGCGTTCTACTGCGTAACAAACCAATCTCTGCACCCATAAGAAAACCGGGGTGCGGTGGCTATTTGATTTGATAGCTGCCGCGTCCCGGCTTTTCTTTTGCCCTACAAACTGAAATTTATCCTATTGCCTTTTTCATCCAACTATCTAAAAAGGCAAGTTGTTCATCTGTATGAAACCAATGCTCCCCATTTTCCATTACAGTAAGATGTGTATTGTGATTACTAATAAATTTATTTACTGTTTGGCGAGATATGAGGTTATCATTTCCTGCATATAGAATTTCTGTGGGAACATTCCATATTATAGGATTTTCCCTAACAAAACATAAATATTTCCACGATAATGTTTCCCCAAAATCCGTAGGGATTTCTCCCTTCTCACGCAAATCCTTCTCTGATACATTTGCCCAACTCATCATGTCAAGTATAAGACGTTCCATGTCAAGTACAGGCGATATAAATAAAGCCTTTGCAATATCACAATCTTGCAATGTGTGCATTGCAAAATAAGCGCCTATACTGTTTGCAATCAAATAAATACAGTCATATCTTTCGCAAACCTTGTCATAAACCGATTGAATTTGATTTTGCACAATCCACGGAAGATAGTCATTGTACTCTATGCCAATCATATCAAAACCCAAACAATTTTTCTTGTACTGTTCAGCTTCCAAATGGCTTCCACCTTTTCCGTGAATATATAAAATTACTTTTTTCATAATATCACCTCTACAAAAAATTCCAATTTATATTATATGATTTTATAATTCAAAATGCAATAGCTCCACAAAATTATTCCAGTTCTGTTTGCCTTTTCCGTTCCGGCTGTCTGTCTGCCTGTAAAATGCTGTCAATGTTCTGCTTGATAATATCATACTCCCAGACTTTCTTTTTCAGCTTCCCATACACCGCCCCGGACGGGGCAAAGAAAACCTATACAAAACGCGGCTTTGCCACCAAACGCGACGCTTCACAGCATGAAGCGGAAATGCGGACGAAGCTCCAAAATCCGGGACAGATTGCGTCTATCGCTTCACAGCGCAAGCAGACCGTCGCCAACTACCTTAATGAATGGGTAGAAAGCTATGCAAGCCCGGTCAAACAGCGTGATATTTCTCTTATCTACACAGGGGGCAAAGTGGATCACCCCTTTGGGGTAGCCCCCGCCAGTGCCTATCCAACCCCGGACAAAATCGTCATAGCCTTTTGTGATCCCGGCATCGGCCAGTTCGTTGGCATGGCTGGAAACCATTGTACTTGTAGCTGCATACTGATAACCTAAGACCAATATGCCCGTTTTCGGGTTATACATGAAGCGCCGGTTATCAATCTGCTGCATATCAATCATCTGCCTCTTGGTATCAATCCGCATAAGCTCTTTTGTAATCGCTGTCTTTTCTATCTGCATCCCTCCCGTCCATTGATTTGTCCGCAACTTAGACCCGTTTCGTGGCGTCAGAGTGTTCCTATACAGCCGCCCCTCAAACCGGGTCCCGAAAGCCTTGAAAAGCAAGCCTCTTTTTGGTTAAGTTGCGGACATATTACCCCTAATTTCTCCTGCTCCGGCACTTGCGTTCCCGTTCGGATTTCCGTCTGGCAAAGGCGCGGCAGGAATCCGAACAATAGGCCTGGCTGGTAGTAGGCAGATAGGCTTTCCCACAGACCGGGCAGGTTTTCTGTTTCAGGGAAGTGTCCTCGCCGGTAATGGCAGATTCCAGCGCCGGGTCCACCGGCAGCACCGTCTCCTGAAAGTACCGGCAGAAAGAGCCGGTCCACCATTTATGCAGCATGTAACAGGGGCAGTCTAAGGGGAGGCAGAGCCTATCCTGATTGTCATGGTTGGCGTACAGGTCTGTTACCAGCCTTCGGACCCTTGCCCGTTCCTGCCTGGTTAATTCCCGTGAGGGCTGCCCGGTCATTTCCTCCTGCCTTTCTTAGCCGGAAATTCCAGCTTGAAATTCACATATTTTCCGCCTGTATCATCCAGCAGCACCACCGCGTCATAGGTCTTGCCCGTCTTTTCGCTGTAAAGCCCGGACATGGAAATGCGGCCCTCTTTCAGAAGGGCCGCCGCCACGGATTTTGTTATGGATTTTTTCTTTCCGGAAAAGAATTTATTGTCTTTCCACAGCGCAAAGGCACAGTCCTGGTTATCACAAAAGAATCCTTTTTTGCCCTCATATACGGTTCCGCCGCAGCGGGGGCAGATGCCGACAGCCTCACGCCCGTTTCTTTTTGCATCCGGGAACAGAACGGCAAAGCGTTCCTCCGGGGCGGCATGCTCCTTTACCAGCGTCCGGCTCATATCCGCAATCTGCCCCATAAAGGATTCTGCAGCCAGCTCGCCGCGTTCCACCTGCTTCAACATGGATTCCCATTCTGCGGTGAGCGTTGGCGATTTAATATTGTCCGGCAGGACCAGGATCAGGTTCGTACCTTTTTCCGTTGGGATAAGCTGCTTTTTCTTCCGATCCACAAATCCGGCAGAGACCAGTTTTTCCAGTGTAGCCGCACGGGTGGCCGGGGTGCCTAACCCCTTGCGCTCGGCATCCTCCGGCATATCCCCGGCACCAGCGGTCTCCATAGCTGCCAGAAGGGAATCCTCCGTATAATGCTTCGGCGGGGAGGTTTTGCCCTCCCGGACGCTGGTAGAGACCGTTTCAAAAATCTGCCCCTCTTGCAGCACGGGGAGGGAGACATCTGTATTCTCGTCATTCTCCGGCTTGAATTCTTTTAATTCTATGCGGTAGAGGCGTTCCACTTCCTTCCATCCGGCCTGCAATACGGTTTTTCCCTTTGCTGTAAAGGAATTACCCTGGCAGTCCAGAACCGCCGTCACCGCCTCGAACCAGTGCGCTTGTGCCGTGGCAGAAAGCAGCCTTGCGGCGATCAGCGTCAGGACATCCCGCTCCCCGGAAGGGAGCTCCGATAAATCTGTCCGGGCAATCTCCACCGTAGGGATAATGGCATGGTGGTCGGTGACTTTGCTGCCATCGATTACGTGGTCAATATCCGGTTCCCCTGCACAGCCTTTTCCAAAGGGCATATGTTCCCGCAGCCAGAGAACCAGGGAAGCGGCGGTTGCCTGCATATCTTCGGTTAAATACTGGCTGTCCGTCCGGGGATAGGTCGCCAGTTTTTTCTCATAGAGGGCTTGCACATAATCAAGGGTCTGCTGGGCCGTATAACCATAGATACGGTTACATTCCCGCTGCAAGGTTGTCAGGTCATACAGGCGGGGCGGCTGCACCGTCTTGACCTGCTTTTCCACGGACAGCACTAAAGCACCCTGCCCGTCACAGTCCCTGCGGATTTTTTCAGCTTCATTTTTCCCGGACAGCTTTTCCCCAGAGGCAGTAAAGCCGCCGCAGGTGATCTCCGGCACATAGAAAGGCTTGCTCGTAAATGCCTGAATATCCGCCTCCCGCTGGACTAAAAGGGCCAGCGTGGGTGACATGACGCGCCCCACATTGAGCGTGACGCCATACAGGACAGAGAAAAGCCGGGTGGCGTTAATACCGATCAGCCAGTCAGCCCCGGCCCGGCAGACCGCCGCGTCATAGAGCTTATCGTAATCGCTGCCAGGACGCAGGTGTTCAAACCCGTCACGGATCGCCGCATCCTCCATACTGGAAATCCAGAGGCGTTCCATCGGTTTCTTACATCCGGCGTGTTCATAGACCAGACGGAAGATCAGTTCGCCCTCCCGTCCAGCGTCGGTAGCGCATACCACGGAATCCACCCGTTTGTCTTTCATCAGCCGGCAAAGAAGGTCAAGCTGCTTTTTCTTGTCCTTCGGCACTTCATATTTCCATGTTTCCGGCAGAATCGGCAGATCGCCATAGCGCCATCTGGCATACTGTTCCCCATAAGCCTCCGGCTGCGCCAGCTCCAAAAGGTGCCCCACGCACCAGCTCACCAGGTACCCGCCGCCCTCCAGGTAGCCGTCTTTTTTCTCATTTGCGCCCAGAACCGCCGCCAGCGACATGGCGACAGAGGGCTTTTCTGCAATTACTAACTTCAATGTCCAGACCTCCTTTGCATATCTTCAAATTCTTCGTCCGCCTGCTTTCCTGTCTGCAAAAGACACATCAGCACAACGCCGGCAGACATCCCTCCTGTGAATGTAAGAAAGTGTGTAATCATGTTCCACATAAGAATCGCCTCCTTATTGAGTTTGGTCAATAAAAAACGCAAAGGCTTTCAGCACCTTTGCATTTTATTACAAAGAAAAAGCACCACCAAAAATATGTGGCGCAGTTTCAAAGATATTTAATTTGGGGAAGGGAAGATTAGATGATCTATAAGCATTGATTCATGTGTAAAAACCATAGCATATTCAAATTATCCCTTTTTCTTATGGAGCTTTAAGTCAATATTTTTTGTTGCTGCTGCATCCTGCAGTAATCCGGCAACAAAAGCGCTTTTTTCTTTGAGCGTCATTGTTTCCATATCAGATTTACGATCAATTTCTTTAAGTACCGTTTGCAGCTCTTGTAGTTCTAGCAGGTTGACGGCTACACAAAAGAGTGTCTTTTTACGGCCATCATTATAGCCCGACAAGAAAATCCCCAGGATTTTTGCTTTTTCCGTCTGTTCTGCATTATAAGAGTCTATCCCGAATTGTTTGGCCTTTTCCATATCGGATTTTCGACTTCGATGTGTTATAAAGGAATCAAAATCGTCAATATGATCGTATTTTTCACAGGGGTATTCGCTGCATTGGAAACAGTATTGAGCGCCGTTGTGCTCCATGCTGCACCTTGCGATTTTGCAGGATTGATTCCCCTCACCACCACCGCAACCGGGACAGTATTTATTCAAGAACATAGGGCAAAGCCCACAATTCAAACCGCAGAGGGAAAATAATTGATTTGATCGGTTAAATCCTTTCATGGAACCTCCTAATGTAAGAAAGATAAATCCTAGTTTTCCAGTTTGATAAACCGGAATTTACGTTGCTGTTACTTTTTCAAAAAATCACTAAATTCTTTCAATTCCTTTTTTGTATCTTCGGAAAGCCTGTTATACTCTGTATCATGAATCGCCCCCTCTAACGTATATAAATGTACCAGACAAACATTTGGATATTTCTGCTTTAATCTAAGAAATGCGTCTTTTGCACCTACCTCAATTAGTTTCTCGGAAGATTCAATACCAACAGATATTAGCTTTTTTTCCATTTCTTTACCAATATTCATCATAGCTGTTAATTCTGACATATTTATTTTCAACTCTCCTTGTTCTACTCATTTTTTAAACTGGAAGTTTCTTCTCTATTAGCGGTTATATTTTGCTCCTGCATAAACCAGCAACGCCAATCCCACAACAAATCCCAATGAAAAAGCGATAAAACTTAATGCTGAATCTGTTATACCGATTATTATAGCAGTCACCAAAAGACCAATTCCAATAAAAATAACACCCCAACCTGATATTTTACAAAAAACCTTTTTATCACTTGGAGACACTTTGTCATAATGATAACTATGAAGCAAAGTGATTTTTTCCTTTTTCCACATCAAGCAACCAAGATATATAAAAACAAGTGCAAGTACACCTATTCCAATCGCAACACCTATCGTTTCCGTCATAACAAGCTCCTCCAAAATTCCGATTTATCTATTTCTGAATTGCCAGTTCCTATTATATGATTTTGAAACTCAAAAAGCAATAGTGCCTATAACATAATTCCGTAGACCGCCGAGCGTATGAGGAAAATGCGGGCGAATGTGACGCGATAGGGGCGAAATAAGCCTTGATTTATGCGGCTTTCCGGGCGGGAAAATAAGGCGGCAAGGGATTATACCTTTCCCCTCAAAAATGCCGTTCTATTGCATAACAAACTAATCTCTGCACCCATGAGAAAACCGGGGCGCGGTGGTTACTAAAAAGCTGCCGCGTCCCGGCTTTTCTTTTGTCCTACAAATTCAAGTTATGCAGTCATTTACTTGTTTAATATAGCATAAACAAAAGTGTCTTTCCAAATTGGATTGTTATTATCATCTTTCCAAAAATAAACATTTTGTTTATAATGTGCTTCTCTTTCAAAACCTAATCTTTCAAGTAGTTTCCATGAATTCAAATTACATGGGTCACATTCAGCAAAAATTCTATGTATCCCTTCAGAAAATGCCTTCTTTATTAAAGCCGTACAACTTTCCTTAGCATATCCTTGTCCCCAATATTGTTTATTAAATACATACCCAATTTCAAGAGATTCAAATTCTCTTTTTCCGAGATACACATTTCCAATCATTTTACCATTAGATTTTAATTCAACTGCAATCATTTCCTCGGTTGAAATTCTCCAATCAAGATTTCCTTCCACCTCACTAATATTCATTGGTTTATATGGTTCATGTTTTACCACTTCTTCATCAGATAAATATTCATACAAATCTTGTAAATCCTCTTTACAATATCTTCTTAAAATCAATCTATCCGTTTCTGTAATAACTTTCTTTTCTGCCATCATATTTACCTCACTAAATTCCCGATTTGTTTATTCGTCCATCAGGTATTATCTGTTTAGAAGTTTTGTCAAATCCTCAATAGAAGCGTCCATTTTCACAGAGACTTCTTCCATTGTCATGCCGGAAGCAAGAAAACGCTTTATCACCATTTTCATATCCTCGCCGACCTCTATGATATGCCCGTCCAAATCGTAAAACCGGATCACCCGTTGACCCCAGCTATGCTCGATCACTTCTCCCAGATATTCAATATCCGGGTATTCTTTCAACTTGTTCAAAAAACCGTCAAAGTCCTGTTCCTCAAAGACGATTTCCGCATTGTTGGATTTCTTTAATACCTTTTCTTTTGGCAGATCTACAAGCCAGTCAAAATCCTGCTGCAATGCCAGGCCGCAGGTAAAAGCAATATTTCTGCCATAATCCTGGAACACCTCTAATCCGAACAAATCCTCATAAAATTTTCTTGAGGCGTTAATGTCGGCCACCGATATAAGCGTACATACATGTTTCATGCAAATACTCCTTTCAAACTGTGGTTTCCCATTTCCACAAAAGGTGATCTATCATT
>Ga0224746_10158_pt1 | contig 13406 bp, 11 predicted proteins | sample LIM_F_Water_Bulk_FD_183000 | JGI IMG/M metagenome (GOLD analysis project Ga0224746, IMG submission 183000) | Enriched cells from gastrointestinal tract of the lab mouse from Pacific Northwest National Laboratory (PNNL), Richland, Washington... | ecosystem: Host-associated > Mammals > Digestive... | reverse complement strand
GCTCTGATCGGAGTCTGGTATGGAAAGCGATATCATGTTCCCTCCTATCTTTATGTTCAGGATCTATGGCCAGAGAATGTTGAGATCATAACTGGAATTCATAACAAAGTAATGATTGAACCAATTAACAAAATGGTCGATAAGATTTACAGAGAGTCAGATAAGATCTTTACAACCAGTCCCAGTTTCGTAGAAGCTATAGTAAACAGAAAGGTTCCAGTTGACAGGAAGAAAGTACATTATTGGCCTCAATACGCAGAAGAGTTCTATAAGCCGCTTCCCAGACAAGTTGTGGAGAGTATAAATGAGAATGATAATAGTTATAAGATTGTATTTACGGGGAATGTTGGAACGGCACAAGGGCTGGATATTCTGCCCAAAACAGCAAAGCTGTTAAAAGATGAAAATGTTAAGTTTGTCATCGTAGGGGATGGCCGATATCAGCGAGAGTTTGAACAGTTGATTGATGCCTTAGACGTGAGAAATAAGTTTATAATAATTCCTCGTGTTCAGGCAGAACAAATACCCAAAATATTGAGTGCTTGTGATGCAGGATTTATTAGCTTTAATAAGACATCTCTCTGGGAGATGACAATTCCAGCAAAGCTTCAATCCTATATGGCTTGTGGAAAAGCAATTATTGCCTCTGCGTCTGGTGAGACAAAAAGAATTATAGAAGAGGCGTTGTGCGGTGTATGTATAGAAATTGGAAATGCCGAGGCTTTAGCTAAGGGGATCCGGGAGCTTATGAAGGCAAATGGTGCGAAAATGGGTAAAAATGCAAGAATATATTTTGAATTGCATTTCGATAAAAAAATACTGATGGATAAGATGGACAAGTATATCTTGGAGGAGATCAGATGAAGGAATCAATAATTAAATCAAATTCAAATAGACCATATCAGATTTGTAAGTGTTGTGTAATGGATACAAGTGATGAGGAGATTGTATTCGATGCCAATGGTGTTTGTGAGCGCTGCAATGAATATAAAAAAAGGATTCTTCCTGAGTGGAATTATGGAAGAGGCCATGATAAGGAGTTGCAGGCATTAATTATGCAGATCAAAGAATCAGGAAAAGATAAAAAATATGACTGTATTCTGGGACTTAGTGGTGGACTTGACAGTTCTTATATGCTCCATCTTGCTGTGAAAGAGTGGGGACTTCGCCCGTTTGTATTTCATATTGACGCTGGCTGGAATTTACCTGTAGCAGAGGAGAATATAAAACGCCTTACTGATAAACTTGGTGTAAAACTTCATATTAAGAAAATGGATTGGAATGAAATGCGGGAAATGCAACTTGCCTGGTTTCGTACTGGGCTGGAAATGTTGGATGCACCTCAAGATCATGCGTTTATTTCTCTGATAGATAAGTATTCCACTCAGCTTGGTGTTAAGTATATTTTAAATGGTTACAACATCTGTACAGAGGTTGTGGCCGACCCGGCATCTTGGGAAAAAGGTTCAGGACCTACTGGTGATGGAACATATATGAAGGATGTAGTAAAGAAGTACTGTAGAATTCCGATCAAAAACTATACGTTTACGAGCGGATTAAAACATAAATTTTGGATCCCGTATATAAAAGGGATTAAGACAATTAAGCTGTTAAATTATGTGGAATTTACAAGGGAGTCTATGATAAAAATACTTGGAGATGAGTATGGGTATATTCCATATGGTCAGAAGCATTTTGAAGACTTAATTACAAAGTTCCTGGAGGGTTGGTGGCAGCCAACTAGATTTGGACATGATATTAGGAGAGCCCAATTATCCAGTTTAGTTGTAACTGGGCAGATGACAAGAGATAAGGCATTGGAGATTCTTGAACAGCCGCCATTAAGCGAAGCAGAAAGTAAGGAACTATTCAGTGAAATAGCTAGGAGACTTGAGATTTCAGAAGAGGAATTGACAGAGCTTCACGAAATGCGGGAATGTACAGAAAAGTTCAAAAGCCAGGAAAAAATATATAATTTGGGAATTAAGCTATATGAAAAGCTGGGGCTTGAAAAGAGGATTAGGAAATAAAGTAGACTATAAACGTTAAGCCAACAGGATACGTACTTTACCTGGATAGGACAAGTTCGTAGAAAGGAAGAGATGATTTCCGCATAAATCATCGGATAGAGTCAATGCGATTGGAATTGTATCGATATTTAAAAAAGGTTATCACAAGAATTGTTTTAACACCATTAAAACTTATTCCAACAAAACAGAACAGGATTCTTTTGATAAATGACATGTCATCAAATTACTCAGATAACCCCAAATATGTTGGAGAGGAATTACGCAAAAGAGATAGTAATTATGAACTGATATATGCTGGGCCTTCTTTGAAGCAAAAGGATCTATTGGTAGAGAAAGGGATACAGCCAGTTGAATTAAACTCGTTCAGATATTTCATATATGGCATGACATCAAAGGTTCTTGTTACTAATAGCGGTGGTGTATCTTATCTACCCTTAAAGAAAAATCAGTATGTTATTAATACATGGCATGGCGGCGGTGCCTATAAAAAGATGGGGATTGACATGTTTGAGGATACTCCTCTTTTTAGAAAAGATATGGCACTTGCCTCTAAGGAAATAGATGTTTTTCTTACTACATGTGAAAGATTTAAGCAGGCATATTGCAGGGCAATGCTTGAATCTCCAGATAAATTCTGGAACATTGGGATGCCAAGAAATGATTGTTTGAAAAATATAGATATAGAAATAATTAGGAGAATCAGAGAGAAAGTAGGACTTAGTGAGGATAAAAAATTAGTCCTATTTGCTCCAACTTACCGTAAGATAGAGGATAACTATTTCAAAGATTCTATTGCAATATCATATGGGATAGATGAAGCAAGGGTTTGTAATGCATTAAAAGTCAGATTTGGAGGAAATTGGGTATTTGCCTATCGTTATCATCCATGCATTGTCAATAAAGAAGGGATTGATAGGAAAGAGAATGTAATCGATCTTACAGATTATGATGACATGCAGGAATTATTGATTGCAGCAGATGTTTTGATTAATGATTTTTCATCGTCAATGTGGGATTATATGCTTACTAAAAAACCCTGTTTTATCTTCGCAAAGGATTTAGATCATTATATTGAGACAACGGATTTGTATACGCCCATATCGGAATGGCCTTTTCCCATCGCAAAGACGAACGATCAGCTTGCAAATAATATATTAGCCTTTAATAGTGAGGAATATAATAGATGTTGTGACTGGCATTATGAACTATTAGGCGGTTGCGAGTCTGGGAATGCTACACATCTAGTTTGTAATAAAATAGAAGAATGGACAAATAATTCATCAGCAAAATAATATGTTAAAAAAATAACAAATTGATGAGGAATCAGGGAGAATAGTTGTGAACGTTGCGTATTGTAGCTTGCTGTTGCCAGAAGAAAAAAATTTATCGGAGCGTACCAGAGAAAGACTATCTGGTATATCTATTCATAAAGTATCTATGGCTACGATTAAAGGGATTGACGAAAATTTAGGAAAATCCTTAGATATTTTTAATATTATCAATACAGTTAATTTTCCGAAATTTCCCCAATTGATTTTTTTTACAGAAGATTGGAACCATTCAAAACAAAGTGATCATAGAGATTATCATATTGGATATATAAATTTGTTTGGAATAAAATATATCTCTCAGTTTTGGGGGCAATATCACTATCTATCTAAGTGGGTAAAGAAGTGTGAAGGAAATTGTATTATTTGTATACACCATATCTACTTGCCTTCAATGATGGCAGCTGTGAAAATTAGAAAGAAGTATGGATACAAAGTAAAGATATGTCTAAACACAGGAGATGTACCAGGTAATTACGGGCTTCAATCGCAGTTTAAAAAAAACATCAAGCAATTACTAACAGAAATAATTGTAGAAAATAGTATTATGAAATTAGCGAAAAATTTTGATTGTTTTGTTTTTGTTACGAAGGAGATGGCAAAAGCTTTTGGAGTTGAACATAAGCCATATACAGTTGTGGAATGTGTATATACAGAGCCGAATTATGCAAAGAATTTGGAAATTATTGATTCAAAGCTAAAAATCATATTCTATGCAGGTTCCATAAGAAAAGAGTATGGCATTGATCATTTGTTAAGAGCCTTTTCACTGATTAAAGATCAAGAATATCGTTTGGTAATTGCAGGCGGTGGAGCAGATGAAGAACTAGTAAAATTTTATGAAGGGAATGATAAAAGAATAAAATTTCTGGGATTTATCACACCGCAGGAAGTTTTAAAACAGCAGTTATCCTCTCACGTATTGGTAAGTCCAAGACAATCAAATTATGAATATGTCAAATATAGCTTTCCCAGTAAGGCAGTAGACTCTTTAGCATCAGGTATTCCATATGTGGCGCATAGACTGCCTTGTGATCCGCCAGAGTATGCTGCTTACATTAATTATCCATATGATGAAAGTGATGAAGCTTTAAAAGAAAAACTTGTAGAGATATGTAATCTGTCATTTGCTGAAAGAAAGGCTATGGGGGAAAAAGCCAAAAAATTTATTTGCGATGAAAAAAATCCAATGGAAGTGACAAAAGGAATAGTCCATATGTGGAAAACTATATGGGAAGGATAAATATGAGCAAATTATCACCACTAAAAATATTTTCGATATATTGGACCTTTACTCTAATTTTGTATGCGTTTGGTCCATTTAACTGGGTAACATACAAACCTATATTGTTTTGGACATTGAATATATTATATATAGTAGCCTTTTTGGGGGGATGGCGATTTAGCAGGAAAGTAAGTATTGGCGGCCATAAGAAATGGGATGATAGAGATGATAACGATTTAATAAAGAAATTAAATGTTATGATTTATATTAACCTGTTTTATGAAATAATAAATTTGTTTCGCATCTTTCTATTTTCGGAATTTGATATAGTCGGTTTGATTGCAAGAGTAATTAGTGGAATTAAAGACATGGGAAGCTCCTATGATAGTTTCCAGGAAAGTATAGGAACATTGGAAGGGGCAAATATCTTAGGAGGAACCTTCATAACAATATTTAATTATATTTGGGAGATGTGGGCTTTTTCTGCTATTTTATTGAGTATTTTGTATTTTACAAAACTTAAATTTCATCACAAAGTGATCGCATTATGCACGATCATGCTTGAAGTCATCTCTTATGTAGCAAGAGGAACAAATATAGGTGTATTCAGAATCGTTTTTGCTATTTTGATATTTTATTATATCAAATATTTAAAGTTACAATCAAAAAAAGAAAATGAGAAAAAGAAACGCTCAAGATGGAAACTGATAGTTATATTTTTGGTAGGAGTCATATTCACAGTTGTCCTTTTCGATAAAATTATGAAATCCAGGGGAGGAATTGCATATTGGCAAACAGATTGGTACAACGTTGGTGGTATTCATATAAATAAAGATTCCATATTTTTTAAAATAATACCATCTCAGTTTCATCAGTTATTAGTTTCACTCGCCCGATATTTGTGTTCCGGATATTATGGTATGTCGCTGTCTCTGAGAGTGCCGTGGGAACCAATGTTTGGTATCGGTCATAGTATGGTCTTACAGAATTTGTTAAAAAATTTTATTCCTGATATATCGAAAAATTCATATCAAATACGCATAGAGTCATTTGGATGGGATAGTTATATAAATTGGCATTCCATGTATTGTTGGTTTGCGAATGACCTGTCATATTTTGGTGTTATTTTTGTTATGTTATTATTTGGCTATATATTCAATAAATCGCTACATGATGCAATAGAACTTAATAACCCCTATGCAAAACTGATAGTATTTTATATGTTTTTAATCGGGATATTTGTACCATGCAATAATCAGCTGGCACAATCAACATTTGTATTGTTTTCCTTTTTTTATGTATTTATTAAATGGCAGATGTCAAAAAGAGGAATATCTTTCAGATTTTGCGCCAAAAGAAGAATATAAAAATAGGATATATAATGATTGAATTTACAATAATAAAGGAAGCTAGTAATGGAAGGATCAAGTAGAACTAGAAATAGCTTTTTGAATGCTCTATCAGCTATTTTGTTAACATTAGTAAATGGCCTATTTGGTATTATAGTAACAAAATTGGTTATTGATAAATTTGGATCTGATTTTAATGGACTGAATTCTACAGCAAATCAAATAATAAATGTTCTTCTTATCTTAGAAGGGGGGTTTACGCTTGCATCAAACGTGGCTCTTTTTGACTCTATAAGTAAAAATGACTATTCAACATCAAACGGAGTTCTTAGAGCGACTAGAAGCAAATTTAACAAAATAGCTATTATTTTCCTTGTAGTAGGATTTTTTGTAGCAGGAATTTATAGTTTTACTGTGAATACAAAATTGCCTTGGGAATTTGTTTTTACCGTTATAATGATGGCGGTTATACCTCAGGCATTTAATTTATTCTATTCAACAACTTATCGTGTTTTGCTGCAAACGCAGCAGAAAGAATATATTATTAGTGCATTTACTACTTTAACAATCGGACTAGGGCATATAACAAATATCATCTTGATTTCACAGGATTGCAAGATGTGGATGGTACGATTTGTAACAATGTGTTTTGCAATTCTTAATAGCGTCCTTATAACAGGATATACAAAAAGAAAAAATATTTTTATTGATTTTTCTGAAAAACCAAGATCCGAGTTAATCAAAGGTACAAATGATGTAATGGCCCAAAAGATTACAGGCGTCATATACACATCATGGCCCATTGTATTTTTGTCTATATCTTCAAGTGCAGGGACATTGCTTGCCAGTGTTTACGCAGTGTATAACAACGTATTTGTAATGATAAAAGCACTATTACATGGGGTGATAGATGCTCCACGGCTGGGATTCGGACAGATGCTGACAGAAAGAAAAAGGGAGGATGTATGGCAATCATTTAAGGAATATGAATATATTGCAATATTCTTTACATTTATTATGATGACTGTCAGTTGCGGACTAATATTACCATTCATCCGTTTATATACAAGAGGTGTGAATGATATAAATTATTATGACATGAGGATAGCCGTATTAATGGTTTTAATTGGAACAGTAGAGATGCTACATATCCCAAGCGGACATATTATTAATATGTCTGGAAATTTTAGGGTGAGTAAGAATTTTCAAGTTATAGCCTGCATATTACTCATTACATCAATGGCATTGCTTGGATCAATTTCAGGAGTATATGGAATGCTTATATCATTGTTGCTTGTTGCAATATTGCTTGCGGTTTTAGAGATAGGGTACATACATACAAAGTTTTTTAACGATAAGATAGGTGAGTTTATCTTTCTGTCATTACCTTATATAGTGTTTGGGATAATATTGTCGTACATGGAAATGAGATATGGAGAGAGATGTGAATCCATAATAACATTTATAATTTTAGGAGCTTTTTTTACAATAATCAATTCATTAATGGCTGTTTGCTTAAGCTTTATTTTTAATAGAAATGAGATAAAGATGCTCTTTTATAGATGTGCTACAATTTTAAGATGTTTTAAGCATTAAGGTTAATATAGGGAGGGAGAAGAAATTATGACAGTAGCGATTATCATTGCTGGTGGATCAGGTGCAAGAATGGGACAAGATATTCCAAAGCAGTTTATTAATGTTTACGATAAACCAGTATTGATTTACACACTGGAGGGATTTCAGAGACATCCTCAAATAGATGCAATAGAAGTGGTATGCATTGATGGTTGGCATGAGATCCTTTGGGCATATGCAAAACAATTCAATGTTGACAAACTAAATTGGGTAGTATCAGGAGGAAACACAGGACAGGAGTCTATTAGGAATGGCGTTTATAATTTAGAAGGAAAGGTTTCTAATGATGACGTAATCATTATTCATGATGGGATAAGGCCGCTTGTAGATGAGACTGTACTTACAGACGTAATTATAAAAGCCAAACAGTATGGTAACGCAGTTACATCACTTCCTTACAATGAACAGATATTTGTAGTTGATAATGAGATTAGTACAACAAAATTTATTCCACGTGAAACTCTTCGCCGTGTTTCCACACCTCAGGCATATAAATTTGATCTTCTTGATTCAAAATATCATGAAGCATATGAAAAGGGAATTGGGATATATGGTTCTCACTATACAAACACAATGATGGTTGAACTGGGTGTAAGGCTTTATTTTGCTGCAGGATCTGATAAAAATATAAAACTGACAACAAAGGATGACTTGGAGATGTTTAAGGCTTATCTGAAATCTGATAAGAATAATTGGTTGAAGTAAAGGCGGAATGGAATGAATCTTTATGCAAACGACCTCTATATGGAGGATATTTATTATGTGGCAGGACTTGATATTTTTTGGGATAAATTGAGAGACAAGAGTATAATGCTATCTGGCGCTACGGGTTTGATTGGCAGTTTTCTTGTTGATGTTATTTTGGAAAAGAACTGTTTAGATGGACTAAATTGTACAATTTATGCGCTTGGTCGAGATGAAGAAAAGGCCAAGGCAAGATTTTCAAAGTTCGCAAAGGACAGTCACCTTATTTTTATCCCTTATGATGTAAAACAACCATTTATGAAGGAAGACATAGGAATGATAGACTATGTTTTACATCTTGCATCGAATACTCATCCTATCCAGTACTCAACCGATCCTATTGGAACAATAACCACCAATATTATCGGCCTTCAAAATATGCTGGATTTTGCTGTGGCTCATAACGCAACTCGCTTTGCTTTTGCATCATCTAATGAAATTTACGGTGAAAATCGCGGAGATGTGGAATTCTTTGATGAGAGTTATTGTGGTTTTATCAATTCCAATACTATGCGGGCCGGATACCCTGAGAGTAAAAGATGTGGGGAAGCTTTGTGCCAGGCATACAAGGCACAAAAGTGCCTTCAGACTGTAGACAAAGTCCGGGGCTCCCGCCTCGGATTTTTCTATATAAAAGATCCGGAATCCCCTTTATTTTCGGGACTTTCTGGCTCTTTTCTGGTATAATAGAAGTACCAAAGAAAGGCGGGATACTTCTATGATGACTCAGAATGCAGATAAGAAAAGAGAACAGATTCAAATGTTCTGCATGGATGACATGGTTCCCAGGGACCATCTTCTGCGGATCATTGATAAAGCCATTGACTGGGATTTTATCTATGACCTTGTAGTGGATAAGTACAGTCCTGACAGCGGCCGACCCAGCATGGACCCGGTAATGCTGATAAAACTTCCGTTCATCCAGTATCTGTATGGCATAAGGAGTATGCGTCAGACTGTTAAAGAGATTGAAGTAAATGTAGCCTATCGGTGGTTTCTTGGTCTTGAAATGATGGATAAAGTCCCCCATTTCTCAACTTTTGGCAAAAACTATACCCGCCGTTTTAAGGATACGGACCTCTTTGAGCAGATATTTACCCATATACTGCAGGAATGCTACAAATTCAAACTGATAGATCCCAGAGAGGTCTTTGTAGATGCGACTCATGTAAAAGCTAGGGCAAACAATAAAAAGATGCAGAGACGCATTGCTCATGAAGAAGCCCTGTTCTTTGAAGATATACTGAAGAAGGAGATCAATGAAGACCGTGAAGCTCACGGGAAACGTCCCCTGAAGGAAAAAGATGATGACAATGCCGCTCCTCCGTCCTCTGGTTCAGGAGGCAAGAAAGAGAAAACCGTAAAGGAGAGCACATCTGATCCAGAAAGCGGATGGTTCCGAAAAGGCGAGCATAAAAATGTATTTGCCTATGCAGTACAGACTGCCTGTGATAAGAACGGCTGGATCCTGGGTTACAGCATACATCCCGGAAACCACCATGACAGCAGGAGCTTCAAAACATTGTATGACAAGATAAAAGATATCGGAATAGAAAGTCTGATAGCAGATGCAGGTTATAAAACACCGGCAATAGCAAAGCTGCTGCTAGATGATGGGATCGCGCCTATTTTGCCGTATAAAAGACCGATGACCAAAAAAGGATTTTTCCGAAAATATGAGTATGTTTATGATGAGTATTATGATTGTTACATCTGTCCGAATCATCAGGTACTGACATACAGTACAACGAACCGGAATGGATACCGTGAATATAAAAGCAGTAGAGCAGTCTGCGCAGTATGTCCTTATCTTTCGCAATGTACACAAAGCAAAGACCATGTCAAACTGGTAACACGACATATCTGGGAGACTTACATGGAAACATGCGAAGATATCCGCCAGACCCTTGGAATGAAGGAAGTGTACTCTCACAGAAAAGAAACAATAGAACGAATCTTTGGAACAGCAAAAGAAAACCATGGATTCCGATATACCCAGATGTTTGGCAAGGCCCGGATGGAAATGAAGGTTGGGCTAACATTTGCCTGCATGAATCTAAAAAAGCTGGCAAAGCTGAAAGCAAAAGGGGGACATAAAAAAGGGGAAAAGCTGCAGAAATTTTCTGTTTTGGGTGAAATTCATTTACTCAAAGAAAAATGGCTCTGGGATGCATATCCCAGAACCACTTTGTCTACAGTCTGAAGGCACAAAAGTGCCTTGATGTGGTGATTCCACGTTTTACCCGATCATATGGGCCGACAATGTTTATGACAGATACAAAGGCTGTTAGTCAATTCATTAAAAAGGGTATTTCTGGTGAAGATATTGTTTTGAAATCTATAGGAACTCAGTTCTATAGCTATACTTATGTAGCAGATGCTGTAAGTGGATTACTTTTCGTTTTACTCCAGGGAGAAAATGGAGAAGCTTACAATATTGCTGATGAGGCATCTGATATTATGCTTAAGGATTTGGCTGAAGTTATTGCCCAGGTGACGGGATCAAAGGTTGCATTTGAGATTCCTGATAAAGTAGAAGCTGCTGGTTATAGTAAGGCAACAAAAGCTCGCTTGAATGGACAAAAGCTCAAGACATTAGGGTGGAAGCCTAAATATAACATACATACAGGTCTAAGAAAAACTATAAATATTTTGGGGGAGATAAAATGATTATATGAAAATAGGACAATAATCATTGTTAAGGAGATAGGACGAATGGATAAGCATTTAGCAAATTACTCTAATTGCCTTAATTTGATACGGATTATAGCTGCTTTCCAGGTTATGTTTGGACATCTTGTGGAACACATGGAGTTACCAATTAATGATACCTTTTTTCGTTTGACATATTTTCTGCGAGGCGTACCTATTTTTTTTGTTATAAGTGGATTTCTTATGTGGTTTTCAATTGGAAAATCTAAATCCTATGGGCAATATCTCAGAAAAAGATTTTGGAGGATATATCCTGAATTGTGGGGGAGCGTGTTTGTTGAACTAATTACCCTTGTTATTTTATATCGTGGATGGGATTTGAAAAGTCTTGCATTTTTTGCATTTGGACAGGGAACGATATTTCAGTTTTGGACTCCGGAGTCCTTGCGCGGCTATGGTGTTGGAGTACCAAATGGTGCACTGTGGACTATGGGTGTGATGATTCAGTTCTATATTGTTGTATGGTTTTTCTATAAAGTAATGAAGAACTGTAAGTTGAGGACATGGATTATAGGGTTTATAGTCATATTTTTTATTAGCTTTGGACTCGACGATGTTACCCATGAGATAGCAGGAAGAGAAATTATTGGAAAGCTATATGATCAAACAGCTATAAGGTATTTCTGGTTATTTTATATAGGTATGTTTGTAGCAGAACATAAAGATTGTTTTTTACCTTTGCTTCAAAGGTTTTGGTATATTTGTTTAATAATAGCAGGCTTATTTTTCTGGACAGGATTTGATTTGTTCTCTGGATACTATTTAGGATGGAGCCTTTTCCTTACCGTTGGTCTGATTGGTTTTGCATATAGATTCCCTCAATTTAGTATATCTCCAGATATATCGTATGGACTGTTCCTGTATCATATGATAGTAGTCAACGTTTTTGTCAATTTTGGATGGATTGGAAATTGGCTTTATGTAATTCCCATATTGATCATAGCAGTAGGATTGGCATATGCATCTACTATTACTATTGGTGGGATCTCATTGACAAAAAAGCAGAAAATTGAGGCAACATAAAGATATTAAGAAAGGTGATAGTAGCTATGAGTATTGCCGCAGTAAGAACAGAAATGATGCAAGATAATGAAAAGAGTATTTAATCATGAAAAAAATAGTAATAGTAATGCCAGTGGCAAATGAAGAAGCTACTATGAAAACCATAATAAATAATATTTTAGCTTTACCGTATGACAATCTCTATCTATATCCTGTTATTGACTTTTATTCAAAGGACCGGACGGAGAATATTATAAAGGAAGCAGAGAATCAAACAGATAAAGTGAAGTGTATTTTTTATAAAGAATCCACAGGAGTCGTAAGCTGCTATTTGGAGGGATTCCGTCAAGCTTTGAAAGATGGGGCAGAATGGGTTATTGAGATGGATGGAGGAAATAGCCATAACCCACTAGAGATTCCGCAGTTTATACAAAAATTGGAGGAGGGCTATGATTGTGTATGGGGCTCCAGATTTGTGAAAGGAGGAGGCATAACAGGTCATCCCTTTTATCGGATGCTGTTAAGTAAAGGAGGAACCTGGCTGTCTAATTTTATTTTGGGTACAAAATTGAAGGATATGACAAGTGGATTTGAGGCCTTTCGTGGTTCTGTTTTAGAAAAACTGGAATTTGAACAGTTTCTTTCTACAGGTCATATGTATCAGACAGAAATGAGGTTTTATTGCCGGAGATTAAAGACAGTAGAAGTGCCAATTCATTATATAGGAGGAGCATCTAGTTTAAGAATAGGATCTGTTTCGGAAGCGATAAAAATCCTATTTATGCTTAAAAAGAATGAAAAATTAGTTTGGCGCAGGCCGTCTGGGAGATAAAAAATGAAGTATTTAATATTAGGGGGAGGCCCTGCAGGCTTGACAGTTGCAAATCAACTGTTAAGACAGGGAGAGACCTCTTTTATATTGTTGGAAAAAGAACAGGAGGCAGGCGGGTTATGCAGGAGTAGGGAAGTGGATGGAAGTCCACTAGACATTGGTGGAGGCCATTTTTTAGATGTCAGAAGACCAAAGGTCAACCAATTTTTGTTTTCATTTATGGAAGAAACAGAGTGGGATTTGTACTGTCGGGACTCCAGAATTCATATTGGGGGAAAAGAAATTGGCCATCCTATAGAAGCAAATCTCTGGCAGTTAGATATTCAGACACAAGTGGAATATTTGAAGTCAATAGCCACAGCTGGATGTAATCTTGATAAACCTATGCCGAAAGATTTTGTAGAATGGATCTACTGGAAATTTGGTGCGAGGCTGGCAGAGGACTATATGCTTCCCTATAATCAGAAGATGTTTTCTGAAAAGTTAGAGGAGTTGGGAACCTATTGGCTGGAAAAACTTCCGAATGTATCCTTTGAAGAAACATTGTGG
>Ga0224746_10154_pt1 | contig 13535 bp, 11 predicted proteins | sample LIM_F_Water_Bulk_FD_183000 | JGI IMG/M metagenome (GOLD analysis project Ga0224746, IMG submission 183000) | Enriched cells from gastrointestinal tract of the lab mouse from Pacific Northwest National Laboratory (PNNL), Richland, Washington... | ecosystem: Host-associated > Mammals > Digestive... | reverse complement strand
TTTGGACGCAGAGTAACGGGCGGAGTAGAAAGGTTTTATGAACTGGGAAAGTTATTAAAAGATTTGTCTTTAAAAAATTGTGAGATTATCTGATAAGTGTTCTCAATCAAATTGCGTGGTGGGATTGGGAGGAGGAACAAATAAGACGGCGGTATAATGATTTATATTTACCAATAGACGAGTTTATTAATAAATATTTACTGAAAGTTGAGGAGAAATAAAAAAATGAATGAATATGACTATTTAAAATTCAGGATTAATGAGATAGTAAATTCTACGGATAAGAAAAAAAGAAAGTTGGTTTTATATCCTTTTGGTAAGCAGGGTATGCAAATAAAACAAATTTTGAATTGGCAGTATGGTATTGAGGAAGCGTTTATTATTGATGATGGATTATATCATCTGAATTCTTCTATTAAACCGTTAGAATATTTAAAAAATATTGATACGTCCCAATATATATTTGTCATTACAAGTGATAATTTAAAATACTGGGATGAAATTAGAAGTAATATTAGAAAATATGTAAAAAATGAAAACATAATTGATATGTATTCTTTTAAACCTCTTACATATAGCAATGTCAGAACGGCGTCATTAGAATTAGCGGCAAGAGAAGTTTATGATAAGAATATAGGGGGGGGATGTGCAGAAGCGGGAGTGTTTCAGGGAAGTTTTGCATCACATATTAATGAATTTTTTTATGACAGAAAGTTATATTTATTTGATACTTTTGAGGGGTTTCCAGATAAATATATGAATTTGGATAAAGAGAGGGGCTATACTTATAAAGGTCGAAATCCAGAACTTTATAAAGACACTTCTGTGGATGTTGTACTAAGCAAAATGAAGTATAAAGAGAATGTTTTGATTCGAAAAGGTTTTTTTCCAGATACTTTGCAAGGTTTAGAGGAAGAGTTTTGCTTTGTAAGCCTGGATATGGATTTATACGTACCTCTTAAGGCAGGACTGGAATATTTTTATCCGCGTTTGCTGAGAGGCGGCTATATATTCATCCATGATTGTAATATCGGACATGATGACTATAAAGGCGCAAGGATTGCACTTTTGGAATTTATAGAAAAAGAGAATATCGGATATGTTATGTTACCAGATAATTGTACAGCAGTAATTACAAAATAAAGGAAGAGATGTATGAGTATAGATAATTACAGGTATATTGCTATGATACCGGCAAGGCTAGGTTCTAAAAGGATTCCCAAAAAAAATATTCGTTATATGGCAGGAAAACCGCTGATACAGTATTCCATTGAATTAGTTTTGCAAAGTAATCGATTTGAAAGTTTATGGGTTAATACAGAAAGTGAAGAGCTGGGTAAGGCTGCGGAGAAACTAGGAGCACAATTTCACAGGCGTCCTGATACGTTGGCATCGGATTCTGCAACAAACCGTGATTTTACATATGAGTTCCTACAGCGGCATGCTTGTGATTATGTGATTATGGTTAATACCACTTCACCGCTTTTGCGTCAAAGCACAATGGAGAGATTTCTGGATTATATAGAGGGCAACGATTACGATACAGTAATGTCTGTGGTAGCAGAGAAAGAAGAAACTTTCTTTCAGGGAAAACCGCTGAATTTTTCTTTTTCAGAAAAAATTAACAGCCAATTGTTAGAACCTACAGAGGCAGTAGTATGGGCGTTGACGGCATGGAAACGTGCAACATTTATGGAAATGCAGGAGAAAGGGTTAAATCCGGTTTTTGGCGGAAAAGTTGGGAAATTTGCAATTCCAAAAGATGAGGCCTGCGATCTGGATACGGAAGAGGACTGGAACATTGCAGAAGGAATATTGATGTCACGTAGAAATAAACCAGAGAGGAGATATATGGAATTATGAAAGGTTATTCGGAATCCTATTTTGATTTGATATATAAGAATCTAAAGGAAATGAAAGTAACTGTTGATAATGGTAAAGAGATTACAAAAGATGAAGGGTTTGATATTTGGGCAGAGCGTGCGAGGGATGTACAGCAGAATACAAAAGGACTTATTTTTTTCTGCGGAAATGGCGCCAGCGCCAGTATGGCAGAGCACATGTCTCATGATTGGTTTCAAAATGCGGTTATCAATACTACGACATGCGCAGAGGTGTCGCATGTGACTGCTATCAGCAATGACTTTGGTTACGAGGATGTTTATGCATATCGAATTGAACGGATTGTATCCGATAGGGATATTATGGTTGCTATTTCGTCATCTGGAAATTCACAAAATATTGTGAAGGCTGTTTTGGCGGCAAAGAAAAACAATGCATTTGTGATAACTGTATCTGGAAAAAAAGCGGATAATAAAATTCGCAAAATGGGAGATTTGAATTTTTATGTTCCGCTCAATACTTTTGGAGAGGTGGAGAGCGCTCATGCAGTGCTGCTTCATGGTGCGTTAGATTATTTTTTGGATAAATATATGGGAGGCAGACATTAATGAAAGTAGTAGTTGGTGCATCCTCTTTTGGAGATACGAACTCAGAGGTTATTGATATATTAAAGAGTAAAGGGATTGAAATAGTAAAAAATCCTTATGGGCGTAAAATGAACCAGGAGGAAATTATCAAACATCTGCAGGGGGCGGATGGGCTACTGGCAGGCTTAGAACCATTAAATGAGGAAGTATTTATCCAATGCCCGAATTTAAAAGCTATCGCAAGGATTGGCATTGGTATGGACAATGTAGATCAAGAGGCAGCAGCCAGATATAAAATCAAAGTGTCAAATACGCCAGAAGGGCCAACAAGTGCAGTCGCAGAGATGACATTAACAGCGTTGTTATCAATCTGCCACAATTTAATAGATGCTAATGATGATATACATAATGGAATCTGGAAGAAGCGCATGGGAAAATCTATTCAGGGAATGAAAGTATTGGTAATCGGTTATGGGAATATTGGGAAAAAAACAGCTGAATTACTGGAAAGATTAGGTGCTGAAATCAGTATTTATGATAAATATATATCGGAGATATCCGTGCATTCCCTGGAGCAGGGGGTTGCCCAAGCAGACGTCATTACGCTGCATGCATCTGGCAAAGAGGAGATTATCTCTCAGGAGTTAATTGAACAGATGAAAGATGGTGTGATTATCCTTAATAGTGCCAGGGGCGGCCTAGTTAATGAGCAGGCATTGTATGATGCGTTGAAGTCGAATAAAGTGGCCGCATTCTGGGGGGATGCTCTCTGGGAAGAACCCTATGAAGGGATTATAAAGGAATGTAAAAATGCCATATTGACGCCGCACATCTGTACCTATACTACATCGTGCAGAACGTCTATGGAAAAACAGGCGGTAGAAAATCTGTTGGGAGATTTGGGACTATGATTTATGAAAAGGAGTATAAGCTGGCTATGCAGGCAGCAGTTCAGGCAGGACAATATCTGGATGCTTTAGGAGATGTGGTGGTGGACAGCCAACAGGGTAAAGACATCAAACTACAGGCAGACAAAAAAAGTGAAAAATTGATCATAGATATACTGCAGGAAACAGGAATTCCAGTTCTTTCTGAAGAATGTGGATTTGTAGGCGAATATAAAGATGGAAGAGAGTGGATCATAGATCCATTAGATGGAACAGCTAATTTTTCGAAAGGTATACGCGAATTGGCATGTGTATCTGTGGCATTATGGGAAAATGGGAAGCCTGCTCTTGGAGTAGTTAATCGGTTCTATCAAAAAGAAATATATTCTGGAATTGTGGGAGAGGGCGCATTGCTGAACGGTGAAGTCATACATACATCACTGTCTATTAAATATACATATTTTCCTTTCGCATGGGTATATCCCCAATTTCGGGCAGCTCTTTGATTAGGTTCTTCCTGGTAATGTATCCTGATTCGCAAATCGTATGCTGCAAAATAATCCAATATCGCCTGGGAATCGTCTGTCGACCCATTATTTATACATATAAGTTCAAAAGACGTCAGTGTCTGCCTACATATTGAATTAATACTTGCTGATAAATACATTTCCGAATTATATACAGGCATTATCACAGATACTATCGGGTCTTTAACCGCCTCAATTCGATTTTCCCCTATCCGATCACAATAACTGTCAAATGTTAGTCCTTCCGGTAGCTTCAGCCCTTCAGGACAATGCGCCGTAATACCTCTCCATTGGCAAATATTTTTTATTATATTTTCCCATGGTTTTAAAAATCCTAGTATAAAAACCAACTCTGGTCTGTAAAAAGCAAGCATATCTGACAGATATAGAAAAAATAAATTTGTCACTGCCATAGTCTCTCTGACAGTATGATTATTTTCTGTTATAACAGGCCTAATCATCTCTTGATAAAATTCATCTGGAATATTTGGCAATTGCATCCCATAGGTTCTTACTAAATATTGATCTTTTATTATTAAATTAATATCTTGAAGAATAATAGGAAAATCTTCATATACTATATTCGGATTTTTTTCAATAATATTTTTTCCTGTTACAACAATATCATATAAATCAAAATCAATATTGTTCGGCACAGCCTCAATATTTGATACTATTAGTATTTTTCTCTTACCATTTTTTGCTAATTTAATCCATTCTCTTCGCGCATTAATTTTTGATTCTTTATTTTGTTCTGTAAAATATTTATCTGTAGTGTCATCAAATAAATTCTGAAACGAACCTTTTCTAATAACATCATACTGCTCTTTTAATTCCTGACTAAAATAATAATTATCTGGTTCTATCACATAAGGCGGCTTAATTGAATATGGCTTCCAATTTCCTCCAGCAAAATGAATGACAAAAGGTTTTTCACCTGTTCTTAAATGGTAAAACTCCTGAGGATATTTTTCCTCAACTACTTTCATTCCTCCATTACATATATGTACAATCGCCCCCTCCTGAACTAAAGCATATCTTTCCGGATGCTTCGCCCTATTTAATCTCACCAGATCTTGATCGTGCCATTTATACTTCGTAAATAATTCAATATCCAAGTAAAAAAAATCTATCTTCACATCACAAAACACTTGATAAAGAATGTTGACAGAGCCCATTATAAATCCAATATTTATTTCATTCTTCCCAAACTCTAACTTTGATGCGTCATATCGAGATGAATAGTGAAAATTCTTTTCCCATAAAGAAGTACCTGGCAACATTTCATTTTCTTCCTGCCAGTAATATATCCTGTCTGCATCCTGACTATAATAGTATTCAAACAATGAATGAACATCTCTCTGAAAATATAAATCATTATCGCAAAGTGCAATAAAATCATAGGAATCACCAAACTTTTTCACCCAGTCTAAGATAATAAGTTTGCTCATCCTTTTATTACGATATATTTCAAATGCCTGCTTTAAGCTTTCTTCTCTATCTTTTTCATTTATGAACTCCTCATATTCAGGAATACTTTCTGCAACCAGTTTCCAATTTTTCCATTCATTTAATGAACTTAGTCTATTAATTAAAAACTTTACTCCAATACTGTCAAGAAAATTTTGTGCTCTTACTGATAATCCCGTCGAAATCACCCAAATATCACCTTGAAAATTTCCTTTATTTTCATCTTTTAAAGAATCAAGCATTAGGCTTGCATGAGCCACATGCGGTGTATTTGCTGTAAATACAACAGCAGTCCTTTTTTTATTTAGCATAAAGTATATACTCCCTTTCAATATTCATAAATATTTAGTAGGTAAAGTTTGAATGACTTCTTACTGCACTCAATTTTATCAAATCTTTTCTAAAATCAGAGCAAACGGTTTAGCCCTTTCAAATTCTCTAAAGTTCTCCATATAATATATTTTTATATTAAATTGATCTTTAAACTTGTTAAGTAACTCATCTTTCAATATTTTTGCTGAAAAATGTTTTGACTGTCTCTGGCATATTGTTTCATTTATGCTAATTTTCGCCCTGGGATCAAGTTCTGGAGCCTTTATATATACAGAATATTTATTCAACCATACTTTTGGTGATGTCATTATCACAAATTCATCTGCTAAATACAGGGGAATAATACATACTTTACCCCCCCCCCCGCCAATAACCTATGGGCTTCCTTAATAAAATCAAAATCTTCTTTGCCTTCAAAATGTTCAAACGAACAATGCAATGTCATATAATCAACGGTATTATCTGGCATAGGAATAGAAGACGCATAACTACCAATCAAATTACCGTTTACTCCCCATTTATATGATATATCTTGTTTATATGCCTTTATTCCGCAGAGTTTTTCAGCAATATAGGGAAATACAGAATTACTACTAGCTACATCCATATAAACGTCATCTTTCTTCATATCCAATAATTTATAGGATATATAATGTTGAAACGTTTTAGCTGATAATCCTTCTTTAAATTCATTTAAATATGCCGGATACCGTTCTTCATAATTTGCCTGATCCAGATAATATTGATAATCATTTTTATCGACATGATATTTTATTACATCAAAACCATATTTTATTAAATCTTCAGTAATTTTTTTATCATTAACTGTTATTTCTATATTTTCGCCAATACATTCATACTTATGGCAAAAGGCCTCATATTCTTTATGAAACATCTCTTTTATAATATCATCCGCAAAAATAATATTATCTTTTGAATATCCCGACTCTAATACACGCTTATATAATTGCTCCTGAACATCATCTGCAATGATTATTTTCATTGTTTTCACTGCATCTTCTGTCATTAACTCCTCATATGTAATGAATTCAATCCCATTACATTCTTTTTCCAAATTTTTTGCACCATCTTTCACACAATATATAGGCTTATATTCCCCTAATTCTCTAAGACACTTACATACTGTATTTACAACTTTTCCTTTTCCGATTACTGCACACTTAGTCATATTAACCTCCTCAAAACTTTTTTATATTTTATTTCCATATACCTTATCAATCAATTCCATAACAGCTACTGCATCATCTATTGTACCGTTCATGATTGGCTTTTCGCCTTTTATAGCTTTATAAAACTCCTCAATTTCAAAATCCCATGAGCTATCCTCATCAAAGCACATCGTATACTCTGTAGGATTGCCTAATTTCCCACTTTTTTGTTCCAAATCCTTTCTATAATATGTAATACGTTCCTCGCCATAACTTTTAGTAGATGTGAGCAATCCATTCAGTGCAATGTACCCGTTTGTACACGTAATATCCATATCAAATTTATGTTTCCATTGAATTGCACTTGAATGCAGCGTAGCAACTTTTCCAGAATCCGTTTTTAATGTAATGAATGCCGTATCTTCACCTGCCGCTTCTTTCCAGACCAACTTTTCCGTAAATCCTTTTACAAACTTGAAATCTCCCACGAAATAACGTAATAAATCCAGCATATGGATTCCCTGATCCAGTAAAATCCCTCCTCCTGCAATCTCGATGTCATTTCTCCATTCAGATTTTTGGAGATTCCCAGCTTTCCCATATACTCCACGTATATTTACGACTTTTCCCAGAAACCCTGAATCAATCAAAGATTTTGCCTCTATTACTGAATAATGATATCGATGATTAAAGCCAAACTTTAATATCTGATTCTTATGTTTTAGAAAAGCTTTTTTCATAGTCAATGCATCTTCAAGAGTTTTTCCTGGCGGCTTCTCAGCAAATACATGACATCCTTTTTCCAGTGCATAACATACTACCTGAGGAATTACCGCATTCACAGTACATACCACTACAATCTCTGGCCGCTCCTGATCAATACTGCACTTCCAGTCTTCATACTTATTTATATCATATTCGCCAAGCTGACTTATATCATTATCACATAAACCTGTTATTTCAAAATGTCCATGCTTTTTCATTGCCACATATCTTGTTTTTCCCATCCTGCCCATCCCAATTATGACTGTTCTAAACTTTCGCATAAACTTTCCCTCTTTTAGTTTATATATGAATTTTTATCACAAATTTTTTTACATCTTCACATTGCCGGTTAACTGATATTTTAGGACGATGCGCTTCCTCTGGGAAAATCATAGAGAAATATCCAGCAACATTATTTACAGAGACACTCGGAATTTCTGTTTCCTTAAAAAAAACGACATCTTGTTCTTCATTATATTCTTTTTCAATATCAAGTTTTCTCCTGTCAAAAATATCAATTCTTTCAACTCCAATAAGGGATGATTGAATATCAATATAATGATTATGAGCTTCTATCAGGCAATCACATTGTAAAAGAGTAGGATAACTCATCACCCTTGCATAAATATCTTTTCCATCAATCTCATAATAACCTTCCTGCATATCCATAGATACTTTTTTCAAAAAGTTTTCTATCTTATTATATTGTTTATGTTCTATATATTTATTTAAATTTCTAAGTTGATCAAAAACCATATTTTTCTCTCCATAATACACAAATTTAAATCATATTTTTCTCTTTTTTGCTATGACACTCACAAAGGAACTAAGGCATCCCTTCTGAAGAAATCTTTGAAATTCCTGTAGGATAGACTGACTGGATTCTTCCAATAAATATTTTACAAAGTTTTCCTGGTCATCTAATTTATCCTTAAAATCCAAAACATATTTTACATCCATAACTCCAGGAGTGGTTATTTCTAAAATTTCAAATCCATTTTTCTCCAAAAATAAAACCAGTCCTTTTACAGAAGGTAACAAAATATGTTCATATGGGTATATCCGAGCATTTTTTTCTTTCAAAGTAACAATGTCAAATCCACTTCCTGCCCTTGTATTCAAAATTAATATCCCGTCTTCCTTTAGATATTTTTTTAGTTCCTGAATACGTGCAACAGGCTGTATTTCTTGCTGCATCTGATCCAGATAAAGAACCATATCAGCTTTTCCATACTGAATATCATCCACATCTACAGACAGAATTGAAGATTTTAGATCATAATTTCCACATATCTGTGATTTCCTGATACTATCTACATATCCTTCAAAACGATTCCCATAATCAACTATAGACAGATTTCGATTCCTCCTCATAAAACGAAAAGCCCGGACTTCTATCCACTCTAGAAATTCATTCCATGTATCTTGTCTGTTTCGCATAATTTCTTCTTGATACACATCGGAAATTCGCAGTTCCAACAGTTCTGGATTGTCATGATATTCTTCTACTGTGTGCTTATCATATACAGCAAATATGCTTTTACATACGGGACAGCATACATAATCCACTTTCCATTTAGAAAAAAAATAATTCCCCGCAGCTTGTCCGCAGATGGGACACGTTTCTTTCATATTCCTGCGGATTGGATGCATATCCACAAATCTACGTGCTATTCCAATCTGCTTATCTCGAAAAAGATTGCTCTGAAATGTATATTCAAAATATGATTTCTCCGTATACTGATAAGATCTAAGCATAGTGTCAGTTCCTCCATTTACTGCGCTTTATCCCCCATGCTATATTGCACATTCAATAAAACTTCCTGTTAGCTAAATATTTTTATTAATCCGGTATCATTTTTTCTGGAATTGATTTTGGTATGAACAAAATAATGTATTATTTGCAAATAGTTTACAGATACATTGATATTGCCCAAGCATCTGAATTTGCGCTTCGCCCCCTGCTGCTTTAACAATAGCAGAAGACGCAGCTATATCCCACAGCATAATCTGTTCTTCCGTATAAGCATCAATTTTCCCATCTGCTACTAACGCTCCCATAATTGCGGCAGTACCTAACATTCTGATTTTCTTGAAATTTTGTACTTTAGTAATAAATTCATCTAAACTTTCCTGATCATAATTACGCTTCACAGGGAATCCCGTCGCCAATACCGCGTCCTCCATATGTTCGACATTTGATGTATGTATGACTTCACCGTTCAGCCATGCGCCCTCTCCCACAATTCCAGAATATATTTCTTTTTGATAGAACCGATTAACTACTCCAAGAGCAGGCTTCCCATTTTCCCATAATGCCACAGATACACATGCCAATTCGCGTATACCTTTCGAAAAATTAGCTGTTCCATCTAATGGATCTATGATCCACTCTCTTCCATCTTTATATTCGCCTACAAATCCACATTCTTCAGAAAGAACTGGAATTCCTGTTTCCTGCAGTATATCTATGATCAATTTTTCACTTTTTTTGTCTGCCTGTAGTTTGATGTCTTTACCCTGTTGGCTGTCCACCACCACATCTCCTAAAGCATCCAGATATTGTCCTGCCTGAACTGCTGCCTGCATAGCCAGCTTATACTCCTTTTCATAAATCATAGTCCCAAATCTCCCAACAGATTTTCTACCGCCTGTTTTTCCATAGACGTTCTGCACGATGTAGTATAGGTACAGATGTGCGGCGTCAATATGGCATTTTTACATTCCTTTATAATCCCTTCATAGGGTTCTTCCCAGAGAGCATCCCCCCAGAATGCGGCCACTTTATTCGACTTCAACGCATCATACAATGCCTGCTCATTAACTAGGCCGCCCCTGGCACTATTAAGGATAATCACACCATCTTTCATCTGTTCAATTAACTCCTGAGAGATAATCTCCTCTTTGCCAGATGCATGCAGCGTAATGACGTCTGCTTGGGCAACCCCCTGCTCCAGGGAATGCACGGATATCTCCGATATATATTTATCATAAATACTGATTTCAGCACCTAATCTTTCCAGTAATTCAGCTGTTTTTTTCCCAATATTCCCATAACCGATTACCAATACTTTCATTCCCTGAATAGATTTTCCCATGCGCTTCTTCCAGATTCCATTATGTATATCATCATTAGCATCTATTAAATTGTGGCAGATTGATAACAACGCTGTTAATGTCATCTCTGCGACTGCACTTGTTGGCCCTTCTGGCGTATTTGACACTTTGATTTTATATCTGGCTGCTGCCTCTTGATCTACATTGTCCATACCAATGCCAATCCTTGCGATAGCTTTTAAATTCGGGCATTGGATAAATACTTCCTCATTTAATGGTTCTAAGCCTGCCAGTAGCCCATCCGCCCCCTGCAGATGTTTGATAATTTCCTCCTGGTTCATTTTACGCCCATAAGGATTTTTTACTATTTCAATCCCTTTACTCTTTAATATATCAATAACCTCTGAGTTCGTATCTCCAAAAGAGGATGCACCAACTACTACTTTCATTAATGTCTGCCTCCCATATATTTATCCAAAAAATAATCTAACGCACCATGAAGCAGCACTGCATGAGCGCTCTCCACCTCTCCAAAAGTATTGAGCGGAACATAAAAATTCAAATCTCCCATTTTGCGAATTTTATTATCCGCTTTTTTTCCAGATACAGTTATCACAAATGCATTGTTTTTCTTTGCCGCCAAAACAGCCTTCACAATATTTTGTGAATTTCCAGATGACGAAATAGCAACCATAATATCCCTATCGGATACAATCCGTTCAATTCGATATGCATAAACATCCTCGTAACCAAAGTCATTGCTGATAGCAGTCACATGCGACACCTCTGCGCATGTCGTAGTATTGATAACCGCATTTTGAAACCAATCATGAGACATGTGCTCTGCCATACTGGCGCTGGCGCCATTTCCGCAGAAAAAAATAAGTCCTTTTGTATTCTGCTGTACATCCCTCGCACGCTCTGCCCAAATATCAAACCCTTCATCTTTTGTAATCTCTTTACCATTATCAACAGTTACTTTCATTTCCTTTAGATTCTTATATATCAAATCAAAATAGGATTCCGAATAACCTTTCATAATTCCATATATCTCCTCTCTGGTTTATTTCTACGTGACATCAATATTCCTTCTGCAATGTTCCAGTCCTCTTCCGTATCCAGATCGCAGGCCTCATCTTTTGGAATTGCAAATTTCCCAACTTTTCCGCCAAAAACCGGATTTAACCCTTTCTCCTGCATTTCCATAAATGTTGCACGTTTCCATGCCGTCAACGCCCATACTACTGCCTCTGTAGGTTCTAACAATTGGCTGTTAATTTTTTCTGAAAAAGAAAAATTCAGCGGTTTTCCCTGAAAGAAAGTTTCTTCTTTCTCTGCTACCACAGACATTACTGTATCGTAATCGTTGCCCTCTATATAATCCAGAAATCTCTCCATTGTGCTTTGACGCAAAAGCGGTGAAGTGGTATTAACCATAATCACATAATCACAAGCATGCCGCTGTAGGAACTCATATGTAAAATCACGGTTTGTTGCAGAATCCGATGCCAACGTATCAGGACGCCTGTGAAATTGTGCTCCTAGTTTCTCCGCAGCCTTACCCAGCTCTTCACTTTCTGTATTAACCCATAAACTTTCAAATCGATTACTTTGCAAAACTAATTCAATGGAATACTGTATCAGCGGTTTTCCTGCCATATAACGAATATTTTTTTTGGGAATCCTTTTAGAACCTAGCCTTGCCGGTATCATAGCAATATACCTGTAATTATCTATACTCATACATCTCTTCCTTTATTTTGTAATTACTGCTGTACAATTATCTGGTAACATAACATATCCGATATTCTCTTTTTCTATAAATTCCAAAAGTGCAATCCTTGCGCCTTTATAGTCATCATGTCCGATATTACAATCATGGATGAATATATAGCCGCCTCTCAGCAAACGCGGATAAAAATATTCCAGTCCTGCCTTAAGAGGTACGTATAAATCCATATCCAGGCTTACAAAGCAAAACTCTTCCTCTAAACCTTGCAAAGTATCTGGAAAAAAACCTTTTCGAATCAAAACATTCTCTTTATACTTCATTTTGCTTAGTACAACATCCACAGAAGTGTCTTTATAAAGTTCTGGATTTCGACCTTTATAAGTATAGCCCCTCTCTTTATCCAAATTCATATATTTATCTGGAAACCCCTCAAAAGTATCAAATAAATATAACTTTCTGTCATAAAAAAATTCATTAATATGTGATGCAAAACTTCCCTGAAACACTCCCGCTTCTGCACATCCCCCCCCTATATTCTTATCATAAACTTCTCTTGCCGCTAATTCTAATGACGCCGTTCTGACATTGCTATATGTAAGAGGTTTAAAAGAATACATATCAATTATGTTTTCATTTTTTACATATTTTCTAATATTACTTCTAATTTCATCCCAGTATTTTAAATTATCACTTGTAATGACAAATATATATTGGGACGTATCAATATTTTTTAAATATTCTAACGGTTTAATAGAAGAATTCAGATGATATAATCCATCATCAATAATAAACGCTTCCTCAATACCATACTGCCAATTCAAAATTTGTTTTATTTGCATACCCTGCTTACCAAAAGGATATAAAACCAACTTTCTTTTTTTCTTATCCGTAGAATTTACTATCTCATTAATCCTGAATTTTAAATAGTCATATTCATTCATTTTTTTATTTCTCCTCAACTTTCAGTAAATATTTATTAATAAACTCGTCTATTGGTAAATATAAATCATTATACCGCCGTCTTATTTGTTCCTCCTCCCAATCCCACCACGCAATTTGATTGAGAACACTTATCAGATAATCTCACAATTTTTTAAAGACAAATCTTTTAATAACTTTCCCAGTTCATAAAACCTTTCTACTCCGCCCGTTACTCTGCGTCCAAA
>Ga0224746_10152_pt1 | contig 13637 bp, 12 predicted proteins | sample LIM_F_Water_Bulk_FD_183000 | JGI IMG/M metagenome (GOLD analysis project Ga0224746, IMG submission 183000) | Enriched cells from gastrointestinal tract of the lab mouse from Pacific Northwest National Laboratory (PNNL), Richland, Washington... | ecosystem: Host-associated > Mammals > Digestive... | reverse complement strand
ATCGTTATATGTAACACAAAAGACAGCTTTACGCTGCCTTTTATTTTATGTAACTTGTCCTTTAGTTATTACTCTCAAGCTTTTCACATTCACCAGCATTTTCACTCTCGCCAGGGTCTTTTCTGACGGCGAAGTTTACTCCTGTAGCTCCTATCAGTATCATAGCAGTTGCAATCCCCTGAATAAGGCTAAACGGCTCGTGAAGATAGAATACTCCTGCAACAACGGTTATTACTGTAGATACCGCAGCAAAAGCCGCTCTTCTTGTTGCTCCGATTACAGAAATTGCATAATTGGAACAAAGGAAAGCAATTATATTACAGCCAATAGCAAGGTACATTACACATGCAAGGAATCCCATATTTGTAAACGGCAATGTTACAAACTCTGTAAGAGTTCCTTTAAATCCGTTTTCAACAAGAGCACACGCAGTAAATACTACCGTTCCCGAAATACACATTGCATAAGTCTTTTCTGCGCTGTTAAAGTCCTTAAGCTTTTGAGATGTAATAGAATATGCTGCATCACTGCATACAGCCAATATAAGTATAAAATACCCAAGTATATTGCTTGACGTCTGAAGGCCTCCGATGCCGGCAACGATAACTGCTCCGGAAACCGTCAAGATCATAAACAACACCTGTAACTTCGTCGGTTTATCTTTTAGAAAAATTATACTGAAAATCATAGTCATAATAGGAATACATGCAATTATAATTCCGCTCTCTGATGCAGTTGTAAGTTTAACTCCAAGCGCTTCTAATATGTAATAAAATATAGGCTGAAACAAACTCAAAAGCAGCAAAGGCTTAATATCTTTTCCTTTAAGATTTACCTTCAGTACTCCAAGCAGTATGCAAACTGTCATAGCTACAAGCGCTATTATGTTTCTCCACGCTAGCATAGTAAAAAGTGATATTTCGGTCACGCACATCTTGATAAATATAAAACTCAGACCAAATAAAAATGATGTAACAAGACAAAGTGCTACTGCTTTAAATGTTTTTGACATGAATGATTAAGTACCTTTCCTAAAAGTTTCATACTCTATTATTCTATACACTTTTTTGAATATTTTCAACATGAAATTTGCTATTTTGCGCAAATAGTGATATTATATAGGGTAATTTGAAATTTTTATGAGGTGAACGCAAATGAAGCACAAATTTATCGCCAAAAGGTTCTGGAAAGACTACAGCACAGCAATGAGCAGTTCTCAAATTCTTGCCAGACAATTTGATGACTGTATCAATCTCAGCCTTGGCGACCCGGATCTTGTAACTGACAGCGGAATCATAAATGCAGCTTTTAACGATGCTCTTGCAGGACATACAAAATATACAGACTTTAGGGGAGATCTTGAACTTAGAGCTGCTATCATAGATTATTACAAAAAAGATCTGGGCATAAGCATTAAGGACGAGGAAGTAATGGTATCTTGCGCTTGCATGGCCATGAACCTGGCATTACAGGCTATATTAGATGATGGAGATGAAGTTATCATTCATGCACCTTACTATACCCAATATCCGCAGCAGATAGAACTGGCTCGCGGTGTTCCAATCGTTCTTGATACCTTTGAAGAAGAAGATTTTCAGATAAATGTAAACAGCCTGGAATCCTTGATTACTGAGAGAACCAAAGCTATTGTAATCAATACTCCTAACAATCCTACCGGTACTTGTTTTACCAGGGAAACTATGGAGGCTATAGCAAGAATAGCTAAAGAAAAAGATTTGGTTGTAATATCTGACGAAATATACACCCTTTATTCTTTCGATAATCCATTCATGTCTATGTTAAATATAGACGGCATGAAAGAACGTACCATAGTAATTAACAGTTTTTCTAAAGATTTTACCATGACAGGCTGGCGTATAGGACACATAATTGCGCCTGATTATTTAATCACTGTAATGCGTCAAATCAGTGAAAAAATCATATTTACTTATCCTGCAATGTCACAAAGAGCGGCTTTGTATGCTATGACTCATCGAGATGAAATTCAGCCTGCAATGAGAGAGGAATACAAAAGCAGAGTGCTTTATGCAGCGGAAAGAATAAACAGTATTCCCAATATGTCTGTACTTAGCCCAAAAGGAACTTTCTATTTATTCTTTAATATAAAAAAGACAGGTCTTACTTCTCAAGAGGTTTCTGATAGAATTCTAAAAGAAGCGCATGTACTCACTCTTCCGGGCAATGCCTTCGGCGATTGCGGTGAAGGTTACATAAGAATCGCCTGCACAGTCGGTGTAGGAAAGCTGGGAGAAGCTTTTGACCGTATACAAAAGATGGATATATTCAAATAATTCTTTTAAAAAACCCATCTATCAGATTTTTTCTGGTAAATGGGTTTTATTATTTTTATATAAGCTTGTCCCGATTATAAACTTTTCCGAATACACTTCATAAAGTTTCTCCCGAACTGTTTTTACATATGCCGCCTTTCCTTCTTTAGTCAGATGAATACCATCTGAGCCAAAATACTCGGAGTGTCCTAAAGATGCAGAATTCCAATCAATAATATGTAAATTGTTATATTCAGATGCAAATGATTCTAATACATTATTAACATGAACCTTGTCATCATTGGTAACATTTATCCAGAAAACTTGCTTGTCTTCACAAATTTGCATAATCTTTATTTTTTCAGATTCCGGACAATCACCATTAGTACCTAGTCCCAAAATAACCGGATCTCCCAGCATACCCTTATCCTTAAGTTCCTGCAATATCCCCGGTGCTGCCCATCCGCTGCGAGAAACTTTAGCATCAAAATAACCTTTAGGAAATTCATCATACAATTCTTCAGCAGCGCCTAGCATAACAGAATCTCCTACGCCCACTACAGGCAGATTCATAATGGTACTGTTTAATTCTTCATCATCCTTTAAATCTTCAACAAATAAATTTCTGTCAACAGGTTGTTCTGAGTTCCCCTTCTCAACAATACGGCTATTTGAAGTAAAATACTGATACATTCCAAATGCAAAGCTACAGCAAATCACAACGCATATACTGTATTTAAAAATTCTGTTTTTCTTATTTCTTCTATTATTTAACCTCATATCCCTATATTAAGCCTTGTATCAATATTATTGCAATTAATACAGGCAAAACAATCATAAAATAATATTTAAATGCACGAGGCATCTTAATGCCCTTGCCGCAGTTAGCCTCTTCAATATAATTATCAAATCCCCAGCCCCACTTAGTAACGCAGAATAACAGATATATCAGCGAGCCCAGCGGAAGCAGCAAATTACTTACCAGAAAATCTTCGCTGTCAAGTACGTCTCTTGCTCCAATTATATGCAAGTCACTCCACAGATTATAACCAAGCACACATGGAATACTTGCTACAAGAATAAAAATACAATTTATAACGGTCGCCTTTTTTCTAGTCCATCCGAAGTTGTCCATACTGCTTGCAAGTATATTTTCAAACACAGCAATAACAGTCGAAAAGCTTGCAAAAGTCATGAATAAGAAGAACAGAGCTCCCCAAACTCTTCCTCCTGTCATATTTACAAATACATTAGGAAGTGTGACAAAAATCAATGAAGGGCCTTGATCCGGCTGTACGCCAAACGAGAAGCAGGCCGGAAAAATAATCATACCTGCCATAAGCGCCACAAAAGTATCCAATCCGCAGATTCTTACTGCTTCTCCTGTCAAGGTATGATCCTTAGACATATAACTTCCGAAAATCTCCATGGCTCCAATACCAAGACTCAAAGTAAAGAATGATTGATTCATAGCCGCCATAACGACTTTCCCCATACCTACTTCGGCGGCCTTAGCAAAATCAGGAAGCAAATAGAACGATACTCCCTCCATTGCATTATCCAAAGTAAAACTATGTACAGCAAGCACCACAATAAGAACAAGCAAAGCAGCCATCATAACTTTAGTAATGCGCTCAAGTCCTTTCTGTAATCCAAAACTGCAAACTACAAATCCTACTATAACCGTCAACGCCATCCAAATTCCCATTTCACTTGGGCTTGCAAGCATATTGCCAAATACGCTTCCAACAGCATCCGAGCTCATTCCTGCCTCAAAATCACCTGTAACAAATTTGACAAAATAGCTGGTCATCCATCCCGATACAGTCGTATAATACATCATCAGAAGATAGCATCCTAAAAGACAGAACCAGCCGTGAATATACCACTTGCTTCCTTCCTTTTCAAGGGTTCTGTATCCGCCTACCGCACTTTTTCTGCTGGCACGGCCTACTGCAAGTTCCATAGTTAAAACAGGAACTCCCATAATGAGCAAGAATATTAAATAAAGTAATACGAAGACTCCGCCTCCGTTTTCACCTGCTACAAAAGGGAAACGCCATACATTGCCTATTCCTATGGCACATCCGGCGCTTACCAATAAAAATCCAAGTCTAGATTGAAAACTCTCTCTTTTCATCTATATAAAAAGCTCCTCTCTTTTTCACATATGCATTTATTATATCTACATAATTTAAAGAATTCAACATATTTTTTACAATCATTGACAATAACAGAAAGAAATTATAAATTAAACTTAAATTATATATTTAAAACTTTCTATGCGGAGGAGAATTTATGAAATACAATTTTGATGAGATTATAGACAGAAAAAATACCAATTCACAGAATGTGGAAGGCTGGCGCTCATACATATTCAAATGCGGACCTGAAAAAGTTTTTCCTTATGCGGATGACGAATTTATCAGAATGTGGGTTGCGGATATGGAATTCGCAGTGGCTCCGGAGATAAGAGAAGCGATGAAAGATCGTATCGACAGAAAAATTCTAGGCTATACGACTATCTCTGATGACCAATACTATAACGCTTTAAATAAATGGTGCAACGACAAATACGACTGGACTTTTAAAAAAGAGGAGCTTACATTCTCCCCAGGCGTTATTCCTGCACTTTATCAGCTGGTAGAAGATTTAGTTAAGCCCTGCGGCGGAAAAGTTCTTACAATGACCCCTGCTTACGGTTTTTTCCTGCACGCATGTGAATATAACAATGTTGAATTAGTCAAATCACCTTTAATAAACGATAACGGCAATTTTAAAATTGATTTTGACGACCTAGCCTCTAAAGCTGCCGATCCCGACGTAAAAATGCTCATGCTCTGCAATCCTCACAATCCTACGGGCCGCGTTTGGAGTAAGGAAGAACTAAAGAAAATTGCTGACATAGTTGAAACAAATCAGCTCTGGCTTGTGTCCGACGAAATCCACTGCGATTTGATACGTGCCGGTCTTAAACATATCCCTATGGGAAAAATAATGCCTGATTACGACAGACTTATAACCGCTATGTCCGCCAGCAAAACCTTTAATTTAGCCGGGCTGTCATTTTCGGATATAATAATTCGTAACAAGGAAGAACGCAAAAAGTTTATTGATCGCGACAAAACTCATGGTGCAATCAACCCTTTGTCAGTAGTTGCACATAAAGCCGCTTATGAGCAAGCCGATCAATGGCTGGAAGAATTAAAAATATACCTTGATGAAAACCTTATGTTTGTCAAAGACTTTTTGGCCTCTAACATACCGGAAGCTTCCTTTGAAATGCCCGGCGCAACCTATTTTGCTTGGGTAGACATGCGCAAAGCTTTACCAGATGTGAAAGATATGCCTCTGTTCTTTGCAAACAATGCGGGCGTACTTTTGGAGGGAGGAGATTCCCTGTTTGTAAATAATGCTGAAGGCTTTATCCGTCTCAACCTTGCAATGCCTCGCTCTTTAGTTGCAGAAGGGTTGCGGAGAATGGCTGAAGCGATTAGAAAATATAGATAAATGATGTTTGATCTCATCTTAGGTATGATGCTGCCTTGTTAAATGGACAATGCTGATTGTGAATGTTGTACATTTTTTATAAACAGCGCTTTTTTGCCAACGTTTCAGATAAAAATGGTTGGCTTTTTGGAGCTAACTTCATAATTTGTACAACATATGTCATAATTCGACCAAATTTGACATGAATTTTTTAGTTATTAAGCTTAATTTGTTGGCTTTTGGAAGAAATTTTCCAAAAATGGCAACAAGCTGCCGTGACCTCGAAATCACTGAACTTCATCGCATCATAGCGCATTACATTGGCGTAATGCTGTAAATTTTAGAATTTTTCGAGATTTTACAGCATCATGCTGTGGCCAAAAAAATAACGCCTAAAAATAATTAAAATCCGATCTTTAATTCTTGCGTAGTATTAATACCGGATTTTCCCCATAAGTATCGTAGTGAAACCCCGAAGAATTGCATTTTTTATGGTATTCCCCAGGGTAAGACCCCGAAAATTTTTGATTTTTCGTTAAGTTTACAGGGTAATAAACTCGATAAAATCGCCTTTTTTCGTTCCATATGCTTTGTACGGTACATGTTTTAGAAAATTGCGGAAAAATTAACCCTGCAAAATTCTTAATTTGGGCATGTTTTTCGGGGTCTGACCCTGCAAATCACTTCAAAATTGCCATTTTTTCGGGATATGCGCAAAACATTCATGCACTACCGATAAATAATTGTACTTTAATTTCCTCTATATTTTGGAATACACTTCATCACCAATGAATGATAATAAAAAACCTCGCCATCTGGCGAGGTTTTAATTTGCGAAACATATATTCTCGTAAAGAGATTATCTCTTTGGTAATCGAGATTAACGCTTTGATAGTTGAAACCCTTGAAAAATAAGGGTTTTCAAAAGCATTGTTGCAAGTATGTTGCAAGCCTGAGACCTTTCATATCGGCTCCTAGTGTCGTTTATCTGCCTTTTGTAAGCTTAATGCTGATTCTAATTCGTTTCCTTCTTTTTAAATGAAACCGTTATTGCAGCACCACTATTGATTTCACTTTTTACAGCAATTTCTCCATGATGGTATTGCACTGCATGTTTTACGATGGAGAGTCCCAGCCCTGTTCCGCCTGACTGCTTCGAATGGCTTTTATCCACACGGTAAAAACGTTCAAAGATTTTACTATGTTCTTCCGGAGCGATCCCAATTCCAGAATCCTGCACAGTCAGACACACTTTGCCTGATTCTTCAGAGACCGATATTTTCACATTTCCTCCCTGCACATTGTATTTGATGGCATTGTCACATAGATTATATACGATTTCATACAGTAGTTTCCGCGCCCCCGTAATTAAACCTGTATCTCCTGTTACTTCCAGCGATACATTTTTTAATCCCGCAGCATCTGAAAGGATTTCGCAAACTTCTTCTGAAACTTCTTTTAATGAAACCGGCTCTTCCGGCAGTTCAGCGTTCTCATCAAGCTGAGATAATCGGATGATATCATCGATTAAAGTTACCAGCCTAGAAGCCTCTTTACGGATATGTCCTACAAATCTAGGGATATTTTCCTCTTTTACAACCCCTGATTCCATCAGTTCTGCAGATCCGATGATAGTCTGAAGCGGAGTTTTCAGCTCATGTGATACATTGGCAGTGAATTCACGGCGATGTTTTTCCGCATTGACCTGTTCTGTAATATCAAAAGCAAGAATAACCATGCCTTTGTAAACACCTTCTGAATCAATACGGCCAAGATCAAACTGATATTCTCTGCCGTTCTTCTTGTCACGGAAGATACAGCTGCCGTTTTGTTCCGCTTCTTCTAATGCATTGCGCATATTCTGTCTGCGCTCTACAGTCACAAAGTCTTCTCCTTCACAGTTGCTGTTTGCATCAAACAATACCTGCGCCGCAGGATTTATACTTAAAATTCTTCCTGTATGGTCCAGCAACACCAGTGCTTCTTTCATGTTGGCAGTGATTTGATCAAATTCTTCCTGCTTTTGCTTTAATACTGCCATCTGACTATATATTTCCAACTGTTGTGCGTGGATCCTGTGAAGCAGTGGAGACAGTTCTTCATAAACTTCATTTTCCAGAGGGTTTTCAAGGTCCACCGCATTAAGCGGTTCCATGAGCTTTCTGGATATATGATGGGCAAGCCACGCTGAAAATGCAATCGCAATAAGCAGTACTACTATTATAGGCTGAAGTAGTCCAAGCACCAGCTTCAGCGCAGTTGCACGGCTAACAGAAATACGCAGTACACTTCCATCTGAAAGCCGCATCGCTTCATAAATAGTCTGCTCTGTCAATGTGTCAGACTTTCTTGTACTGCTGCCCTGCCCCGTAATAAAAGCTTCCTGTATTTCCTCACGTTCTGCGTGGTTTTCCATTGTTTTTTCATCTGCATGGCTGTCAAATATAACGGAGCCATCTGCCGCAATCCAGGTCAGACGATATCTTTCAGAATCCAGATTCTTCAGATATTCCTCTCCCAGCTGTTCTGTTGCATTGACCGCCAGACTCAGCTCGTCCTTGAGCTGCGCTTCCTGCACAGTTCCAAAATATTGATAAAGTACCCCTGTTATAATCGCAAAACCTGTCATTAGGACAACTATCGCAACAGCTATGATAGACTTAAAGATCTTACTTGTCATGAGCCGCCTCCCAACGGTAACCTACATTTCGTACCGTTTCAATACTTTTGCCATACCCTTCTAGTTTCTGACGCAAAGTACGGATGTGCGTATCCAAGGTTCTGGAATCCCCCATAAATTCCTGTTTCCATACATGTGCAAAAAGCTGCTCTCTTGTATAGACCATTCCCGGATGAGACACAAACAGATTCAGCAGTTCAAATTCCTTATAAGTAAGCTGCACTCTCTTTCCATCTACTGCAGCAGTGTATTCATCAAGGTTTATTACTAAACCGCCATCCCTGAGAACTCTTGCTTCCTGCTGCGGTTTTGTTCTCCTCAGCACAGCCTTCACTCTGGATACCATTTCCAGCACGCTGAAAGGTTTTACAATGTAATCATCTGCCCCCAGGTCCAGACCTTTGATTCTGTCATACTCCTGCCCTTTCGCTGTGGCCATTATAACAGGAACATCTTTTAATTCGACAGACAACTTCATCTTTGATAAGATTTCGATCCCATCCATTCCGGGAAGCATAACGTCCAGCAGAATCAGTTCCGGTCTTTCTGTTTTGAGTGCTTCCCAGCACAATGAGCCGTCTTCAAAACCTCTGGTTTCAAATCCGGCTGAATTCAAAGCATAAATTTCGATGTCGCGGATACTCGCATCGTCCTCAACACACCAAATCATATTTATACCTCCTTGTGTACCCCCGTTATACAGTAAATTACCCATTCTGCGATATTTACTGCATGGTCGCCAATACGTTCAAGATATTTGGCAATCATTAAAATATCAAGAGCAAATTCACCCTCCTCAGGGTTCTTTGCTACGAAAGAAATTATATCACTTTTCGCTGTTGAAAAATAGTCATCTACAATGTCGTCCTTGGCAATAACTTTTCTTGCCAAGTCAAGATCCTTCTCAACGAAAGCATCTATGCTTTCATTAACCATCTCTATAGTTGCCTTGGCCATTTCCTCTATATGGCCCATGCTTTCCATAGTGCGGCCCTTTAAATGACCCACTATCTCCGCTATATCCTCGGCCTGATCGCCGATACGTTCTGCATCTGTAATCATCTTGAGCGCCGAAGAAATCAGGCGCAGGTCGCGGGCCACAGGCTGCTGATGAAGAAGCAGCTTCATGCAGTGATTCTCAATTTCACGCTCCATCTGATCGATTGCAGAGCCTTCCCTTATAACCTTTTCTGCAAGCTCCAAATCCCCCTCAGTCAGGGCATTTACTGCAGAAGCTATGGCTTCCTCGCACATACCGCCCATCTCTATCAGTTCTCTATTTAATTCAAAAAGTTGTTCATCAAATCTGTTTCTCATGACTTACTCCTTAACCAAATCTTCCTGTAATGTAATCTTCTGTATGTTTATCCGCCGGCTGTGAGAAGATTTCATTTGTTTTACCGAATTCAACCAGGTCACCCAGCAGGAAGAACGCAGTATAATCTGACACACGCAGCGCCTGCTGCATATTATGTGTAACCATAACGATTGTATATTTTTCTTTAAGATCCTCAACCAGATCTTCGATTCTGGAAGTAGAAATCGGATCCAGCGCAGAAGTCGGCTCATCCATCAGCAGTACTTTCGGTTCAACCGCCAGCGCCCTTGCAATACACAGACGCTGCTGCTGTCCACCGGAAAGACCCAGAGCATTCTTCTTTAATCTGTCCTTTACTTCGTCCCAAATAGCAGCATCACGCAGGGCTCTTTCTACGATTTCGTCCAGCTGGGCTTTGTTTGTAATTCCATGTGTTCTTGGACCATACGCCACATTGTCATAAATGCTCATAGGGAAAGGATTTGGTTTCTGGAAAACCATGCCGATTTCTTTTCTAAGCATATTTACATCTACATCTTTTCCAAAAATGTCTCCACCCTGGTAACATATATCCCCTTCTATTTTTACACCCGGAACCAGATCGTTCATACGGTTAAGAGTCTTCAGGAAAGTAGACTTGCCGCAGCCTGATGGTCCGATCAGCGCAGTAATACTGTTTTCAGGGATATCTATAGTTACATCATGTAAAGCGTGGTGTTCACCATACCACAAGTTCATATCTTTTACAGAAATTATATTGCTCATATACTTCTCCTCTTTTCAAAATGCTTCTGCACTAATGTTGCAGCAAAGTTAATAAGGACAGTCAGCACCATCAATATTGCAGCGATTGCAAAAGCCACTCCGAATTCACCCTGTTCCTTTGCGTACACATAAAGTGCTACTGTTAATGTCGCTCCCGGCGCAGACAGACCTGCAATTACACCGTTTACAGCATGTGCGAAACCTGCAGTGAAGAGCAGTGCTGCAGATTCCCCGAAGATACGGCCTGCAGACAGGATACATCCTGTAATCACACCATCTACACATCCCGGCAGAACTACTGTACGGACAACACGCCATTTACCTGCACCCAGCCCGAAAGCACCCTCACGGTAAGACTGTGGAACCGTTTTTAAACTTTCCTGTGTCGTTCTCATAATAGTAGGCAGATTCATGATTGCCAAAGTCAGAGCTCCAGCCATCAGGCAAGTTCCGATACTGTTTGAAAACAAGAGCATTCCCACGAGACCGTAGATAATGGAAGGAATTCCGGAAAGGGTCTCTGCAGCATATTCGATTGCCCCCACCACTTTTTTATTGGAAGCATATTCTGTAAGATAAATAGCCGCACCTACGCCCAGCGGCAAAACAATAAGAAGCGTTGCCACTAAAATATATACTGTGTTTAAAATATCCGGCAATATGCCAATGGTTCCTGTTAAAGCACTTGGTTTTGTTGATAACAGCTCCCAAGTTATGTTTGGAATTCCTTTAGCAAGAACATATACCAGCAGGAACAGAACCAGCGCCGCTGTAAGTGCCGCAGATGTAAGCATCAGTGCTTTCATCAGCACTTCATAACTTTTTCTTTTACTCGATAATGTTTGATTTAACATAAACTACTCCTTTTCTCTCTTGAGGAAGAAGTTCAGCGCGGCATTGATCATCATGATAAACACGAACAATACCAGTGCAATAGAGAACAGTGCCTGCTGCTGAAGTCCGCTGGAATAAGACATTTCACTGGCTACAGCTGTCGTTAAAAAGCGCACACTCTGGAACAGTGAGTCCGGCATGTTTGGAACATTTCCTGCCACCATCATAACCGCCATAGCTTCACCAATAGCACGCCCTACACCTAATACAACCGCAGCAGCGATTCCACTTTTCGCAGCCGGAACAGACACTTTGAAATATGTCTCTATCGGTGTAGCACCTAAGGCCAGAGAAGCATCTTCATATTCTTTAGGCACAGCGTCCAGCGCCGTAATCGACATTTTGATGATAGACGGCAGTATCATAATTGCCAGGACAATAATTGCCGCCAGCAGACTGGCACCATCCGGAACACCGAAAATCTTACGGATTCCCGGCACTAAGACCAGCATTCCCACAAGACCGTATACAACAGACGGGATCCCTGCCAAGAGGCTTACCGCAGATTCCATAGTAGCTTTTACCTTGGGCTGCGCCATTTTTGATAAGTACACTGCAGTCATGAAGCCCACAGGCACACCTATAACGATGGCTCCTGCTGTACCATAGATACTTGTTAAGATAAATGGTAAGATTCCATACTTTGGTTCCGCTGCTGTAGATGCCCATTCCTTACCAAACATGAAATCAATTATGCCGATTTCTTTAATTGCAGGTATTCCCGAAATGATCAGATACACTGTGATTAACAGCACACACCCAACGGTTATCAGTCCCATGAGAAGGAATATTCCATGTACTATTTTTTCTAATGTTTGATTCTTCTTCATTTTCTAAATCCTCATAGCAGAATAGCGACGCTTGGTATTTAATCGCCGCATCTGCTGATGTATTTCAACTATTTCGCTGGTACGACACCTGCGTCTAAGATAATTTCTTTTACTTCATCAGAAGTGATGTAGTCAAAGAAGTTCTGTGCTGCTTCACTCAGCTCTGTTCCTGCCATAGTTACCAGTACAAATGGTCTCTGTACAACATAGCTGCCATCTAAAATAGTTTCTTCAGTTGCAGCAATACCATCTACTGTTACAGCTTTTACTGTATCCTTTACAGATGCTACAGATGCGTAACCAATTGCTCCAGGGTTCTGAGATACTGTTGTGATTACATCTCCTGTGGATGTCAGTTCCTGACGGTATTTACACAGGTCTTCTGTTTCTGTGATAGATTCAAAACCATCACGAGTACCAGATCCCGCTTCACGTCCGATCAGCACGATTTCTGCATCGTTTCCGCCAACTTCAGACCAGTTAGTGATTTCGCCTTTGTAGATTTTTGCAATCTGTTCCAGGCTCAAGTCTTCAACAGGGTTTTCAGGGTTTACAACTATTGCAATACCATCGTAAGCAAGAACTGTTCCTTCCAGACCTGCAGCCTTTTCTTCATCTTTCAGGTCACGGGAAGAAAGTCCGATGTCACATCTGCCTTCCTGTACTGCCTGGATACCGGATCCGGAACCTGTAGGATTGTAAGTGAAGCTGATTCCTGTTTCATTCTGGAAAGATTCACCCAGTGCACCAATAACTTTTTCCATGGAAGTAGATCCATCTGTGCTAACCGCTTCTGTGTTATCTTTTGCTCCGCAGCCCACAAAAGCAGAAAGCGCCAAAACCGCAATAACCATTACTGTAATTAACTTTTTAAATTTCATTTTTTATGTCTCCTTTCAGATCATTATTTTCATTTTATTTTGTTTCGCTGTTTACATGTTTTATTCTAGAATCCGAAAGTTAAATCAAAAATACAAGTAATGTGAGGTTTATGTTAAATCTGTAATTACAACGGATGTTTTGCAAAAAATAAAAATACCCCTGGAATCAGGGGTAAAAAAATAACCCCAAGCGATTCCAAGGGTTGGAATTTGCTTGGGGTTTTCCACATGATGATACTATACAATATATGTGCAGTATTTTCAACTGTTTTATCTTTCCCATTCTTTATCAGTTTTGGTTTTTACTCTTGGTCTGCATCTCTCCAGTAATCTGTAAAAGAAATCTTCACCCGGTCTAGGCCGGCTATCCTTTGATAACATTATCCATCTGTTAAAGAAATTCACTAATGTCGTAATGGCCTTGTCCACAATTCTTCCATATCTGTTTCCAATGGCTTCCCCAGTTTTGTATATTTCCTGTAGTGGTTT
>Ga0224746_10150_pt1 | contig 13736 bp, 11 predicted proteins | sample LIM_F_Water_Bulk_FD_183000 | JGI IMG/M metagenome (GOLD analysis project Ga0224746, IMG submission 183000) | Enriched cells from gastrointestinal tract of the lab mouse from Pacific Northwest National Laboratory (PNNL), Richland, Washington... | ecosystem: Host-associated > Mammals > Digestive... | reverse complement strand
CCTTTTCCGGCTTGCTCCCGCGCCACTCGGCTTGCGCCTCGTTGCCGCGGCATTCGTCTGATGCGTGCGCATACATTCTTCAAATGATGCACACGCGCCTGACTCATTGCTCCCGCGCCCTTTATATGCAGCAAACAGGCCGAAGCCAACTTGATAGTTTTGCGGCTTCGGCCTGCAAGCTCAGTCATCCGAAAGTATTTTTATCTTTCCCTGATTCAGCTCCTCCACCGCCACGGAGAGAGGCTTGGTGTTATTTACACAGTATACCAGCGGTTCTTCCCCGGAGATGATTTGCCTTGCTCTCTTGGAAGTGGCCATAACAATCGAGTACCTGCTGTTGACAACCGGCGCTTCGCCCTGTTCAACCTCGCTGTTTACTACCTTCATTAAATCTGAATAAGATGGATGTAACATTTTTTCTCCTTTCACACACAGACATTCTTCAATTCTTTTCGTATATTGTCAATTAATTCTACATTTCGCTCAGGCATCTCATGGGCGGCCTGTATCAGGGAATGCATGTTTCGCACACACTCTTCCAGTTTATCATTAATGACGATAAAATCGTACTTTTCGATTCCTTTCGATTCCTCCAGCGCCCTCGCAAGACGCATCCTGATAATCTCAGGGCTCTCCGTGCCGCGCTTTTCCAGACGCTTCCTGAGCTCTGCGGCGTTCGGCGGCATCACAAACAAAAGAAGGGCCGTGGGATATTTTTCTTTTACTTTAAGCGCTCCCTGAATTTCTATTTCCAAGATTACGTCCCTTCCTGCTTCCAGCTCCGCCTCCACATATTTTCCGGGCGTGCCGTAATAATGCTCGCAGTAAGATGCGTATTCAATGAGTCCACCGTTTTTTATCTGGCTTACAAATTCCTCCCGGGATACAAAAAAGTACTCTTTTCCCTCCTTCTCGCCCGGCCTTGGGCTTCTGGTGGTCATAGATACCGACAGGGCATAGTTATCATAGTTCTGAACAAGCTGTTTCATAAGAGTGCCCTTTCCCGTTCCTGAAAAGCCTGAAACCACAATTATAATTCCCTTACGCTTCATTTTCGTCTCTGCTTTCCGCCTGTGCTCTTTGTGCAATTGTTTCCGGAAGGAGCGCCGAGAGTACCAGCTGGCTGTTCTCCATTACAAGCACGGCTTTTGTTTTTCTTCCCTGAGTAGCGTCAATTGCGTCCCCGTTCTCTCTTGCTCTCTGCACCAGCCGTTTCACCGGCGCGGAGTCGGGGCTTACAATTGCAATTATTTTTCCGGCATTTACAATATTGCCAAACCCGATATGAATCAGCTTATTCATAAACAATTCCTTTATTCAATATTCTGGATTTGCTCTCTCACCTTTTCGATTTCTGTTTTCAGCTCAATGGCATGATTGGAAATTTCAAGGTCGTTTGATTTGGACAGGATGGTGTTGGACTCCCTGTTCATCTCCTGGGCAATGAAATCCAGCTTGCGTCCGATACCGCCGCCTGCTTTCAGCGTCTCTTTCGTGGTCTCGATATGGCTTTTAAGGCGCACCAGCTCCTCGTCCACACATACCCTGTCGGCAAAAATGGTGACCTCTAAGAGAAGCCTGTTTTCATCTATACTGGCGTCCGCTAAAAGCTCCTTTACCTTGTCCTCCAGTTTCTGACGGTATTCCGCAACTATCTGCGGGGAACGCTCCGCTATAAAATCCACATGGGCAAGCATACCGTCCAGCTTTTCCAGAAGGTCATCGCGCAAATGCTCCCCCTCTCTGATTCTGGTTTCCACAAAGCTCTTTGCCGCGCCCTCTAACGCTCTGTCCAAAAGCTCCCAGAGCTTCTTCTCGTCGATACTCTGTTCTTCCATTGTAAACACTTCCGGATATCTTGACAATCCAAAGACCTTTACGTCGTTTTCCAGCGAAAAGTCCTCCGCCATCCGGTTTAAATATCCCAAATATTCTGCGGCCAGTTCCCGGTTATACTTTACGCATACATTGGACTCCGTGAAATCCTCATAGGAAATGAAGATATCCACCTTGCCCCTCTGGATATACTTTTTCAGCTCGCTTCGAATTGCCGCTTCAAAAAAATTCAGCTTCTTCGGCATTTTGATGCTGACATCCAGATATCGGTGATTAACCGATTTCATCTCCACGGTGATTTTGCGTTCGGCCTCCTGCACTTCGCATCTGCCAAAACCCGTCATACTTTTAATCATGACGTTCCTCCTGATTTTGTATTTTCAGCTCCAGCCAGTACAAGTTCAAATATTTGCTGATGATTTCACTTTATTATAGGCGAAGCGCCTGAAAACGTCAAGGATTACGTTCATGGAATATTAATAACACCCGTAATGAAAATCCCCTTATGCCCGGCTAGTCCTCCAGGAGCCGCAGCTTCGAAATATCCGTATCAATCATCATGGAATAATTGGTATAATAGACCACAAAGCCCGGTTTTGCCGCCCCCGGCTTTTTGACGTTTTTCTTTTCCGTGTAGTCAATTTCCACCTTTTCCTGCCCCCGACCCTTCGAATAATATGCGGCCAGCCTGGCGGCATCCTCAAAGGCTTTATCGGGAAGCTCCTTTCCGTCGGTCTTTACCACCACATGGGAACCCGGAATCCCTTTGGCATGGAACCACCAGTCCCCTCCCGACGCAAACTTAAAGGTAAGCTCGTCGTTCTGATAATTATTTTTGCCCACATACATATGAAAACCGTCTTCATTCACATAATGGAATGGCCGGCTGGTAAACTTCACCTTTTTACTTCCGCCCTTCCGGCGGATATATCCGCTTGCAATCAGCTCCTCCTTAATCTGCGCCAAATCTTCCTCATGAAGAGCAATGTCAAGAGCCGCCTGAACGCTCTCCAGATGGTCAATCTCCTCCTTTACCTGTCTGGTAAGCTCCGATAACGCCTCGCAGGTGCGCTTCATCTTTCCGTATCTGTCAAAATATTTTTTTGCATTCTCGGAAGCGGTAAGAAGGGGATCTAAGGGAATCGTAATCATCTCGTTTGTATAGTAATTTAAGGCTGTAAGGGATTTATCCCCCGGCGCCGCCTCATATCCGTAGGTATTTAAAAGCTCGCCGTATATCCGGTATTTATCCTTCTTTTCCGTATCCTGCATCTGCTTTATCTGCAAATCGTACTTTTTGACGTTCCTCTCAAGAGCCGTCTGCACAATCTTCCGCAAATCCACCGATTTCTGACGGATACGGGTAACCGTGCTTTTTTCCGCATAATACTGCTCCAGCAATTGACTTATCGAGTCAAATGATATACACTCGTCCTCTTCAAATATAGAGAGCGGAACCGCAGAAAATTCCACAGGCGCGCCCTTTTCATAGATAATAACCGGAGAAAACCGCGCCTCCCGAATCTGCTCCGCCATACCCTTAAAAGCCTCGTACAGTCTCCTGATTCCCTCCTCCCCCTCCGGCGCGTCGGTAAAAAATCCGGTGGATATGTCCCCGTCAATGCCTGCACGGTAACAGATTTCCTGCGCAATTACCGGCGAGATTCCCGTATAATGGCTGTAAACCGCCTTGTAGACAGGCATACTCCCCGAAGTCATACTTTCCTTAAAAGAAGAGAAATCTGATGTCAGCGGATTTTTTTTATCAATTGTCATAGGGATAAAGTAGCTTCTCCCGGGCAGAACCTCCCTGACGGAGCTGACCATGCCGGAGATATGCTTGATACTGTCGATAATCACATCCTCCTCGTCGATAAAAATAATATTGCTGTGCTTCCCCATAATCTCCACAGCCAGCCGTTTACGGCACAAATCCCCCATCTCGTTTAAATGCTCCACATGAAAATAAATCACCCGCTCAAGGCCGGGCTGGGTGACGTCCGTAATCCTGCCGTTTTGCAGATGCTTGCGCAAAAGCATGCAAAACCCCGGCGCCGTCATGGGACTGGGCTTGTTGTTTTCCGTCAGATAAATCAGCGGAAGGGACGCCCCCGCCGATATTAAAAGGCGCTTTTGCCCTCCCGCCGCCGTTTTTATGGTAAGCAGCAGCTCGTCTGTTTCGGGCTGGGCAATTTTATAGATGCGCCCGCCGATTAATGTTTCCTTCATTTCCTTAACGATTGCCGCAACTGTAATTCCGTCAAAAGCCATTTGTTGCTCCCTCCTGTGGCACTCAGACAACCGCCTCCACAATTGTCCTTTCGCCTAATCTGATAATCTTTATGCCGGTTTCCTTCTTTTTGTTGAAATTAAAACTGAGCATATATCCCTTTTCCAGACGAAAATAGTCCAGATAATTCGCAAGCTGAGCCTCGCCCCGTTTATTATATTCGCTGCCATGCCAGATTTTCAGTTCAACAACAAACCGTTCTCCCTGATAATCCACAATGATATCCGTCCGCCTTGCATCTCTTGTCCGGGCTTCGATATAGTAATTGCCAACACCGTTAATAATCGGTTTTAAGTAAAGCAGGAAGAATTTCCGCCCCTGCTCCTCGATAAACCTTTCGTCGTCTCCGCCATAAATATCCGTAAAATGTACCACAAATTTCCGAAGAACCAATTTCATATCGAGTCTGCCGCTTTGAATGAACTGATTCTTATCACGCTGCCCATACCGGAACGCTTCGCTCCTGACAGCTTCCTGCGCCGCAAACATATTCAGAAGCGCCATCTCAAAAATGCGGTTTGCCACCGCCACACATCCGTTTTCCTCTTTCAGAAATCCAAACATCACGCCAAGATTCACCGATTTTTCCATGGGACTGAAAGATATCTGCCTTCCCTGATAAATAATTTCCTCTATCATTTCCCGCAGTTCCCCATAGCTGTCCAGCTGCTTTGCCATGCTGTCAAAAAGCGGGGTATTCCTTTTCAGAAGAATCTTTACCGCTTCCACTACGCCTTCCTTTGTCCACACCCTTTCGCCACTCTCGAAGCCCTGCGTCCCGAAAATCTTTTCATCAAGATACTTGCAGACTGCCGAGACAAGGTACGGATATCCGGATGTAAACCGGTAAATTTCATCTCCCACCGCCTCCGCATTCATGCCTGTCCGCTTATCCGCTTCATACTCCTTAAGCATCAGGACAATCTGCTTTGCCGTAAAGCTCATGTCCATATCGAACTCGGCCGCAATATTCCATGGACTGTTATACTGATGCTCCGCCTCGGACCTTAATTTTAATTTCAGATTCTTAATATCATAAACTCCCGCAAGGATGACCGAGTGAAAAATCGGCTGATTTTCCCTGTCGATATAATATCTGCGCAGAATCGCCAGAAAATCAATAAATACCTGATTATTCGCCGCGCTGTCCACCTCGTCAATAATTGCAACAACCGGCTTAGGCGACTGTCTGCACAGTCCGCTTATCCTGTCAAACAATTCTCTTAAGGTAACATCTTCCCTTTTGCCTGCAAATGCCTCTATCTGCTCCGCTGTTTCTGCTTCACCCCCGGCATCCGCTTTTTTTAACGCTTTTATCAGTATATCTGCGAAAGCCCTTGAAAAAGTGTTTTCATCCTTAAATTCCGCCGTCCCTATTTCCTGAAAATCCATAGCCAGAACCAGATAATCGTCTCTCAAATATTTTGCCAGCGCATGCAGTGTAGTCGTTTTGCCATACTGCCGCCCCCGGTTTATCACAAAATATTTTCCCCTGTCCACAAAAAGCCGCCTGATTTCCCTGATTCTGTCATCAATCCTCACCATATAATGCAGTTTGGGATCGCATATTCCTTCCGTATTAAAAAAACGCTCCGCTTTCATTCTGTCCCTCTCCGCCTTTTGTTCTTTGCCACGCCGCCGTTCCTATATTCTACCATTCCCGCTCCAGGATGTAAACCAATGCCGGAAATGTCGCATAAAAATCATAAAAAAGTGCAAAACCCCGATGCTGATATCATCCCTTGAGGCCTTGCACTTTTTCTTTTTTCCAAAACTTCCACGCGCCGTCTTACAGCGCCTTACCCGGCATTGAAACTACGCCGTCTTCTTTTTTCCAAACAGAGTCTGTACACCTTCTATTACAAGAAGAACCGCCAGGACAATCAAAAGCAACGCCAGGACAGTCTGGGCATAAGGCCCCCAGTCAGCGCCTCCAGCCGAGATAATACCCGCCTGATTCTTAACCGTTATCACCAGAGAAGCGATGGTGACTACCATCATAAAAGCCATGGGCAGCAAGAACATTTTGTTGTTCTTTCCGATATTTCCAAGCCATGTGGCAACTGCCAGAAGACCGAGCCCCGCAAGTAACTGATTGGCGGAACCGAACAGTCCCCAAATCTTTGCATAACCCGTCATTCCCAGAAGAATGCCGATTACCACTGTGATAATTGTGGCAAAATAAGGGTTCACCAAAAGCTTTTTGTAACCCTCCTTCACATCGGCGGCTGTCTGTCCCGGCTCGAGCCAGAACTCCTGGAACATAAACCTCGCAAGACGCGTTGCCGTGTCCAGGGAGGTCAGGCAGAATGCGGAATAGGTAAGAACCAGCAGGGTATAAAGGATATTTTCCAGTCCCCCAAGACCGGGAATCACCGCTACCATGGCCGCAATTCCGCCTGCAAAGATATCCGTAGCGCCCGCCGTGTGGCCTGTCTGCCGTGCATAGGCAATGGCACATACCGTCAGAACTGCCAGCACACACTCGAGAAGCATTCCGCCATAGGCAATAGGCTTTGCATCCGCCTCTTTGTCGAGCTGTTTGGAGGTGGTTCCCGAGGAAACAAGAGAGTGGAAACCAGAAATTGCGCCGCAGGCAACCGTGGTAAACAGAATCGGGAAAAGGTACTGCACGCCGTTTCCGTTATCCACCGCAAATCCTGTAAAAGCCGGGAACAGTTCCGCATCAATGTTGGGATGGGCTCCCACAACGCCTATAAACGCAACGGCCAACATTGCATAAAGCAAAAAAGAACTTAAATAGTCTCTGGGCTGCAGCAGAATCCATACAGGAGCCACAGAGGCAATTGCTATATAAACGCCCACAATGAGCATCCACGTGTTTGTGGAAAGATACAGCGGATGGAAATTCATTCCGATTGCCATAATCACCACTATCGCCAAAATCCCCAGAACCGTGGAAAGACCCATGGACATATTTCTGCGGTATACGCAAAATCCAAATACAATGGCTATTAAGATAAATAACAGCGACACCATGGCAACGGAGGCGTTAGACGCGCTTGCCGCCATATCCAGAACGCCCGCCTCGTCATATTTTGCCCCGAAGGTGGAGGCCACAATAGACGCAAAGGCCGCTACCACCAAAAGCAGCGTCAGGTAGGCAAAAATAAGAAACAATCTCTTGGCCCTTTTGCTCATATTTGCCGAAATCACTTCTCCAATGGACTGTCCCTTATGACGGAGTGAAGCGTAAAGTGCGCCAAAGTCATGGACGCCGCCAAAGAAAATTCCTCCCACTAAAATCCACAGCACCACGGGCAGCCACCCGAACAAAGCCGCGTTAATCGGGCCGGTAATGGGGCCCGCCCCGGCAATTGATGAAAAATGATGTCCCATAAGGACAGGCGCCTTCGCCGGGACATAATCGACGCCGTCTTCCATGGTATGGGCCGGCGTCTCTTCTTTACTCTCGCCCACGCCCCACTGTTTGCAGAGCCATCTTCCATAGAAGATATATCCGCACAGCAAAACGGCGATTGAAATGAGAACCAGTACTAATGTGTTCATAAAAATCTTCTCCTTTTCTTTTTATCTTTAAATAAAACATTTTTTAAAACTTTCTCCACGCATTTGCCGCTGCCGTTTGTGGTAATCCGATTACTCCCCACCTCCAAAACTGCGGCATGGAAATCCATCCATCCGTGCAGAGAAAATTTAAAGCTTTTGTAAATGCGGCACTTTCTGACCGCTTTCCTGGCATCCTCCTGGCAGGTATCGCAAATAAAAACAGGTGTTATGTATGTATACATATGCCCCGGCCCGATATGCGCCCGTTTCATTCCGTCCTCCCGGGCAAAATCACGGCATTTTTCAAATATTTCTGCGGTAAGCTGTTCCACGCTGAATAAATATACAAACTCCTCGCAGTTGGCCGCCCACAGGTTCGCCTGCCTTGAAAGCACATATTTCTCCGTATGCTCAAAAAATTCGCAGACAGCCCGGAGATATTCCTGCGTGTTATCTGTCATATCAATATTAAAATAAGCCTTGTAGCTTTCCATCAGGCGGTTCAGGGCCGCTTCCCGCGTATACTGCATAAAAATACTTAATCCTTTCATAAACAGGCACGGAGGCAATTATAACATCAGAGATTATAAATTTTCAACAGATTTTTAATGATTTTTTTATAATTATAAAAAGAAGATAAAATAACACCAGAAATCTAAAAATACATCAAGATTTCTTTCTGAAATATCTCAAAAAAAGAACAGGGTACATATTTCTATGTGCTCTGCTCTCATAAGCTCTTAATCCGGCGTCATCCGGGTCCGCCCTCTTTTTGGCGCTTGCCTTTGGCACTTGCTTTCAGCAAGGGAGGTGTTGTATAATTATTCTGTAGGGACGTTCTGTATTCTGCGGTAATCCGTGGGGTAGCACCCCTCATATTTCCTGAACGCACGGGAAAAGGTTGACGGGGAATGATAGCCAATCTTGTACGCGATATCCGCTATTTTCAGGCTAGGGTCCTGCAGGTAGGCTTTAGACAGTTCTATCCGCCTGCGGTTCACGTACTCCGGGAAGCTGTAGCCGGTAAGTTCTTTAAAGCGCCTGCTGAAATAGTTGTAGCTGATTGCTATGCTGGCGGCGGCTTCATACATGGTAATATCCCTGCTGATATTTTCATCAATAAATGAGAGGACAGACTCAAACTGAAAATCTTTTACCGCAGACTCCGTCCGGGATTTCCCCGACGTGTGGAACAGCTTTTCGCGCAGCTCCTCCACGTCTACCGGCTTAAGCAGATAATCGTCCGCGCCGCTCAAAAATGCCTGGCGGACCAGTTGGTAATCATCATATCCGCTGAGGACATAAATTGTCACTTCGGGATAATGTTCTTTTACATATTTGATAAGAGTGAAGCCTGAAAAACCCGGCATGTTCAGGTCAGTGACCAGGATATCCGGGAGGGGCTCGTTTTGAAGCAGCAGCTTCGCCTCAACAACGCTGACTGCTGTCTGGCAGAATAATTTGTCCGGGCCGATAATCCGCTGGAGTTTTGACTTTACATTCTTACAGACCAGACAGTCATCATCTACCACAAGAATTTTCACGTTGCGACACCCCTTCCCGATTCTTTTTTTGAGTATAACATATCCTCATCTATTTATCAAACTGTATCCAGGGGGTGCGCCATGGGAGAAAACCGGCTGTTCAAAAAATTCATAATATCCTACTTTTGCTTTGTTCTTCTGCCTTTCGGCGTAATTCTGACAGGCGTGGTGGCGTATGCCAACCGGCTTCAGTTAAAAAACGACATTATCCAGAACGAAAACCTTGCCTCCCAGATAGTAAATACCATCTCAAGACAGACGGAGCTGGCAGAAAATATGTGCGATTCCATCCTGCAAAATCAGAGCATCCTTAACTTTTTTGACAAAGAATACGTATCGTCGCCCGACTTAAACTACTATCGTACCACCATATATGAATTTGTAAAAACCACCAACGGCATGTCTGATATCAGGCTTCGGGTCTATCTGGAAAACACCTCCATTCCCATGGGATTCGGTATTTTCTACCCCATGCGCTATATTAACCAGGGAGAAGTCTTTCAGGCGTTTTATAATTCCGGTCAGGAAAGTATATGGCTTGACGGGGATTTTGACAAAGAGCTTCCCGAAAATAAACGGCTGGGTTCAGACGATACCTACCATTTCCTGCATAAGATTCAGTCAGGGAACCGTCTGCTGGGCGTTGTGGAGGCCATGGTTCCCGGGCGGGTGCTGACGGCTCACGATGTTCTGGCGCAGCCCGGCTTTATTGTGGTTGACGGGTGTTACTTTTATAACTATTCGGAGCAGTCGCTGACGGAAGACCGGCTCCGCAGCTTTACCGCCGGCGACACGGCCGGACATACGCCGTCGCTGGTTTATTCCCGTTATGAGCTGCCTAACGGCCTCTTTGATATCGTGGTTATTTCGCCGCGGTCCCAGATTACCTTTCTGGCGGCGCTTGCGATTATACTGCTGCTTGTTGTTGTCATAGTCATGTTAGCCGGCTTTTTTGCTTACAACCGCCGCCTGATTCAGGACATCCATCACTGTCTTGATGAAATGGCCGCCGCAATCGAAAATGATTTTAATCCCCCCGCCGGGCTTCAAAGCTTTTCCATTGACGGGATTTCAAAGCGGAAAGACGAAATTTCCGTACTTGCCCGGCGTATTACCTATCTTTTGGGGCAGATACGTTTCCTGCTAGACCAGAAAATCCAGGAGGAAACCGCCGCCAAGGAAGCGGTTTTGCTGGCCCTGCAGCATCAGATTAACCCTCATTTCTTATATAATACCATGGAAGCGTTTTCCGCCCGCATGGAGCTGGCGGGGCTGTATGAGGAGAGCGGCGCGATTTCAGCGTTCTGCCGGATGCTGCGGTATAACCTGAACACAAAGGATTTGATGTCCACCCTGGAGGATGAGATTGCCCAGGTCAAATATTATATTGCCATTCAGCGTATCCGGGATATTCCCTTTGAAATCAGATTTGATATTCCCCGGGAGCTTTTAGGGGAGAGGGTAATCCGTTTCCTGTTGGAGCCTTTCGTGGAAAACAGCTTTAAATACCGGGGCAAGGCAGTCCCCTTGCAGATATTTATTTCGGCAGAAAAGGCAGGCGGGCAGATTGCGTTTCTTATAATGAATAACGGCGAGCCCCTGTCTCCCGAAAGAGTAGCGGAGCTCAACGAACGTTTCAAAAACAATCCTGTTTCCGTCAAAAGCCACGGAACCCGTGTGGGCCTTAATAATATCAATTCCCGCCTCAAGCTGTTTTACGGGGATTCGCACTATATTCAGGCAGGCTGTGACGGAAAGAACACGACTTTCAGGTTTTTGGTTGAATGCCGCCCGAATCAGTAAAAAGAGAGCGCTGACAACGCCCTCTTTTTTAAGTCTGAACGGAAGCTTTCATTTATTTGTTTCCGGGATAAGCAAATTTTAATCCCAGCTTCGCCTTATTTGCCTGGAATAATTCGTTCTGATAGCTAATCAGCTTGCTCAGGCCAAGGTTTTCCATTTCGGCCAGAGCGGCGTCCAGCTCGGCTTCGCACTGTTCGGCGGAGGAAGCGGTGATAATCCTGCCCAATGCCTGCAGGCGGTACTCTTTGATTCTGGCCTGGATGGCGGCCTCATCGCTGCCGGCTTCCGGGGCTACGTCCGCAAAGCATTTATCGTCATAGATTTCAATGCGGTCATCATGGGTCATAAGGTAGGTATCATCCGACCAGACGCCCTCGTCCAGAGGATAGGTGCCCTGTATGATAGTGTAGTCGCTGGTCCAGCCCATATCTCCCGCATATTTGGCAGTAAACTCTGTGGGATTTGCATCGCGCAATGCCGCAACCTCGGAATCTCTGACTACTTTGCCGTCATCTCCCAGCGTCCATCCGCCAACGCCCCACTCATTGTCAAGCGTCGCTTCTTTGGAATTTAGGTACGCAAACAGGCGGATAATCCTGTCAGGATTCTGGGCGTCCTTATTGACCAGCGTGGCCGTCCAGCCCATGTTGTTTTGCGCCGGGATAATGGATTTGTCATTATTATCACCGGTAAACTGCCCGGCATACCGCATGATTGCGTTGTTGTCGCTGGCATACAGGCTCAGCTTCGAATTGGATACATTTGTTTTTGCGGTGGATGCAAATACCCGTCCTGCCGCAATTTCCTGTTCAAGCTGGCTCTTATCCACGGTAAAGCTGTCGTCCGTCAACAAGCCTTCCCGGTACATCTGGTTAAACAGCAGCATTGCTTCCCTGTATTCGGGCGTTGTGTAAAGGGACTGGAAATTACCTTCGGCATCTTCTTCATGGGCGCCTAACTGCTGTGCGACCTGGATATCCGCAATATCGGAAAACAGAACCATATAGGGAACCACGGTCTGCCCGTTATACTGGATATTCTGTTCCTTTACCGCGCGCAGCGCGTTTAAGAAGCCTTCTTTTGTCTGCAGGTCGTCAATGCTCATTCCTATCTGGCCTAAAATATCCTCCCGCACATAATTTTGGTTATGGGTTTCATAGTATCCCTGATTGCCTGCGATATTGTCGTCGCCGTAATAGTAGCTGGCAATGGAATACCAGTGGCCGTCCTTTGCGGTGTACCAGTCTATCATGGACTGCGGTACCTCAAGGTCCGGGGCATACTGCTCCATCAGGGGCTCTAAAGGCTGCACCATGCCGTTGTCCTCCAAAAGCTTACGCTGGGTGGAGTTGGCGTCCATGGTGACGATGTCCGGCAGCTTCCCTGTCTGAATCAGCATATTGAGCTTGTCGGTATCGCCCGTCTGGATATCAATCTTCACACCGGTTTCCTCATAAAGCTTTTTGTCAAAGAGATTATTCACTTCGTCAAACTTTTTCCCATACCAGTCGTAGGCCATGAACCAGGTGACAGTACAGTCGGAAGTATCCTGTTTCCAGCTTGGCCCGTCCGCCGCGGCTGCCTCCGAATTTTCCGCGTCTGTCTCCGCCTCTGCGTCAGGCGCTTCCTGTGTCTCAGTATCGCTGCTTTCAGGGGCGGCCGGAGCCTCTTCGGGTTTCGACGCCGTCTCCTCCCTGCCTCCGCAGCCGCTGAAAAGCGACAGTCCTACTGCCATTACCAATAACAGTGAAATCCATTTTTTCCTTTTCATTTTTTTCCTCCTTGATTTATGTTTTGTCTATGGTGTCACGGGAATCAGCCTTTGACTGCCCCCATGGTTACGCCCTTTACGAAATAACGCTGTAAAAACGGATAAATACAAACCACCGGCAGAGCGGTTACCACCATGGTAGCCAGCTTGACTACCTGAGGCGTCAGCGTTGCCGCCTGGTCGGGGATTGCGATGGTGGCGGCGGACCCCAGCCCTCTGGAAACGGAGGGGTCGGTGATTACCTTTTTCAGAAACAGCTGGATTGTCTGCAGCTCCTGTGATGACGTGTACATCATGGAATCAAAGTAAGAATTCCAGTGGGTAACCACGGTAAACAGGGCGATGGTTGCCAGTACAGGCTTGGACAGCGGCAGAATAATCTGAAAGAATATTCTGTATTCACTGGCCCCGTCCAGTTTTGCCGACTCAATCAGCTCCGCAGACAAATCCCGCATAAAAGACTGAATGATAATCATATTATAGGCGCTGAACATGGTGGGAATGATGTAGACCCAAAAAGAGTCGTACAGGTTCAGGTCCACAATTAAAATAAAGTAGGGAATCAGTCCTCCGCTGAAAAACATGGTCAGCATGATAAAGGGTATGTACAGCTTTTTCAGCTTCAGGCCGGGCCGTGTGATGGCATAGGATGCCATTGCGGTGCACAGAACGCTGGTCACCGTGCCAATCAGGCACTTCAAAATGGTTACGCCGAAAGCGTTCAGAATTGCCTTGTCCAGAAATACCGCCTTATAATTGGCAAGCGTCCATTTCCTCGGCCACAGAAACACGCCGCCCCGGATATAATCAATACCTTCGTTCAGGCTGCCGGCAATACAGTACCACAGCGGATAAACCATGACAAACGCCAGAATTACCATGACGAAATAGTTGACCCGGTCAAAGGCCGTATTCCTGTTTAGCAGCGTTCCTTTTTTTGGCTTTGACATGTAACTCCCTC